>Ga0335081_10009972_pt1 | contig 15315 bp, 13 predicted proteins | sample Lox_Sample_35_FD_206713 | JGI IMG/M metagenome (GOLD analysis project Ga0335081, IMG submission 206713) | Soil microbial communities from Loxahatchee National Wildlife Refuge, Florida, United States - Lox_Sample_3.5 | ecosystem: Environmental > Terrestrial > Soil > Wetlands | place: USA...
GCGCCAACCCGACACACCACCCGATCTCGCGGGTCCGCTACCGCGGGTCGGCCCCCTTGAACGAGCCCAGAGCCGAGCCCCGCGCCGAGCGCGGGAGTCGATCACGGGCGTCCGGCCGGTCCCAGGGCCGACCCCCGGCGGAATCCTGGGAGTACGACGTCTAAGTCCTAATAGACGAACGAGCCGTTAGAGAAGCGACCGGATCTCTCGGGGCAAAGCGAACACCAGCGTCTCCTGGGCCGTCGTCACCGGTTGCACCACGTCGTAGCCGCATTCGGTGAGCCGCTCCAGCACACCTCGCACCAGAACCTCGGGGACGGACGCCCCGGAGGTGACACCTACCGTGGTGACACCCTCCAACCACGCCGGGTCGATATCGTCGGCCCAGTCGACCAGGTGAGCGGCCGCAGCTCCCCCACCCAACGCCACTTCGACCAGCCGCATCGAATTCGATGAATTGCGGGACCCGACGACGATGACCAGCTCGCACTCGGGCGCCATCGCCTTGACCGCGACCTGCCGGTTCTGGGTCGCATAGCAAATGTCGTCGCTGGGCGGATCCTGCAGCTTCGGGAAACGTTGTCGTAGCCGCTCGACGATCTCCATGGTCTCGTCGACCGACAACGTGGTCTGCGACAGCCAGACCACCTTGTTCTCGTCACGGACCGTCACGTTTTCCACAGCGGCGATCCCGTCGACCAGCTGCACATGCTCGGGCGCTTCCCCGGCGGTACCGATGACCTCCTCGTGACCCTCATGGCCGATCAGCAGGACGTCGTAGTCGTCCCGGGCGAATCTCCTGGCCTCGTTGTGCACCTTGGTCACCAACGGGCAGGTGGCATCGATGGTGTGCAAGTTACGTTCGGCGGCTGCGGCGTACACCGTTGGTGCGACGCCGTGCGCGGAGAACACCACGATGGCTCCCTCGGGAACCTGGTCGGTCTCCTCAACGAAAACCGCCCCGGCCTTTTCCAGGGTGTCGACCACGTGCCGGTTGTGCACGATCTCGTGGCGCACGTAGACCGGGGCGCCGTGCTTTTCCAGCGCGCGTTCGACCGTCTCGACGGCCCGATCCACACCCGCGCAGTAGCCACGCGGCTCCGCCAGGAGCACCCTTTTGATTGGGTCGTTGGCTACCGATCTCGATGCGCCGGGAATCCCCATGTCGACTGTCGGCGGCATGGCATTCAGGGTACTTTCTGCCGACACGGGCCCGCCAGTTCACCGGGCGAGCTTGGACTTAGCCGCCGCTTGAGGCAGTCTTGGACCCATGGCTACTGCACCGTATGGAGTTCGGCTACTGGTCGGCGCGGCGACAGTCGCCGTCGAGGAGACGATGAAGCTGCCGAAAATGATCCTGATGTACCCGATGACGTTAGTCAGTCAGGCGGCGCACCTTGTGATGCGATTTCAGCAGAACCTGGCTGAGCTGGTGATCAAGGGCGACAGCACGCTGGAGGCCATTTTTCCGCCCAAGGACGAGAAGCCGGAGTGGGCAACCTTCGACGAGGACTTGGACGACGCCATCGACGAACCTCCCGCTACGTTGCCGGATGGCAGCAACGGCGATCGCCGGGCCGAGGGAAGGTTCGCCCTGTACTCGGTATCTGACGCACCTGAGACGTCGACCTCTAAGGCCGCCGATGCGTCAACCAAGCCCGCCGGGCAATCGAAGAAGTCAGCGGCCAACCCGACAGTTCCGGAACCGGCGGTGGCAGTCGAACTCGACTATCCGGCGTTGACGCTGGCCCAGCTGCGGGCCAGGCTGCATTCGCTGGATGTCGACGAACTCGAAGCCCTGCTGGCCTACGAGCAGGCCACCAAGGCCCGTGCACCGTTCCAGACGCTGCTCGCCAACAGGATCACCCGCGCGAACGCGAAGTGACCCGAGCGGCAAATTCCGAACCGAACTCCGCCGAGAACCCCTTTCCGGTTCGCGCGGTGGCGATCCGGGTCGCGGGCTGGATCGACAAGCTGGGCACCGTATGGGTAGAGGGGCAGTTGGCCCAGATCAATGTGCGGCCCGACTCCAAGACCGTGTTCATGGTGCTGCGTGACCCGGCCGCCGACATGTCGCTGACCGTGACGTGTTCGCGCGACCTAGTGCTTGGCGCGCCGGTGAAGTTGGCCGAAGGCACTCAAGTGGTGGTTTGCGGCAAGCCTTCTTTCTACACCGGGCGGGGCACATTTTCCTTGCGCCTCAGCGAGATTCGCGTTGTTGGTATCGGCGAGCTGCTGGCACGCATCGACCGGCTGCGCCGGCTGCTGGATGCCGAAGGGCTCTTCGACCTGCGGCTTAAGCGACCGATCCCCTTCCTGCCCAACATGATCGGGCTGATCACCGGCCGGGCGAGTGCCGCCGAACACGATGTGACGACGGTGGCCAGCGCGCGCTGGCCTGCGGTGCGTTTCGCTGTCCGCAACACCGCCGTCCAGGGGCCAAATGCGGTCTCACAGATTGTCGAAGCGCTATACGAACTCGATCGCGACCTTGAAGTCGACGTGATCGTGCTGGCCCGTGGCGGCGGTAGCGTCGAGGACCTGCTGCCGTTTTCCGACGAGACGCTGTGCCGTGCGATCGCGGCGTGTCGCACGCCGGTGATCAGCGCGGTCGGGCACGAACCCGACAATCCGCTGTGCGATCTGGTTGCCGACCTGCGCGCCGCCACTCCCACCGACGCGGCCAAGAAGGTGGTCCCCGATACCGCCGCCGAGCAGCGACTGATCGATGACTTGCGCCGTCGTAGCGCGCAGGCACTGCGCAATTGGGTATCCCGCGAACAACGCGCGCTGGCCCAGTTGCGCAGCCGCCCGGTGTTGGCCGAGCCGCTGACGGCCCTGACGGCGCGCGCGGACGAAATTCACCGCGCGCGGTCGGCGGTTCGCCGCGACATCACTCGGCTGGTCGCCGCCGAGACCGAGCGCGTCGGTCATCTGGGCGCACGGCTGGCCACCTTGGGCCCGGCGGCCACGTTGGCCCGCGGCTATGCCGTGGTGCAGACGATTACTGCCGCTGGAGCTCCGGCAGTGCTGCGGTCGGTCGACGACGCACCGGCGGGCACCCGGCTGCGGGTCCGGGTTGCCGACGGCGCCGTAGCGGCGCTAAGTGAAGGACCGGCCGATGGTGCCTAGGCAAGACGACGGTGAAGGCAATGAAGAGTTTCAGCCTATTACGCCTATTAGTCAGCTTGGCTATGAAGCTTGCCGGGATGAGCTGATCGAAGTCGTTCGGCTTCTGGAGCAGGGCGGGCTGGATCTCGATGCGTCGCTGAAACTGTGGGAAAGAGGCGAGCAACTCGCACAGAGGTGCGAGGAGCACTTAGCTGGCGCCCGCAAGCGAGTCGAGGATGCGCTCGCGGCCGGCCAGGCTGAGGAAGCCTGGCCCTAGCCAGATTGCGAAACCGAATTCAGGGCTTTTCACGAACTGGAACACGTTTCAGTTATGCTTCGCGGCATGGGCGATCCGTCACTGACAACCGAACTCGGCCGCGTCCTGGTCACCGGCGGTTCAGGGTTTGTCGGCGCCAACCTGGTGACCACCTTGCTCGACCGCGGATACCGGGTACGTTCCTTCGACCGCGCCCCTTCGCCGCGACCGCAGCATCCGCAATTGGAGGTGCTGCAGGGTGACATCACCGACGCAGCCGTCTGCGCCACGGCGGTGGACGGCATCGACACGGTGTTCCACACCGCGGCGATCATCGAGCTGATGGGTGGCGCGTCGGTGACCGACGAATACCGCCGGCGCAGCTTCGCGGTCAACGTCGGCGGCACCGAGAACCTGGTGCACGCCGGGCAGGCTGCCCGGGTGAAGCGGTTCGTCTATACCTCATCCAATAGCGTGGTGATGGGCGGCCAGAACATCGCCGGTGGTGACGAGACGCTGCCCTACACCAACCGGTTCAACGACCTCTATACCGAGACCAAGGTGGTCGCTGAGCGATTCGTGTTGTCGCAGAACGGTGTTAGCGGCATGCTGGCATGTGCGATCCGGCCCAGCGGCGTCTGGGGCCGCGCCGATCAGACGATGTTCCGCAAGCTGTTCGAAAGCGTCATCGCCGGCCACGTCAGGGTGCTGGTCGGCCGCAAGTCGGCACGGCTGGATAACTCCTACGTGCACAACCTGATTCACGGTTTCATCTTGGCCGCCGAGCATCTGGTGCCCGGCGGCACCGCGCCCGGTCAGGCGTACTTCATCAACGACGCCGAGCCGATCAATATGTTCGAGTTCGCCCGACCGGTGATAGAGGCCTGCGGGCAACACTGGCCGCGGGTGCGGGTTAACGGCCCTATGGTCCGCGCGGCGATGACGGGTTGGCAGTGGCTGCACTTCCGGTTTGGGATACCGGCGCCGCTGCTCGAGCCGCTGGCCGTGGAGCGGCTGTATCTGGACAACTATTTCTCGATCGCCAAGGCGTCCCGGGACCTTGGTTATCAGCCCCTGTTCAACACCGAGCAGGCGATGGCCGAATGCCTGCCGTACTACGTGGAACTCTTCCAGCAGATGAAAAACCAAGCGCTGGCAGCCAAAGCCGTCTCCGCCGCCAAGCCGACGGTCAGCGGGTCACGGTAGATCAGGCATGGAGCGCCAGGCCGGCATCGGCACTACCGGAAGCCCACCACCTCGCTGCCCCACGCGGCTCGGATACGCGCGTCGATATCGTGGACGACCGCGTCGCGCCTGTCGATGATCAGGCAGGCGCGCTCGGTCCCCTGGTAGGGCGTCCAGTCAGGCTCGCCGGCCGGGCCCGTGGGCTTGGACTGTGTAGCGAAGTTGATCCACCTGGTCCGTACTCTGCTGGAGACCGCCTTGGCGGTTTTGGCGCCGCCGAGCTTCAATGTCGGGTCCTTGGGTCCCCCGAGATTGCCCCAGACATAAGGCAATTCGGTGGCGTGGGCGGCCCGGACCAGCAAGAGCTTCAGCAACGGCGTCGAGTAATCGAACCGGTACAGATACACTGGCGCCACCCTCCTGTGCCCCTCGGCCAGCCAGACCGACGGCATCCGGAAGCCGACATCGGTTGCGATGCTCACCGGCTTGGCCTTGCGCCACACTCGCGCGTATGCCGACACGATCTGCTCCTCGGTGGGCAATTGCAGGTCGGGCTGTTCGGCGGCAATCTGGGTAAACATCGACGTGATCGCGTGCGGAGTGATCGGCATCAGTGGCGACCTCATCAACCGGAACAGCGCTGCCTCATTCTTGTTGGTACCGATGATCAACGGGACCGGGTGTGAGCGGCCCGCCTGCGCCAGCCTGACCGGGTAGTCGTCCAGCAGATCACCGTCGACGATCGGGACGAACGCCAGCGTGCCGGGGTTGCGGACAGGCACTTCGTCGAACACTTCGTTCGCCGCGGCCACGATCGCTGCGGTCGGCACATCGCGCAACCTCTCCACGTCGGACGGGACAATTCCCAGCTTGTCAAGGACGGCTACGGCGACACGCTGAGCCCGGCCACGGTCGTAAACCGATGTGGCCGGCGAGCTTTGGGCGATTGCGCCGGCGAACAAGCCCTCGGCCGCCGGGGTGGCGAGCAGGGTCGTGACGAGCCCCGCGCCGGCGGATTCACCGAACAGCGTGACCTTCTCGGGATCACCGCCGAACGCCGCGATATTGTCGCGTGCCCAACGCAACGCCGCCAGCACGTCACGCAGCCCGATATTCGAGTCGAAACGTCGCCGTGCGGTGTTGAACGACGACAAGTCGAGAAAGCCCAGCGCTCCAAGCCGATAGTTGACCGTCACCACGACGACGTCGCCACTGCCGGCCAACCTGCGACCGTCGTAGAGCGGCTGACTGCTGGACCCCAGGGTGTAGGCGCCACCGTGCAGCCACACCATCACTGGTTTTCGGTCACCGGGCTCGGTGTCAGACGATGCCCAGATGTTCAGCCTCAAGCAGTCTTCGCTCTGCGGCGCCCCCAAGTCCAGGGGGATGTTGCCAAGGGACGGCTGTGGGCAGGCCGGCCCGAAGGAAGTGGCATCGGCGACCTCAGTCCACCGCTCAGGAGGCTCTGGCGCCCGGAAACGCAGGTCGCCAACGGGCGGCGCGGCGTACCCAATGCCTTTCCACACCCGGGCGCGGCCGTCGTCGGTGCCCCGGACCGGGCCGTAGGTGGTTTCGACCACATGGTTGTCGATCGCCATAGGTCTGGTACTCCCATTCCATGCTTTGCCTCAGGTTAACGACGGCAGGCGTGGCGCGGGACAAGCGGGCCGTAGCCGCCCACTCGACCGCGAGGCGAACCCGACGCGGGCAGCTATCGGCTTGCCAACGGCGGCTGCGATTGCGTCGCCGACGCCAGCGTGCGGAACTGATCGGTGCTGCCGGCACCGGTGATCGCGATCCGGGTGGCGCCGGCCGGCCCGGCAAGCCTGGTGGTCCATACCGGCTCGGCGTCCGCACCGCTTTGGCCGGCACCGCGATAGACGACCCAGTTGGTGCCGGCAACGTCGACCGTTCCGGTCGGATACGCCGACGGATGGATCGAGCCGACCAGTTTGTCCTCATCGGCGTTGCTCTGGGTCAGGCTCAAATACTTTCCCGTTGGACTGATATATCCCACGATTGAGGTAGCCGCGTTCAGCCGCTGACCGGTCGAGGGGTCGGTTCGCCCGTTCTCGATACCGCCGCGGCCGCCGGAGTTGGGCTGCCAGCCGGCGGGTAACTGAGGCAGCCGAATGGGGAACCCCAACGTCTGAGCATCTGCCCGCAAGGCTGCTGCCGCGTCGTAGGACGGGATCGCTCCGTTGTTCGTCCCGCCCGGCTGGAACGAACACATCCCGACCATGCCCGCCAGCAAGATGCACCCGAGCACCAGCGGTAGGAGCGACCAGAACATGTCGCGACCGTCCTGCAGCAACCGCGGTTTGGCCGGCCTGGGCGCCGGACCCGGCTCGCCGGCTAACTCGGCATTCGGCTGCAGTTTCTCCATCATCTCCCGAGTATCCCAGCCGGCTACCGCCAGCCACAGCCCGGCTGCAGCAGACCGATCCGCTTCTGGAACAATCAGCAACTATGACAGTTGAGGGCGACCGCTCGGCCGGACCCGGTTCGTTGCCGACCACCATCACGGGCCGCGACCCGTCGCAGGCACGGCCGCGCGGTGAAGCCCCAGACCGCAACCTGGCCTTGGAACTGGTGCGCGTCACCGAGGCCGGTGCCATGGCCGCGGGCCGCTGGGTGGGTCGCGGGGACAAGGAGGGCGGCGACGGCGCGGCCGTGGACGCGATGCGCGAACTGGTCAACTCCGTGTCGATGCGGGGGGTGGTTGTAATCGGCGAGGGCGAAAAAGACCAAGCGCCGATGCTCTACAACGGCGAGGAGGTCGGCAACGGCGATGGCCCGGAGTGCGATTTCGCCGTCGACCCGATCGACGGCACCACGCTGATGAGCAAGGGCATGACCGGCGCCATCTCGGTGCTGGCGGTGGCCGAGCGCCGAGCGATGTTCGACCCGTCGGCGGTGTACTACATGAACAAGATCGCCGTGGGTCCCGACGCCGGACACGTACTGGACATCACCGCGCCGATCGGCGATAACGTCCGAGCGGTCGCCAAGGTCAAGGGCCTGTCGGTGCGGGATATGACGGTGTGCATCCTGGACCGGCCACGGCACGCGCAGCTGATCGAAGACGTCCGGGCGACCGGAGCCCGGATCCGGTTGATCACCGACGGCGACGTGGCGGGTGCGATCTCGGCATGCCGGCCCAACTCGGGCACCGACATGCTGGCCGGTATCGGCGGTACCCCAGAGGGCATCATCACCGCTGCGGCGATCCGGTGCATGGGCGGGGAGATCCAGGCGCAGCTCGCGCCGCGTGATGACGCCGAACGTCGGAAGGCTCTCGACGCCGGCTACGACCTGGATGCGGTGTTGACCACCGAGGACCTGGTATCCGGAGAGAACGTCTTCTTCTGTGCCACCGGGGTCACCGACGGTGATCTGCTCAGGGGGGTGCGGTACTACCCCGGCGGTTGCACCACCCAGTCGATCGTGATGCGTTCGAAATCGGGCACCGTGCGGATGATCGAGGCCTACCACCGGCTCTCGAAGCTCAACGAATACTCGGCGATCGACTTCACCGGCGACAGCTCTGCCGCCTATCCCCTGCCCTAGCAAACCCCATCAAGCAAGGAGCCCGATCCATGGCCGCTCACGCCGTCGAGAACGACACCGAGTACCGCATCGAGCACGACACCATGGGCGAGGTCCGGGTACCCGCAAAAGCGTTGTGGCGCGCGCAAACCCAACGCGCGGTAGAGAACTTCCCGATCTCAGGCCGGGGTCTGGAGCGTACCCAGATCCGTGCGTTGGGCCTGCTGAAGGGTGCCTGCGCGCAAGTGAACAAGGATCTTGGGTTGCTGGCACCGGAAAAGGCGGACGCGATCATCGCCGCGGCAGCTGAGATCGCCGACGGCCGCTACGACGACCAATTCCCCATCGACGTCTTCCAAACCGGTTCGGGGACCAGCTCCAACATGAACACCAACGAGGTGATCGCTTCCATCGCGGCCGCAAACGGCGTCACGCTGCACCCCAACGACGACGTCAACATGTCGCAGTCGTCCAATGACACCTTCCCGACCGCCACCCACATCGGGGCCACCGAGGCGGCGGTACGTCACCTCATCCCGGCGCTCGAGGTGCTCCACCAGGCGCTGGCCGACAAAGCCCGCGAGTGGAGCACCGTGGTGAAGTCCGGCCGAACGCATCTGATGGACGCCGTTCCGGTGACGCTCGGTCAGGAATTCAGCGGATATGCCCGCCAGATCGAGGCCGGCATCGAGCGGGTCCGGGCCACGCTACCGCGGCTGGGTGAACTGGCGATCGGCGGCACCGCGGTGGGCACCGGCCTGAACGCTCCGGAGGGCTTCGGCGTCCAGGTGGTCGAGGTGCTGGTCGCGTCAACCGGCCTTACCGAATTGCGGGCGGCGACCAACTCTTTCGAGGCCCAAGCCGCCCGCGACGGGTTGGTCGAGGGATCCGGCGCACTACGCACCATCGCGGTGTCACTGACGAAGATCGCCAACGACATCCGCTGGATGGGATCGGGCCCATTGACCGGACTGGCCGAAATCCACCTGCCGGACCTGCAGCCGGGTAGCTCGATCATGCCGGGCAAGGTGAATCCGGTTCTGCCGGAGGCGGTTACGCAGGTCGCTGCGCAGGTGATCGGTAATGACGCCGCGATTGCCTGGGGCGGCGCGAACGGCGCCTTCGAGCTCAACGTGTACATCCCGATGATGGCCCGCAACATCCTGGAGTCGTACAAGCTGCTGACCAACGTGTCAAAGCTATTCGCGGAGCGCTGCATTACCGGGCTGTCCGCCAACGTCGAGCATCTGCGTGAGCTGGCCGAATCGTCGCCGTCGATCGTGACGCCATTGAACTCGGCCATCGGCTACGAGGAAGCCGCCGCGGTGGCCAAACAAGCGCTCAAGGAGCACAAGACCATCCGCCAGGCCGTCATCGACCGCGGCCTGATCGGCGACAAGCTGTCGATCGAGGAGCTGGATCGCCGCCTCGACGTGTTGGCGATGGCCAGGGTCAAACGCGCCGAGTCCTAGCCGCCCCCGCCTTGTTCCGAGACCGCCGGCGCCGAGACGTGGGTGGCTTCGGAGCGCCCGCGCAGCACGGTGGAATAACATTCGGCCCACTGCACCCGCTCGGCCTCATCGGCTCGGTCGATGGCCGCCGCCGAACACAGGATCCGCCGGTCGGCGGTTTTAGCAAGGTCGGCCAGCCGTCCGGCCTCGTTGACAGCGTCGCCGATCACCGTGTATTCGTAGCGGTTTTCGGCACCGATGTTGCCGGCGAAGACTCGGCCTGCCGACACGCCGATACCGAAATCAACGATGGGTAGCCGGCGCAGTTCGGTGCCCAACTCACGTGCTGTCGCCAGCGCGGCCGAGGCCGGTTCGCTCGTCCGCAACGGCGCCCCGAAGACCGCCAGTGCGGCGTCGCCGGCGAATTTGTTGATCAGACCGTGATGTTCGTCGACAGCGTCGACGACAATCCGGAAAAAATCGTTGAGCACCTTGGCAACCTCTTGCGGCGGGCGGCTTTCCGCGAGCTGTGTCGAGCCCACCAGGTCGATGAAAAGAACTGCCGCTTCGACCACATCTCCTGACAGCGATGCACCCTCTTCGATGGCGCGGTGCGCGACGTCCGTTCCGACGTGGCGCCCGAACAGGTCGCGCAACCGATCCCGCTCGGCGAGCCCGGCGACCATCCGATTGAATCCGGTTTGCAGACGCCCGATTTGGGAACGCTCGTACGCACCAACGTAGGTATCGATGCGGCCGTGTTCGACTTCTGCCATCGCGTGGACAACCTCGCCGACCGGATCGGAAATGGATCGCGACGTCAGAATCATCGTCGGCAACCCGAGAAGCAGCGCTGCCAGCGACACGACCAAAATCGGTACATCCAACGATGCGGACTTCTGAATCAACCAGCCGTACGAGCGAAGGACAACCAGAGCCGCAATCACCCCGATCGGAAGTGCGCTGCACAAAAACCACAGCAGAACCAGTCGCGCGAACACACCTGGCACTGCCAACTGAGGCTCGCAACCCAGGGTGGCGGCACCTATGATTGGGCGCAGGGTGCGTTGCGCGAGCAGCATCCCCGTGCCGGCGGCAGCCGGTCCGCCCAGCAGCACGCCGAGCAGAATGGGCAACAGAAACTGGGCCCCGCCAGCAAGATTCAGCAGCGCGAAGATAGCCCCGGCCGCGCCCCAAGCCGCCAACAGGATCGCCGACTGGCGGCCGACGAGCTTCATTGCGGCTTTCCGCTGCGCTAAAGTCGGTTCGTCCCCGGCGACATACCAACGCAGCGTGGGAGCCAGGCTCAGGACGCCGGCCACGGCGACGCTGATGATCCCCAGCGCAACGAGCGCCACCACCACCGCCGTGTTCTTCTCCGCGAAGTTGACGTTGGCCGCGACGGAAGTATGGCCTCTCAGTGGGATCAAGATAGCGGCCGCATCGATGACCGCCACGATGTAGGCCAGCGCGAGGTCGATGCCATATTGAATCGACAACCTGCGAACGGACTTTCGTTGCCCTGCCCCGGTTGCCGCCGCTGGATCACCCGATCGTCGCGCGCCCCAAGCCCGGAGCCAGCCCGCCTTGACCACCCTATAAAGGTAGCTGCGCGTGGCTCAGGCTTGTTCTAGGCGCCGTTGTTCGGCCCGCCCGAGTTCTGGCCCGGGATGTCGGAGATCGGGAAGTTGGGCATCGGCTTGGGTGAGGATGTGTTGGGCAACGTGGGGATTTCGCTGGCCGGGATGTCATGAAGTTCGTTGACGGGTGGCTCGTTCTCCCGACTGCCGTAACTGCTGCCGGGCGCCCGCGGCCCCAGCAATTGGCTGACCGTCACCATGCGGTAGCCGTTGGCCTTGAGCACCGGGATGAACTGGTAGATCACGTCGACGGTGCTCGAGTAAGTGTCATGAAACAAGACCACCGATCCCGGCTTGATATGCGTCATCAGCATGTACCGTGTCGCCGCCGTGTTCGAGTCATTCGCCCAATCAAAAGGGATCACGTCCCAAAGGATTTCGGCCAGTCCAAACTTGCCCGCGGTCTGGCGAACCGTGTCGTCGGACAGTCCGCCGGCGGGACGGTACAACGTCGGCGTGCGGCCGGTTGCGGCGGTAATCGCGTCGTTGGCCCTGGAGAACTGAACGGCGATGTCCTCGGGAGGGATCGTCGCCATATTGGGGTGTTCCCACGTATGGTTGCCGATCTCCATACCGGCGTCGGCGATGCGCTTGGCTCCCGCCGGGTTTGCTGCCACCTTGTTGCCGATCAGGAAGAACGTGGCCTTGGCGTCATTGTCCTTCAGGATTTGCAGCAGCCGTTCGGTGTACGGTCCCGGCCCGTCGTCGAACGTCAGCGCGACACACTTGACCACCGAGCAGCTGAGGTTGTCGGCGCGCGTCACGTGACCGGTAAGGCCGCCGATCACCAGCACCGCAGCGGCCGCCACGACACCGAAAACGGTCCGCCAATAGCGCCAGGCCTGGCTGTCGGGTCGTTTCGGCACGCTGGAAGCCTACCGAAACGCGCTGTCAGCGGGGTCCGGCAATCTCCTCGAGCATCTCGGTGACCAGCGCGGCAATCGGCGACCGCTCGCTGCGCAGCAGGGTGATGTGGGCGAACAGCGGATGGCCTTTGAGCTTCTCGATCACAGCCGCAACGCCGTCGTGGCGGCCGACCCGCAAGTTGTCACGCTGGGCGATGTCATGGGTCAGCACCACCCGCGATCCAGTACCCAACCTGGACAACACGGTCAGCAGGACGTTGCGCTCCAGCGACTGTGCTTCATCGACGATGACGAACGAGTCATGAAGCGAGCGGCCCCGGATGTGGGTCAGCGGCAACACTTCGAGCATGCCCCGGGAAAGCACTTCCTCCAGCACCGCTGGACTGGCCAGGCCCTCGAGGGTGTCGAAGACCGCCTGCGCCCAGGGGCCCATCTTTTCGCTCTCGCTGCCGGGCAAGTACCCCAGCTCCTGGCCGCCAACGGCATACAGCGGACGGAAAACCACCACCTTGCGGTGGGTCCGCCGTTCCAGCACCGCCTCAAGACCCGCACACAACGCCAACGCCGACTTGCCGGTGCCGGCTTTGCCGCCCAGCGACACGATGCCCACCGACTCGTCGAGCAGCAGGTCGAGCGCTACCCGCTGCTCAGCGGAACGGCCACGCAGCCCGAACACCTCGCGGTCACCGCGAACCAACTGGACACGTTTGGCTGCGGTGACCCGGCCAAGCGCATGGGACTTACCGCCCAGCAGCCTGATCCCGGTGTGACAGGGCAAGTCCCGGGCTTCGGCCAGGTCGATCTCGCCGTCGGTGAACAGCGCGTCGATATCCTCAGCGGCGGTCTCGATCTCGTGCATCCCCGACCACCCGGAAGCCACGACATCCTGTGCGTGGTACTCGTCGGCGGCCAGGCCTACCGCAGCGGCCTTCACCCGCAGGGGAATGTCCTTGCTGACCAACGTAACTCGCTTGCCTTCAGCGGCGAGGTTGGCGGCGCAACTCAAGATCCGGGAGTCGTTGCTGTCGGTCCGAAAGCCGGCGGGCAGCACCGCCGGGTCCGTGTGGTTGAGTTCGACGTGAAGCGTACCGCCCTGTGTTCCAACGGGAATGGGCTGATCCAGCCGTCCGTGCTCGAGGCGGAGATCATCGAACAGACGCAACGCCTGACGGGCGAACCACCCCAGCTCGTGGTGGTGGCGCTTGGCCTCCAGTTCGCTGATCACCACCAGCGGAACAACCACCTCGTGTTCGGCGAACCGACTGCACGCCCACGGATCGGACAGCAGCACGGACGTGTCGAGCACGTAGGTTCGGATATCGGTCACGGAGCGCTCCTCGAGCGGGGTAAGCCCGCGCGGACCCGCACAGGCATGTCGGCGGGAGTCGCAGCACCAGGACCGGGGCCGGTCCTGCCGTTGTAGTGACGGGAGGTGCCGCCCTGGCAGCAGAGCATGTCGCTGGCCATCGCGAACGACGCTACTCTTGTGGCCGCTCGGCCGCTGCGCAGGCGCGCCGAGGCCGGCTTGGCGACCCCAAGATGAGCGAGTGAGATGCACGCCAGCGCGCGCGAAGGTTGGGTTAACCGACGACGAATTGTTTCAGTTGAGGCTCCTCGGCCAGCCCCCATGCGGTGATGCGGTCGGAGATCGCCTGCCGCAGCTGCGACGCTCCGAAAATGCCGGCGTCGGCGACGTTTTTAACCTTGTCCTGGTAGGCGTCGATGTCGGCCCCCACCACTTGGAGGTCGGCCGCACGGGCGGCAATCGCCGCGATCGTCTCATCACGGGTGTAGTCGAGGCAGTGCGCGACCAGGTTGGAGAAGAACTCCTCGTGACGCACCTCGTCCCTGGCGATCCGGTCGATGAGTCCGGCCAACACGGGCTCTTCAACCTGGGCGGCCAGGTTGCCGCAGAAAACGGCATGCGTGCGCTCGGCGAAGGCCATGTACACCAGGATTTCGACCTGCGTGTACTTATCGGCGCGGTAGCCCTTCATCACGTGTTGGACTCGCGCCTCCTCGTTGGCGGTCGGGTCGACCTCCCGGGTCACCACCAGATATTCCCGCAGCGCGATGGCATGCAGGTGTTCCTCCGCGGTCCACCGGCCCAGCCAGCGACCCCACCAGTCCTCGAGAATGAAGTGCTCGACAAGCTCGCGGTGATGGCCGGCGAGGTTGTCCTTGAGTAGCAGCAGGATCTCGCAGGCGTCGGTGATGGTCCTGGGCAGCGTCATCTGGGACGGGTCCCAATCGTGTCCGCCGAGGAAGGCGAAATTCTCGCCCCGGTCGAACGGCACGTAGTCGTGGGCGAACCAGATGTCCTCCGTGTCGAGGTGGTGTTTCATGGTCGCTTCGACAACCGGCTCGAGTTCCAGGGTCAACGCATTAGCGACAGGTTTCTGTGCCATGCGGTAACTGTAACCCGCGTACACAGGTTTCGTGAAATCGGACGGCGCGTGTCGCGGTCCGATTTTCTCAACTGCTGGCCTGGCGATCGACCAGCGTCCAGTCCTCGAGTCCCTCGTAGAGCGGGAAGCCTCTGGCCAGCCGCGTAACCCGCTGCCGGAGCGCGGGCAGGTCAGCCCCACTGCCGCTTGCCAGCGCCATGGCGATGATGTCGGCGACCTCGGTGAACTCGGCGTCCCCGAAACCGCGGGTGGCCAGTGCCGGTGTTCCCACCCGCAAGCCCGACGTCACCATCGGCGGCCGGGGATCATTTGGGACCGCGTTGCGGTTGACCGTGATGCCGATCTGGTGCAGCAAATCCTCGGCAGCTTTGCCGTCGAGCGGAGAGTCGCGCAGGTCTACCAGCACCAGGTGCACATCGGTACCGCCGCTGACCACCGACACACCGGCCTTGCTGACATCGGGAGCCAGCAGCCGATCGGCGATGATGCGGGCGCCGGACAACGTGCGCCGCTGACGGTCGGCGAATTCGCGGGTGGTGGCGATCTTGAGCGCGACCGCCTTGCCCGCGATGGCGTGCATGAGCGGTCCGCCCTGCTGGCCGGGGAACACCGCGGAGTTGATGGCCTTGGCGTACTCCTGCTTGCCCAGGATCATCCCGGAGCGGGGGCCGCCGAGCGTCTTGTGCACGGTGGTGGTCACCACGTCCGCGTGCGGCACCGGCGACGGGTGCAACCCAACAGCAACCAGACCGGCGAAGTGCGCCATATCCACCCACAGCTTGGCGTCGACCTCGTCGACGATCGATCGGAACGCCGCGAAGTCGAGGATCCGCGGGTAGGCCGACCAGC
>Ga0335081_10009973_pt1 | contig 15315 bp, 13 predicted proteins | sample Lox_Sample_35_FD_206713 | JGI IMG/M metagenome (GOLD analysis project Ga0335081, IMG submission 206713) | Soil microbial communities from Loxahatchee National Wildlife Refuge, Florida, United States - Lox_Sample_3.5 | ecosystem: Environmental > Terrestrial > Soil > Wetlands | place: USA...
TCGTCCGAGCGACCATCGGACGCGGAGCGAGGCTCGTCCGAGCGACCATCGGACGCGGAGCGAGGCTCGTCCGAGCGACCATCGGACGCCGCCGGGTGGTCGAGTTCGTTGTCCAGGCTCATGAATGTGTTCTCCTGCGGTGACGGCCGGCGGTCGGCTGTGACGCGCCGGAAGGGCTGGGTCGGCGGTAGGCAGTCAGCGACAGCTGCGCATCGGGGGCCTCCGCATCAGGTTTCCCTGTCTTCTCTGGGGGCCCGTCATGGCGGACCCGCGCTTGCCGTGTAACCCGTGGGGGCTACTCAACCTGGTCATCACCCGGGGCACCCCACCGCGGTTGGAGGGTTGCCGGCCAGCGAGCCGGGGCTTGACGCTGGCGCTCATGACCGATTCAAAGCCTATCGCACGCCGCCGACCGGTTGCCACCGACCGTCCCGTGCGGCACCGCCCGGGCCCCGACTCGCTGCCGCCGGCCGCCGCGTAAGGGTTGTGGGGGTAGCCCAAACTTGTGCCGTTCATCGCGAATCCAGCCCCGGTAGGCTGGCTCGCAGCACGCGATCGCCCACGGAACAGACGCCGCCGTGAGAAAGGGACGCGGACTGGATGTCCAAGATCAACGTTGCAGGCACGGTAGTGGAGCTCGATGGCGACGAGATGACCCGGATCATCTGGAGGGCCATCAAGGACACGCTGATCTTCCCCTACCTCGATATCGACCTGGACTACTACGACTTGGGCATCGAGAACCGCGATGCCACCGAGGACCAGGTCACCGTCGACGCCGCGAATGCGATCAAGCGTCACGGCGTCGGCGTGAAGTGCGCGACAATCACCCCCGACGAGGCGCGGGTCAAGGAGTTCAACCTCAAGCACATGTGGGAGTCGCCCAACGGGACGATCCGGAATATCTTGGGCGGCACCATCTTCCGTGCGCCGATCGTGATCAACAACGTTCCGCGGCTGGTGCCCGGCTGGACCAAGCCGATCATCATCGGCCGTCACGCGTTCGGCGACCAGTATGCGGCGACCAACTTCAAGGTCAATCGGGGCGGCAAGGTCACGATCACGTTCACCCCCGACGACGGCAGCGAGCCCGAGGAGCACGAGGTCGTGCAGATTCCCGAGGACGGCGGCGTCGTGATGGGCATGTACAACTTCAAGGGCTCGATTCAGGACTTCGCCCGCGCGGCGTTCAAGTACGGGCTCAAGGAGAAGTACCCCGTCTACCTGTCGACGAAGAACACGATCCTCAAAGCCTACGACGGGTTGTTCAAGGACGAGTTCCAGCGCATCTACGACGAGGAGTTCAAGCAGGAGTTCGAGGCCGCCGGGCTGACCTACGAGCACCGGTTGATCGACGACATGGTGGCCGCCTGCCTCAAGTGGGAGGGCGGCTACGTCTGGGCGTGCAAGAACTACGACGGCGACGTGCAGTCCGACACCGTCGCGCAGGGCTATGGGTCGCTCGGGTTGATGACGTCGGTGCTGATGACACCGGACGGCAAGATCGTCGAGGCCGAGGCCGCACACGGCACCGTGACGCGGCACTTCCGCCAGTGGCAGCGGGGCAAGCCCACCTCCACCAACCCGATCGCGTCGATCTTTGCCTGGACCCGCGGGCTGGGGCACCGCGGCAAGCTGGACGACACCCCGGACGTCGTCGAGTTCGCGCACACGGTGGAGCGGGTCGTCATCGAGACCGTCGAGGGCGGTCAGATGACCAAGGATCTCGCCCGGCTGATCGGCAAGGACCAGCCCTGGCTGACCACCGACGAGTTCATGAACGCGCTCGACGAGAACTTCAAGAAAGCCCTCGACTAGACCGCCGTCTGGCCGGTCTTGGCGGGGCGGTAGAGGTGCTGGCGGACGAAGTCGTCGATCACTGCCGCGATCCGGTCCGGCGCCTCGAACATCGGGATGTGGCCGACACCGTCGAGCGCGGTGACCACGGTGTTCTTCGGCAGGCGAGTGGTGAAGTGCCGGGTGAACCGCGGCGTCGGCACCACCCGGTCCTTCTCGCAGATCACCAGCTGTGTCGGGGCGCGGGTGTCGGCCAGTTCGAGCAGCCCGGGCAGCAGCAGCGACGTGACCAGCAGCTGGTAGTAGGCGGGGCAGTGCGTGACGTCGTCGATGATCTCGATCAGGTCGATGTCGCTCAGGCCGTCGGGTGTTCCGCTGACCGGCAGGTGGGCCAGGTGGCGGCTGAACGGCAGCCGTAGCGTCCGGTGCCCGAGCAGCCGGGTCAACACCCACACCGGCGCCGCCGCGACGAATTTCCCGACCACCTCGAACTTGGCCGGTGTCCACCTGGTCCACCCGCCCGCGGGCGCGATGCCCATGATCGTGCGGGCCCGGCCGCGGCGCTCCAGCTCGAAGGCCACCCAGCCGCCCAAGGAGTTGCCGACGATGTGGGCGGTGGCCCAGCCGAGCTCGTCGAGCTGCGCCTCGACATGGTCGGCCAGCGTCTGGGTGCCCAGGAAAAACCGCCCCCGTGGGCCACCGTTGTGGCCGGCCATGGTCGGCGCGAACACTTCGTATCGACCGGTCTCGGCCAGCCGCGGAGCGACGTTCTTCCAGACGTTCTGCGACATCATGAACGGGTGCAGCAGCAGGAGCGGCTCCCCGGAACCGAGGTGGATCGGCGTGCGCTGGCCCGCGGTTGCGGATGGTCCGGCAGGTGTCATGGTTCCCCACAGTACCAAGAGTGATACCGCCGGTACCGGTCTGCCCGGTGCGGCCGCCGGGCGTGAAAAGATTGAGGCATCATGACCAGCCAGAAACGCGTGTTCTCCGGCGTCCAGCCGACCTCCGACTCCCTGCATCTGGGCAATGCGCTGGGTGCGGTCACCCACTGGGTGGCGCTGCAGGACGACTACGACGCGTTCTACTGCGTGGTCGATCTGCACGCGATCACCGTCCCGCAGGATCCCGCGACGCTGCGGCGCCGCACCCTGATGACCGCCGCCCAGTACATCGCGCTGGGCGTCGACCCGGCCCTTAGCACGATCTTCGTGCAGAGCCATGTGCCGGCACACACCGAATTGGCTTGGGTGCTCGGCTGTTTCACCGGGTTCGGGCAGGCGTCGCGGATGACGCAGTTCAAAGACAAGGCGCAGCGCCAAGGTACCGAGTCCACCACGGTGGGGCTGTTCACCTATCCGGTGCTGCAGGCGGCCGATGTGCTGCTCTACGACACCGACCTGGTGCCGGTGGGGGAGGACCAGCGCCAGCACCTGGAGTTGGCCCGCGATGTCGCGCAACGGTTCAACAGCCGCTTCCCGGGCACGTTCGTGGTGCCCGAGGTGCTGATCCCGGCGGCGACCGCCAAGATCTACGACTTGTCGGACCCGACCGCGAAGATGAGCAAATCGGCGGGCAGCGAGGCCGGCTTGATCAACCTGCTCGACGACCCCAAGGTGACGGCGAAGAAGATCCGCTCGGCGGTCACCGACAGCGGGCGGGAGGTGCGCTACGACCCCGAGGCCAAGCCGGGGGTGTCGAACCTGCTGACCATCCAATCGGCGGTGACCGGCAAAGACATCGGCAAGCTCGTCGAGTCCTACGCCGGCAAGGGCTACGGCGACCTGAAGGCCGACACCGCCGACGCGGTGGTCGAGTTCGTCACCCCGATCAAGGCCAGGGTGGACGAGTTGGTCAGCGACACAACGGAACTGGAGTCCATCCTTGCGTCGGGCGCCGATCGCGCCCGTGACGTCTCGGCAAAAACGATCGCCGATGTCTACGACCGGCTAGGGTTTCTGCAAACTCGGTAGCCGGGAGGCGACATGCCCGAGTCGAAGCAACCGAAGCAACCCGGAATACTCGATCGACTGCGGGCACGCTACGGCTGGTTCGACCACGTGATGCGGGCGCAGGAGCGCTACGACGACTGCCATGGCAACTTCTTCGCCGCGGCCATCACCTATTTCACTGTTTTCGCGCTGTTCCCGTTGCTGATGGTCGGCTTCGCGAGTGTCGGGTTCGCGCTGTCGCGCCAGCCCCACGTTTTGGCCGCGATCGAGGACCGGATAAAGCACGCGGTGTCCGGCGAGTTCGGTGACCACTTGGTCAGGCTGATGGAGGCCGCGATCGAGTCACGGACCTCGCTGGGCATCATCGGCCTGGTCGGCGGTTTGTGGGCGGGGCTGGTGTGGATGGCCTACCTGCGCGGGGCGCTGACGGAAATGTGGGGCGAGCACCTCAAGTCCGGCACCTTCGTCACGACCAAGCTCTCCGACCTCGCCGCGCTGCTGTCGGTGTTCGTGGCGATCGTGGTCACGATCGGGTTGACGGCGCTGGGCGAGCCGGCGCTGATGGCCAGGGTGCTCGCCTGGTTCGGCCTTCACCAGTTGCCGGGGATCGGCGCCCTGCTGCGGGTCGCGTCGGTGCTGGTGGCGCTGGGCATCTCGTGGCTGCTGTTCACCTGGATCATTGCCCGGCTGCCGCGCAAGTCGCTCAGCTTCGCCAGTTGCGCACGGGCGGGGCTGCTGTCGGCGGTCGGGTTCGAGATCTTCAAGCAGGTGGGGTCGATCTACCTGGGCCGGGTGCTGCACGGCCCGGCCGGCGTGGCGTTCGGTCCGGCGCTGGGCCTGATGGTGTTCGCCTACATCACCTCGCGCCTGGTGTTGTTCGCCACCGCCTGGGCCGCGACGTCGCCGGAAAACCTGGCGGCCATGCCGGTTCAGCCGCCGCAGCCCGCGGTGGTCGTGGTGCGGCGGCGCGACGGCGTCGGAATAGGCGCAGCGCTGGCGGCGATGGCATTGGGAGCCCTTGCCGCGCTCGGCGTTTCATGGGTCCGCCGCCACTGACACCCCCACCGAATGTTCGGTTTTCGCCTCGACGAAAACCGGCCGCGCTCGCCCAAACGTAAAGCACTGCGCCATTTCTCGGCGTGTCGTCGCAGTAGCGTCAGTGTCGCGCCCAGGCACCCACCGCAAACCGCCCTAAACCCCGAACCTGCGCCGGTTGATCGAGCGGGCCACCAGGATCAGGCACACCACGACCACGCCGCCGGCGATCGCGACCCCGACCCGCACCGGCAACGCATCAGCCGGACCCGCCACCGCGGCCGTGCGCACGACGGCATCGTTCGGATCGGCCGGGCCCTTGGCCGCCAGCGACGGGTCGGGCTCCACCAGGGTGCCGACCTTGGTCCCGGCAGCCGTGGCGAACCCGTAATCCAGCAGGTGGGCGGCCTGCTGCCACGGCGGGATCGGCAACCGGGTGCCGTGCATCAGCACCGCCAAAAGCCGCCGGCCGTCGCGCACCGCCCCGCCGACGAACGTCTGCCCGGCGTCGTCGGTGTAGCCGGTCTTGCCGCCCAACGCGCCGTGGTAGTTGAAGAGCAGCTGGTTGTCGTTCTCCAGCGTGTAGCCCGGGTGATCGGTGTCGCCGGGCACGTCGGGGCGGGCCGGGTGGCCGGGGAATTCGAATGTCTTGGTCGCGACGATGCCCGCGAACGTCGGGTTGTGCCAGGCGTAGCGGTAGAACAGCCCGATGTCGTAGGCCGACGTGCTCATCCCCGGCCCGTCCAGACCCGACGGCGTCGCCACCCGGGTGTCCCGGCCGCCGAGCTTGCCGGCCAGCGTGTTGAGCTTCTGCAGCGCGACATCGACGCCACCGAGCTGCATCGCCAAAGCATGCGCCGCGTCGTTGCCGGAATGCATCAGCAGCCCGTGCAACAGCTGATTGACCGTGTAAACCCCGCCGACGTCCACGCCGACGCGGGTGCCCTCGGCGTTGGCGTCCTCGACCGTCCCTGCCACGTTCTTGTTGATGTCGAGGTCGTTGATCGCCTCCATGGCCACCAGGACCTTGATGATGCTGGCCGGGCGGTGACGGCCGTGCGGATCCTTCGCGGCGATCACGTCGCCGCTGTCGAGGTCGGCGACCAGCCACGCATCCGCCGAGATATCACCAGGCACCGGCGGCGTGCCCGGCGCCGTGATGACGCCGCAGCCGCTCAGGGCGTCGCCGCCGACGGTCGTGACCGGCACCGGCAGCGGCACCGGCGGGTCACCCGCGGTGGGCACCTCCGACGCGTCGACGGCGGGCGGTGTCGTCACCCGGTACGGGCAGGTCGGGGCGTCAATCGCGGCGTTGGGTTCCGCCCACGCGGCCGGTGCCCGACACAACGCCGGAGCCCCCGCCAAAACGATCGCCGAAGCCGCACACATCACGCGACGCGACGCACCACTGATCCCGCCCATCGACAGTGCAGCCTAGGCGATGGACATCACGGTCGCCGTGAGCGGCACGATTACAGCACGATATAGGCCACCACGGAGCCGCCGATGCAGCCCGGCCACAGCCGATCGCCGGCCTCCGCCACGCCGGTGGAGGACCCGAATTTCGCATCGCGACCCCGCAGGCCGCAACCGCTTGCCGCTCGAGGGATGAAACGCCGCCGCCCACGCACAGGCGGGAATCCCGGGCAGCAGCCGATACGGCAGCAGGCTATAGCCGGCGCCAGGCCTCCGTGAGCACTCCGCGCAGAATCTGCTCGATCTGGTCGAACTCCTTCTGGCCGCTGATCAGCGGCGGCGCCAGCTGCACCACCGGATCGCCGCGATCGTCGGGGCGGCAGTACAGCCCCGCCTCCAGCAGGGCCGATGACAGGAAGCCGCGCAGCAGCCGCTCGCGCTCGTCGTCGTCGAACGTCTCCTTCGACGCCTTGTCCTTGACCAGCTCCAGGGCGTAGAAGAATCCCTCGCCGCGCACATCGCCGAGGATCGGCAGGTCGAGCAGCTTCTCCAGTGTGGCGCGCAACCCGGGCGCGGTCTCCTTGACGTGGTCGTTGAGACCCTCCCGCTCGAAGATGTCGAGGTTGGCCAGCGCCACCGCGGCCGACACCGGATGCCCGCCGAAGGTGTAGCCGTGCGTGAACGTCGTCTTGCCGTCGTTGAACGGCTCGAAGAGTCTGTCGGCGGCGATCATCGCGCCGATCGGGGAGTAGCCCGACGTCATGCCCTTCGAGCAGGTGATGATGTCGGGCACGTACCCAAAGTCGTTGCAGGCGAACATCGATCCGATCCGGCCGAACGCGCAGATCACCTCGTCGGAGACCAGCAGCACGTCGTACTCGTCGCAGATCTCGCGCACTCGCTCGAAGTACCCGGGCGGCGGCGGGAAGCAGCCGCCGGCATTCTGCACGGGCTCGACGAACACTGCCGCGACCGAGTCGGGCCCCTCGAACTCGATCGCCTCGGCGATCCGGTTGGCCGCCCACTGCCCGAACCCTTTCAGGTCCTTGTCGTACGGGGCGGGAGCGCGGTAGAAGTTGGTGTTCGGGACGCGCAAGCCGCCGGGTGCGATCGGCTCGAACGGTGCCTGAAACCGCGGCAGGCCGGTCAGCGCCAGCGCGCCGTGCGGGGTGCCGTGATAGGCGATGGATCGCGAAATCGCTTTGTATTTACCGGGTTTGCCGGTCAGCTTGAAGTACTGCTTGGCCAACTTCCAGGCCGACTCGACGGCCTCGCCGCCGCCGGTCGTGAAGAACACCCGGTTGAGGTAACCGGGGGCGTGCCCCGCCAGCCGCTCGGCGAGCTCGATCGCGGTGGGCGTGGCGTACGACCACAGGGGGAAGTAAGCCAGCTGCCGTGCCTGCTTGGCGGCGACCTCCGCGAGCTCGGTGCGCCCGTGGCCGACCTGGACGACGAACAGTCCCGACAGCGCGTCGAGGTAGCTCTTGCCGTGGTCGTCCCAGATCGTTACGCCTTCGCCGCGGGTGATGATCGGCGGCGTGATGCCGGCGCCGTGGCGCGCGAAATGGCCCCACAGATGGCGGTTGGCCTTGGCGGACAGATTCATCGGCATCACAAGTTACCCCCAGCCTACCCGACCTGAACTGACAGGCGTCGCTGAGGTTGGCGCGAATGCGGAAATCGCCTGTGCCACTGAGGCGTTTGCGTGCATTAGGCGCCGCCGCACACACCAACGAATACCGGACCCGGCGGATGCGTGAACAGCCCTGCCCACGCGCCGCAGCCGATCCGGCGCATGGCTTGCATTCCGCGGCTCCCCTGCTGAGGCCGCTGAGGCGGCCGTCTCACCGGTTCGCCGATGAGACGGCCGTCTCCTTTGTGACGGTTACATCGGAACGAAATTGCCGAACCACCAGAAGCCCCAACGGTCTACGGCCGGGCTCCACACCACGTGCGCGCCCGGCGCCCACCACGGGGGCGCGGGTTGTACCGGAGCCCATGGCGGCGGCACAGCCGGAGGCGGGTCCGCGCTCGCCACGCCGGCCCCGAACCCGAGGATGCTTGCTCCCAGGCCGCCGGCAACGGCGACAGCGGCGGCTAGTCGTTTCATTGTCATTGCTTTGTCCTTGTCCGTGACTGCAAATTCGCCTCACGTCAAGGTCCGCGACCTGAAGCCAGGCTTCACGACGCTGCCGGCCGAACTGGCCCTGGCTACTGCCACGCGGACCTTTGCGACTTCGGCATCAGATGGCGTACCCAACCGCGCGCATCGGCTAAACCAGGTTGCCGAATCTGCGACTGGACCGCGTTGGGTTTGTGCTGGTGGGAACGGGTGCAGGCCGGCCTATTCGAACGCGGCTTTCCCGCCGGGTTTGGGGCGGTGTTGGCGGCCGCAGAGGCTTGGTTACGCAAACAAGGCTGAATCACGAGTTACGCCTGGTGGCGCAGGGCGACGTCATGGGCGCCGGGGTCCGTCCGTAGTGGCTCCGGGCGGCCCTACCACCAACGGCCTGACGTGCACAAGTCACACCTACACTCGCGATGTGACCGCCGCACAGCGGGTCGACGATTTCGAGGCGTTGCGGCCCCACCTGACCGCCGTTGCCTACCGGCTCACCGGCACGGTGGCCGATGCGGAGGACGTGGTACAGGACGCCTGGCTGCGCTGGGATCGCAATCAGCGCCTGCGGGAAGCGCAGCCGATCGCCGACCTTCGGGCCTGGCTGACGACCGTGGTGAGCAGGCTCGCGCTGGACCGGCTGCGCTCGGCGGCCCGCCGGCGTGAGACGTACCTCGGCGAGTGGCTGCCCGAGCCGGTGGTGACCGACTTCGACGGCACGGATCCGCTGTCCGCGCTGGTGGCCCACGAGGACGCGCGGTTCGTGGCGATGGTGGTGCTGGAGCAACTGACGCCCGATCAGCGGGTGGCGTTCGTCCTGCATGACGGCTTCGGGGTGTCGTTCGCCGAGATCGCCGACGTCCTGGACACCAGCGAGGCGTCGGCCCGCCAGCTGGCGTCGCGCGCCCGTCACGCCGTCGTCGACGCCACGCCCGAGCCGGACCCCGAGCATGCCGAGGTGGTGGGGCGCCTGCTGGCCGCGATGGCCACCGGCGACCTGGCTGCGGTGGTCGCGCTGCTGCATCCGGACGTGACGTTCACCGGCGACTCTAATCGCAAGGCGCCCACCGCTTTTCGCGCTGTCCATGGGCCGGACAAAGTGGCGCGGTTCTTGTTCGGGCTGGCCCGGCGCTACGGGCCCGGCTGGCTGGAATCCAACCGGCCGGCGCTGGTCAACGGCGAGCTTGGGGCGTACACGCCGGGAGCGCCGGGCCACGACGGGTACCCGCCGATGATGCCGCGCGTGACCGCGGTTACCGTGCGCGACGGCAAGGTGTACGCGATGTGGGACATCGCCAACCCGGACAAGTTCACCGGCTCGCCGATGCGTCGTGCGCAGCCCACGGAACCCGGCAGGCAGCACCGGAGCTGAAGCCCTGCTCGGTGATTCCGAGCGCGGTGTTCATCCGTGCCCGCATGTTCTCCAGCCCGATCTGGTAGGTCAGCTCGATGACGCCGGCATCGCCGAAGCGCCGCCGCAGGTCGGCGACCTGTTCGTCGGTGACGGTGTGCGGATCGGTGGTCATCGCGTCGGCGTAGGCGATCGCCGCCCGCTCGTCGTCGCTGTAACGCGGCGAGGTCGCGTAGTTGTCGATGTCGGCGAGCCGCTCGACGTCGAGCCCGTCGAGGCGCTGAAGCATCGCGCCGAAGTCGACGCACCACGAGCAACCGATCGTGCGCGCGGTCCACAACACCGCCAGTTCGCGCACGCTCGTGGGCAGCTTCTTCGACGCGCGCTCCACGGCGGTTTCGTGGATTGCGCCGCTGAGCAGCAGTGCGGGGTGATGGGCCGACACCGCGACGGGTTCCGGCACCTCACCGTAGCGGCGTCGCGCTATCCGGTACACGGCGCGGATCCAGCGCGGCGCACGTTGCGGGGACACGGGTGTGATGCGTGATGTTGTGCTCATGTCTAGTGGACGCCACAGCCCGCCAGGGTGTGACGAGCACGGTGTGACGAGACCGATGATCCGGTTTGCCGGACTCAGCGTTTCGGTACCACGAAGTCTGCTATTTGAGGGGCTGACCAGCAAATTCTGAGTCCGAGCCGGAAAGTTTTGGTCGCCTTTTTATGTTGCTAGCGACGCGTCCGCTGGGTACGGTGGCCACGATGACCACGACCGCGACGGTCAGTGCCCGACAGCCGGTGGGATCGGCCGCCGGCACGCTGGTCCGCTCGTTGGTGGTCACCGCGGCGTTCATCGTTCCCGCGCTGGCGGTCCGCGTCACCGGTCTTCATCCCAATCCGGTGGTGTCGCTCCTGGTCTACGGCGCCGCGGTGGTGGCCGCGAGTTTCGTGCTGGCCTGGGCGGCGGAGGCCGCGCAGATCGATGTGTCCGGCGGGCTGGCGATCGCGGTGCTCGCGCTGATCGCTGTGCTGCCCGAGTACGCCGTCGACCTGTATTACGCCTACACCGCGGGCCACGCGCCCCAGTACGCGCAGTACGCCGCCGCCAACATGACCGGTTCCAACCGGCTGCTGATGGGCCTGGGGTGGCCGCTCGTGGTCTTGGTCGGGTTCGCGGTGGCGCGCAAGCCGGGCGACCGCGGGCGTTTGGCGCTGTCGCTGGAGCCGGGCAACCGTGTCGAGCTGGGCTTTTTGCTGTTCGCGGGTGTCCTCGCGTTCGTCGTGCCGGCCAGCGGGCAGATCCACATCCTGCTGGGCGCCGCGTTGCTGGCGTGGTTCGGGTTCTATCTCTACAAGCTGACCCGCGGCGACGTCGAGGAGCCGCACCTGATCGGCACCGCCGCGGCCATCGGCGCGCTGCCCGATCGTGTCCGCCGAAGCGTGGTCATCGGGCTGTTCGCGGTCGCGGCCACCGTGATCCTGGTGTGCGCCGAGCCGTTCGCGCAAAGCCTCATCGGGGCGGGCACCGAGCTCGGCGTCGACCGGTTCCTGCTGGTGCAGTGGCTGGCCCCGCTGGCCTCGGAGGCACCCGAGTTCATCATCGCGATCCTCTTCGCCGCCCGCGGGAAGGGCACCGCGGCGATCGCGACGCTGATCTCGTCGAAGGTCAACCAGTGGACGCTGCTGATGGGCTCACTGCCGGTGGCGTACATGATCGGCGGCGGCGGGTCGGCGCTGCGCCTGGACGAGCGTCAGGTCGCGGAGGTGCTGCTGACCGCGACCCAGACGATGATGGGCGTCGCGCTGATCCTGTCGCTGCGGTTCAGCCGCGGCGCGGCATGGGCGCTGCTCGGGCTGTTCATTGTCCAGTTCCCGATCACCTCCACCCCGGGTCGGCTGATTCTGTGCGGGGCTTACATTTTGGTGGCCGGTACCGTCCTGATACTTAACGGGCGGTGCTTGCCTGCGGCGTTGATCGCGCCGTTCGTCGACCACGCCAAACGCCACGGCGGCCACCCGCACGAGCTTCTCAGCGCGCAAACATCAGTGCGCGCTTGACCTCCTGAATCGCCTTGGTCACCGAGATCCCGCGCGGGCAGGCCTCGGTGCAGTTGAACGTGGTGCGGCAGCGCCACACCCCGTCGACGTCGTTGAGGATGTCCAGCCGCTCGGCGGCGCCCTCGTCGCGGCTGTCGAAGATGAAACGGTGCGCGTTGACGATCGAGGCCGGCCCGAAGTAGCTGCCCTCGTTCCAGAACACCGGGCAGCTCGTCGTGCACGCGGCGCACAGGATGCACTTGGTGGTGTCGTCGTAGCGGGCCCGGTCGACCGGGCTCTGTATGCGCTCGCGGGTGGGTGGGGTGCCGGAGGTCATCAGGAACGGCTTGATCGCCCGGTACGAAGCGAAAAACGGCTCCATGTCCACCACGAGGTCCTTGAGCACCGGCAGGCCCCGGATCGGCTCGACGGTGATCGTCAGCCGCTTGCCGGGCTTCTTCGGCAGCAGGTCGCGCATCAGCGTCTTGCAGGCCAGCCGGTTGACGCCGTTGACCCGCATCGCGTCGGACCCGCACACGCCGTGGGCGCAGGACCGCCGGAACGTCAGCGTGCCGTCCAGGTAACCCTTCACGTAATGCAGCAGGTTCAGCAGTCGGTCGGTCGGCAGGCACGGCACCCGGAAGCTCTGCCAGCCCCCCGTGTCGGCGTGAGCGTCGGGATCGTCGGGGTTGAACCGCGCGATCTTCAGCGTCACCATCACCGCGCCCTCCGGGATCAGGGGCAGCCGCGGGTCCGCGGGTTCGATGACCTCGGCGGCGGGCCCGGCACCCGGAGCCGCTGGGCCGGCGACATCAGGATGGTGAGCCGCTGGGCCGGCGACATCAGGATGGTGAGCCGCTGGGCCGGCGACATCAGGCTGGTCTGTCATCAGTACTTACGCTCCATCGGCTCGTATCGGGTCTGCACCACGGGCTTGTAGTCCAGGGCGATGTCGCTGAGCAGCTCCTTGCCCTGCTTGTAGGCCATGGTGTGGCGCATGTAGTTGGTGTCGTCGCGGTTGGGGTAGTCCTCGCGGGCGTGGCCGCCACGGGATTCCTTGCGGTTGAGCGCGCCGACGACGGTCACCTCGGCCAGCTCCAGCAAAAAGCCCAGCTCGATCGCCTCGAGCAGGTCGCTGTTGAAGCGTTTACCCTTGTCGTGCACCGTGATTCGGGCGTAGCGCTCCTTGAGCGCATGGATGTCGGTGAGCGCCTGCTTCAGCGTCTCCTCCGTGCGGAACACCGCGGCGTTGTTGTCCATCGACTGCTGCAGCGCGTTGCGGATGTCGATGACGCGCTCGTTGCCGTGCTCGCTTGAGATGTCGCCGACCCAGTTGACCACCATCGCCGCCGGCTCGGGTGGCATCGCGACGATGTCGTGGCTTTCGGCGTACTCGGCGGCGGCGATGCCGGCGCGGCGGCCGAACACGTTGATGTCCAGCAGCGAGTTGGTGCCCAGCCGGTTGGCGCCGTGCACGGACACGCACGCACACTCCCCGGCCGCGTACAGGCCCGGCACCGTGGTGGTGTCGTCGCGCAGCACCTGCCCGTGCACGGTGGTCGGGATGCCCCCCATCACGTAGTGGCAGGTCGGGTAGACCGGGACCAGTTCCGTGACCGGGTCGACACCCAGATAGGTGCGCGCGAACTCGGCGATGTCGGGCAGCTTCGCCTCGAGCACGTCCGCGCCGAGGTGGCGCACGTCGATGTAGACGTAGTCCTTCTGCGGGCCGGCGCCGCGGCCCTCCAGCACCTCGCGCACCATGGATCGGGCGACGATGTCGCGCGGGGCCAGGTCGACGATCGTCGGCGCATAGCGCTCCATGAAGCGCTCGCCCTCCCCGTTGAGCAGCCGGCCGCCCTCGCCGCGCACGGCTTCGGAGATCAAAATGCCAAGGCCCGCAAGGCCTGTCGGATGGAACTGAAAGAATTCCATGTCCTCCAACGGAAGTCCCTTGCGGAACACGATGCCGATCCCGTCGCCGGTCAGCGTGTACGCGTTGGAGGTGGTCTTGTAGATGCGGCCCGACCCGCCGGTGCCGAGGACCACGGCTTTGGCGTGAAAGATGTGGATGTCACCGGTGGCGAATTCGTAGGCGATGACTCCGGTGGCCACCGGGCCGCTGGGCGTTTCGGTCAGCGCGAGGTCGAGCACATAGAACTCGTTGAAGAACTTGACGTCGTGCTTCACGCAGTTCTGATAAAGGGTCTGCAGGATCATGTGGCCGGTGCGGTCGGCGGCGTAACAGGCGCGGCGCACCGGCGCCTTGCCGTGGTCGCGCGTGTGCCCGCCGAACCGGCGCTGGTCGATCCTGCCTTCGGGGGTGCGGTTGAACGGCATCCCCATGTGCTCGAGGTCGAGCACCGCGTCGATGGCCTCCCGGCACATGATCTCGACGGCGTCCTGGTCGGCGAGGTAGTCGCCGCCTTTGACGGTGTCGAAGCAGTGCCACTCCCAGTTGTCGTCCTCGACGTTGGCCAGCGCGGCGCACATTCCGCCCTGGGCGGCGCCGGTGTGGCTGCGGGTGGGATACAGCTTGGTCAGCACCGCGGTCCGAACGCGCGGGCCGGCTTCGACCGCCGCCCGCAACCCCGCGCCCCCGGCGCCGACGATCACCACGTCGTACCGGTGTTCTTGGGTCATCGTCTCGGCCTCTCGCTACCGATCAAGGGATGTTCGGGTTGAACGTCAGCAGCACGTAGGTACCCAGCACCAGCGTGAAGGTCATCGCCACCGCGAGCAGCGCGTTGAGCCAGAAGCGGGTGGCGCCGTTGCGAGCGTAGTCGGCGATGATCGTGCGCATGCCGTTGGCGCCGTGCAGTTGGGCCAGCCACAGCAGCAGCAGGTCCCAGGTCTGCCAGAACGGTGATGCCCACCGCTGGGCGACGTAGTTGAAGTCGATGCGGTAGACACCGTTGTCCCACATCAGCATCACGAACAGGTGGCCCAGGGCGAGCAGCACCAGCACGATGCCCGAGAACCGCATGAACAGCCAGGCATATTTCTCGAAGTTCGGCATGCCGGACCGCCGGCGCGGTGCGCGCGGGTTGTCGAGGGCCGCGGGCCGGTCGTGGCTGCGCTGCAGCACCGGCGCGGGCACGCCGAGCCTGCTGTCGGGCGGTCGCGACCCCGGCACGGACGCGGTCATCCGAACCGCTCCACCATGTGCACACCCAGCACGACCAGCGCGGGCACCATCACCAACAGCCAGACGACGGCCACGACCCACAACATCACCCGCTGGTAACGGGTGCCCTGCCACCAGAAGTCGATCAGGATTACTCGTATGCCATTCAGGGCGTGGTACAGCACCACGGCCACCAACCCGGCTTCCATCAGGCCGATGATCGGTGTCTTGTAGGTGGCGATGACTTCGTTGTAGGCCTGCGGGCTGACCCGCACCAGCGCCGTGTCGATCACGTGGACGAACAGGAAGAAGAAGATGGTGGCACCCGAGATGCGGTGCAGCACCCACGACCACATGGCGGGGTCGCCGCGGTACAGCGATGAGCGCTTGCGCGAAGAGCCCACCAGGGAGGAGGATCTGCGGGACGCCCGCGCGGGCGTTCCCCTCGCCGTCGGCTGGGATATCGGCCCGGTCATAAGTGCTC
>Ga0335081_10009974_pt1 | contig 15314 bp, 13 predicted proteins | sample Lox_Sample_35_FD_206713 | JGI IMG/M metagenome (GOLD analysis project Ga0335081, IMG submission 206713) | Soil microbial communities from Loxahatchee National Wildlife Refuge, Florida, United States - Lox_Sample_3.5 | ecosystem: Environmental > Terrestrial > Soil > Wetlands | place: USA...
CGCCCCGCTAGCGCCAGCTGAACGCAGAGCCCATCGGCCTACCGAGTCGGCGTGAACCGGTGGGAGCTCGAGGGAGGGCGAGGCTGTTCGCGGCGCAGCAGCGCGGTTCCCCCTGGTAGCGGCCTGCGTGCGGGAGAGATCCTGGGCATCGCCGGCCTGGTGGGCGCGGGAGGGAGCGAGGCCTTCGAGGCCCTCTTCGGGATCCGGCCGGCCAGCTCCGGCGAGGTGCGAGTGAAGGGGGTGCCGAGCGCCATCCGCTCGCCGCGCGACGCCATCGCCCACAACATCGCCCCTCATCACCGAGGACCGGAAGCTGCAAGGGCTGAACCTCAGGGGCACGGTGGAGGAGAACATCTCGCTCGTGGCGCTCGCTAAGCTCTTCCGGCGCGGGGTCATCTGCAAGCGGAAGGAGCGGGCGCTGGCCGACGAGTACATCCGCCGGCTCAACATCAAGACCTATTCTCGGAGCGTGGTGGTCTCGTCACTGAGCGGCGGCAACCAGCAGAAGGTGGTGCTGGCCAAGTGGCTCCTGGCCGACCCCCACATCATCATCTTCGACGAGCCCACCCGCGGCATCGACGTCGGCCCAAGCGCTACATCTACCTGTTCGTCGGCGAGCTGGCGCGGCAGGGGAAAGCGGTGATCCTGATCTCCTCGGAGATCCCGGAGCTCATAGGGCTGGCCGACCGCATCCTGGTCATGGCCGGCGGCCGCATCACCGGCGAGCTCCAGCGGACCGAGTTCAGCCGGGAACAGATCATGCGCTACGCCTCGCAACTCCACGGAGGGTGACCACGATCGCGACGGCTGGGGGCGGAGGCAGGTGGCTGGGGGCTGGTCATCCGGGATCTCGGGATCCTCCTGGTGTTCGTGGCTCGTGGTGGCGGTGCTGATGGTCCTGTCCCCGCAGGCCTTCGCCAAACCCGCCTACCTCATGAACGTCGTGAAGCAGGCCTCCATCAATGGGGTCCTCGCCATGGACATGAACGTCTCCTCGCACTACCAGCTCATCATCAAGGGCCTGATCATCTTCTTCGCGGTACTCTTCGACATCAAGGGCCAGGGGCGGAAATGGAGCGCTCCCCGGCGCGCCGGCGCTGCTCGCGGCCGAGGTACACCCCCAGCACAAGCCAGAGCGCGCCCATCGGAACGCACACCCAGGCCGTCCCGGCGATCCCCAGTCCGAGGCCCTCCAGCGAGGCGTAGAGCCATCCGCTCAGCATGTCGCCGGCGCGGAACACCACGGTGTCGATAAAGTTCTTCGACTTGTAGCGCTCCTCCCGGCTCACCACGGTGAAGAGCATCTCGCGGGAGGGACGCAGGATCGCGTACTGCGCGGCGCGCCTTAGCCCCTGGAATGGAGCGAGCACCGCCAGCGTCGGCACGAGCCCCAGCACGGCGTAGCCGACGGCGGTAATGGCCGGCGCGATCCCCAGCCCCACCGCCACCCCGAGCCGCTTGAGGATCCGACCGGTCACCAGCGTTTGCAGGATGAGCGTGCACACGTTCACGACCAGGTCGATGCGCGCGAACAGGGCCGTCCTGAGGTCGCGGTCGAGCGTCGCGGTGGTCACGAGCTGGGCTTGCTGGAAGTAGAGAAAGGTGTTGGCGACCGTGAGCAGCAGGATGTAGGCCGCGGAGGCGACGAGGTATGGCGAGGCCAGGACCGGCTTGATGCCGCTCCACACGGTCCCGCCCACCGGCTGCTCGGCCGTGGCCGGAACGCCGCGGACCGCGTGGCGCCGGGCCCAGCGCGACAAGAGGAGCACGCAACCCACCGACACCTCGAGGAGCAGGGCCGAGAGGAGCAGGAGGTTGGCGCCGCCGAGAGGCCTCGCCAGCCAGGAGGTGACGAGCGGACCGGCGAGGGCCCCGAGCCCGCCCCCCGCCGAGACGAAGCCAAAGAGTCGCTTGCCCTGCTCGCTCGTAAACACGTCCGTCATGAAGCTCCAGAACACGGAGGTGACGAACAGGTTGTAGACGGCGGCCCAGATGTAGAACGCGAAGGGGACCCAGGCCTTGCCCACCCCCGCCTTCCAGAGGGCGAAGAAGGCCAGGATGTCGAGCGCGAAGAAGTGGTAGGCCCACGGGATGAGCTTCTGCCGCGGCCATCGCGACGCGAGCCATCCGAAGATGGGGGAGGCGATCGCCATGGCCACGAACGTGCCGGTGAACAGGATGGGCAGCTTGTCGACGCCGCGCGAGATCCCCATCTCGTCGCGGATCGGGCGGAGCACGTAGTAGCCGCACAGGAGCGAGAAGAAGTAGCCGAAGGAGAGCAACAGCGCTCCCACCTCGTCGCCACGCACGTCGACGGACCGTCGCAGGAAATCCCCGCCCGCGCGCGCACGACCTCGCGTGTCGGTACCCCTCGGCGACATGGCGGGCGCCCTCAGGGCATCACGATGATGGCGATCTTGCCGCGGACGCTCCCGGCACCGCGCTCCTTGTCCTCGAAGGCCTCCCGGATCCGATCGAGCGGGTAGGCGCGATCGACGTGCGGCGTGACCACCCCCGCCTCGACGAGGCGCGTGAGGGCGTCGAGGGAGGCGGTCTCCATCCGGGTGCTCTCGTCGACGGCCGTCACGCGGTAGCGTTCGGGGAGATCGGTCTTCGGGGGGTGGGTCATCGACACCAGGATCCCCCCGGGCCTCAGCACCCGGAACGATCGGAGATAGGTCTCGCCGCCGACGGTGTCGAACACCGCGTCGTAGCCGGAGAGCAGCTCGTCGAAGCGCTGGCTGCGGTAGTCGATCACCTGGTCCGCCCCGAGCTGCCTCGCGAAGGCGAGGTCGCCGCCGGTCGCGGTGGTGGCGACGTACGCGCCGGCGCTCTTGGCGATTTGGATAGCGACGCTCCCGATCCCACCTCCGCCCCCGTGGACGAGGACCTTCTGACCGGGCTGCACCTTCATGTACTCGATCACCGCTTGCAGCGCGCTCACGCCGACCAGGGGCAGCGAGGCGGCGTCGGTGAAGCTCAGGCGCGCCGGCATGCGAGCGAGGCGCCCGGCCTGAGCGACGGCGAACTCCGCGAACGCGCCGGAGCCACCGGCCGTGACCGCCGCCTGGCCGTACACGGCTTCCCCGGGCTCGACGGCGGTGACCCCGTCGCCGACCTGCTTCACCACGCCGGCCACGTCGTAGCCGAGGGTCACCGGAAGGCTCAGCGGGAACCGCTGCTGCCGCAGGCCCTCGCGGATGAAGGTGTCGACCGGGTTGATGCTCGACGCATGCACCTCGACGAGGACCTGACCTGGAGCGGCGACCGGGATCGCCACCTCGTTCAGCGTGATCGCGTCGGCGTGCCCGTACCTCGCGATCTGCGCCGCCTTCATGCGCGCCCTGCTCGGCATACCTTCGGGGCGTACCGCTTGGGGCTCGCGCTGACAGGCGCTGGGCGCCGCGAGCAGGAGCGCGAGCAGGAGAACCCGCTTTGGCGAACCTCTCCACGAACCCGACGCGATCGGCATGCGGAGCGACTCCTCCTCTAACCTGTGTCCACCGTCCGGGTGCTCTAAGGAAGCGCGCACCCGGCCGCCAGGAAAGCGCGAGGACCCAGCGTGTCGGGTGTGGGTCGGCGGCAGGCTCTGGCCGGCCCCGTCCTCTGGAAGTCTTCAACGAAGAGTGGAAACGGATGGCCAGGCGGCGCTCGGGACGTCGGGAGCCGCGCAGACCGTCCCGCCTGGCGTGCGAGGGCAGCGCCGGCGGGCGGCCGCCCGCCCAGGCGTTGCAGCGCCGAGGCCGCCGCCGCGGCGCGCGGCCCTGCCGCGCCTCACCCGCGCCCCGAGGCCGAACGCTCCCGGAAAGGCGGTCCCCCGCCCTCGAGGCATCGCCGCGCCTGCAGCGCCCGGAGCAGCGGCTGCTTGTCCCTTGACAGCCCTCGCCGATGACTATCTCATGGTCTGACAGTAAATCGCCTCGTGCTGCAGGTGCCGTTTTGAGCTTGCGACGCGACGTTGACGTTCCGTGTCTACATACCTGGGAGGTGGACGATGAAGAGGTTCTTGGCTGTCGCCGGCCTCGCGCTCTTTCTGGCCGTGGCCCTGTCCGGGACCGCCTCCGCGGCCGGCAAGTTCGTGAAGAAGTCCAAGGTCACCATCGGATACTCGGTCTACGACATGCAGCAGCCGTACTGGCAGGCCTACGCCAAGGGGGTCGAGACCGCCGCGAAAGCTGCCGGCTACGGCTTTGTGCTGGCGGATCAGAAGAGCAGCCAGCAGGCCCAGGTTTCGGGGAGCATCGATCTCATCAATCGCGGGATCAGCGCGCTGGTCGTGTCGCCCGTCCAGCCTCCGGCTTTGCCGGCGGTCATCAACGCCGCTCACAAGGCCAAGATCCCGGTCATCGTAGGCGACGTCGGCGTCGCGGGCGACTACGACGCGTTCGTGCTCTCCGACAATGAGGGGGGCGGCAAGCTGGCGGCGCAGTACATGGTGGATCACCTGAAGGACCGGCCGGGGACGAAGGAGGTGCTCGCGATCCAGCTGCACCCGGGCTCGGCGGTCGGCGACCTGCGCATCAAGGGTTTCGTAGACGAGATCGCGCGCCATCCCGATTTCAAGGTGGTCGCTACCCTGAACGGGAACGACACCGTGCAGGGCGGTTACCAGGTCACCCAGAACACCCTCTCGGCCAACCCCAACCTGGCCGCCATCTACGCCGCCAACGACCCGGAGGCGGAAGGTGCCGTCCAGGCACTCAAGGCCGCCGGCAAGAACGGCGTCAAGGACGTGTTCGTGGTCGGTTTCAACGGCGATCCGCCCGCGATCGAGCTCATCAAGTCCGGCGACATGGCGGCGACCATCCGCCAGGATCCCTTCGGTCAGGGCCAGAAGGCCGTGGAGATCGCGACGAAGCTCATGGACAACCAGCCGGTCCAGTTCTCCGACCCGGCATCGCGGTCGGTCTTCTTCCCGGTCAAGGTCATCGACAAGAGCAACGCCGAGTAGTCCCGCGGCGGCTCATCCAAGACTTGGCGGCGATCGGCCAGTCGCCGCCAAGTCCGCGCACACCCCCGGGGAAGGGGATGTCGAATCCCGTCCTGCAGGTCCGGCAAGTCACCAAGCAGTTCGCGGGGGTGCGGGCCCTCGCCGGCGTCGACCTCACCCTCTACCCCGGCGAGGTTCACGCGCTCATGGGGGAGAATGGCGCCGGCAAGAGCACGCTCATCAACATCCTGAGCGGCCTCGTCCGCCCGACCTCGGGAAGCCTCGACCTCGACGGCCGACCGCTCCAGCTCCACGGGACGCTGGACGCGCGGCGGGCGGGCATCAGCACCATCACCCAGGAATTCAACCTGGTCCCTCAGCTGACCGTGGCGGAGAACGTCTTCCTCGGGCACGAGCCGACCCGCCCCTCGGGCCTCGTCGACTGGAGGGAGATCCGGAAACGCACCGAACGGATCCTCTCCGAGGTAGGGATGACGGTCTCGATGAACCAGCGGGTCGAGTACCTGGACGTCGGGGACCGTCAGCTGGTCGAGATCGCCAAGGCGCTCTGCGGCGACTTCCGGGTGCTGCTGATGGACGAGCCCACCGCCGCGCTCAATGCGGCGGAGGTGGACCGCCTCTTCCAGATCATCGCCGCCCTCAAGCAGCGCGGTGCGGCCGTCCTCTACGTGTCCCACCGCCTGAACGAGGTGTTCCGAATCGCTGATCGAGTGACGGTCCTGCGCGACGGTCTGCGGGTCGGGTGCCGTTCGGCCGCCGACCTCACCGAGGACGAGGTCATCACCATGATGCTGGGGCGCAAGCTCGCCCGCGCCCCGAGCGCCTCCTCCCCTGCGGCTGCCCCGGCGGCCAGCGCCCTGGCCGTCAGGAACCTGCACGTCCCCGGAGCGTTGTACGACGTCTCTTTCGACCTCGCCTATGGGGAGGTCCTCGGCTGCGCTGGGCTGATCGGATCGGGTCGCTTCGAGCTCACCCGCACCCTCTTCGGGCTCCAGCCACGCTCGCACGGCACCGTTCAGGTAGCCGGCCGGGAAGCGGCTCTCCGCAGTCCGCACGAGGCCATCCGGGCCGGCATCTCGATGCTGGCCGAGGATCGCAAGACCGAGGGGATCTTCCCGGACCTGGGGGTCCTCGAGAACCTCATGATCGGCGCGCCGGAGACAGGCCGACGGCCTCGGCGACTCGGCCTGGACCGGGACCGCGAGCGACGGCAGTACGAGCAGATGCGGTCGCTGCTCAGCATCCGCGCCCGATCTCCCGCGCAGATCATCGTGAACCTGAGCGGCGGCAACCAGCAGAAGGTCATGTTGGGACGCGCGCTGGTGGGCAGCTCCCGCATCCTCCTGCTCAACGAACCGACGCGTGGGGTGGACGTCGGCACCAAGATGGAGATCCACGCCCTCGTCCGTCGCCTCGCGGGCGAGGGGTACGCCGTGCTGGTGAGCTCGTCGGACGTCCCCGAACTCGTGGCCATCAGCGACCGCTGCCTCGTGCTCAGCGGCGGACGGGTGAAGGGCGTGGTCGGCAAGGAGGAGCTCACCGAGAGTCACGTGACGGCCCTGGCGATCGGCCGTGACCTGCGGGAGCAGCCAGATGGACGGAGCTGAGAACTCGGCCCTCCCCGCCCGCAAGGGGGGACAGGCCAGGTCGCTCGTGACCTATCTCCAGCTCTTCGAGAGCCTGGGCCTGCTCGTGCTGCTGGCGATCGTGATCCTGATGGCCTCCGCCGTCACCCAGGGCTTCTTCACTTACACCAACCTCACCAACACCATCATCAACGCGGCGATCGTGGCCGTCACCGGCTTCGGGATGACCTTCGCCATCGCCTCTGGTGGCTTCGACCTCTCGGTCGGGTCGGTCCAGGCCTTCACCGCCATCGTCGCCGCCGCGCTGCTGCAGGTCGCCGGCATCCCGACCGCCATCCTGGGGGCGCTCCTGGCGGGGGTCCTGTGCGGCAGCCTCAACGGCCTGCTGGTGACGCGCCTGCGCATGCCGCCCTTCGTGGCCACCTTCGGGATGATGAGCGTCGTCCGCGGTCTGAGCCTGCTCGTTACCAGCGGCCAGTCCGTCATGATCACCGGCCGGCCGGGCTACGCGCTCATCAACAACGGGAAGGTGTTCAGCCTGCCGGTTCCGCTCTTCATCGTCCTCTTGGTCTTCGCCGTGCTGCACCTCCTCCTCCGGCACACGCCGTTCGGGCGGCACGCCTGCGCCATCGGCGGCAACCGCAAGGCGGCGGTCGCCTCGGGGATCCGCATCGAGAGGACGACCATCCTGGTCTTCGCGCTGGTGGGACTCACCACCGCCGTCTCGGGCGTCATGCTCAGCGCCCAGCTGCTCATCGTCGACGGGACCTTGGGGACGGGGTTCGAGCTGCAGACCATCGCCATCGCGGTCCTGGGCGGGACGAGCCTCGCCGGGGGGGGCGGCAACCTCTTCGGAACGTTGCTCGCGGCGTTGCTGCTGGCGACCATCAGCAGCGCGCTCAACATCCTCAAGGTGGCAGCCTTCTACCAGTACCTCTACCTCGGCGTGCTCCTCGTCGCGGCTCTGTACCTCGATACCCTGCGCCGGGACCTCATCGCCGAATCCATTCTCAGGCGGAGATGATCGGGCCATGACCAACGAGGGCCGCGGCCAGGAGTCGATCGCCGGGTGGGTTCGGGGGCCCGGTCGCCGGCTCGTCGACTTCGCCTTGCGGTACTATATCCAGGTCCTGCTGGCGACGGCCGTCCTCGTGCTGAGCGCGGTCGACCCGCAATTCCGGACCTTTAGCAACTACGAGAACATCCTGCTCCAATCGTCGTTCCCCGGCATCGGCGCCGCCGGGATGACGCTCCTCATCAGCGCCGGGGCGTTCGACCTCTCGGTGGCCGGGGTCCTCGGGCTCTGCGGGATCTTGCTGGCCATGCTGTCCTCCGCGGGCCTCGGTGCCGTGGCGCCCTTGGTGGTCATGGCGATCGGGGCCGGACTCGGCCTCCTGAACGGGCTCGTGGTCACGCGAATGAAGATACCGGCCTTCATCGCCACCCTCGGGATGATGAATGCCTACCTCGGGCTCGCCTTCATCGTGACGAAGGGCCAGGTGCTGCCGATCTCGAGCGAGTTCCTCATGGGCCTCGGCACCCAGGCCCTGTTCGGCCTTGTTCCGGTCCCGTTCCTGATCATGGTCGCCCTGTATGTCGGGTGCGGCGCGGTGCTCTTGAGAACCCTCTTCGGGCGACAACTCCGGGCGATCGGCAGCAGCCCCCTGGCCGCCCTGACCGCGGGGGTCCCGGTGAACCGCGTCAAGGTCCTTTGCTTCGTGATCGTCGGCGCCTGCACGGCCTTGGCCGGCGTGCTGCTCACCGGCGAGCTCTCCTCCGCCAACGCCATCATGGCGAGCGGCTACGAACTGAGCGCCATCGCCATCGTGGTCGTGGGCGGGACGAGCCTGAAGGGCGGGAGCGGCACGCTCCTCGGGTCGTTCACCGGGGCCCTGTTCTTCTCGGTCATCAACAACGCGCTCAACATGTTCGGGGTCGGTGCCTACTGGCAGTACGTGGCGTCCGGCCTCCTCCTCATCAGCGCCGTCGGCGTCCAGGCGGTGCACTCCCTGGTCCGGGGCGAGGAGCGCGCGAGCGCTCAAGAGGCGTAGGAGAGCTCCCTGGACGAGCGCGGCGGCCGGGTGCACATCGTTCTTCCAGGGGCGGCCTCCACGGGTGTTCTCGCGGGCCCCGGCTACCCTCCTGCGACGCTTGTGGTGCCGTCGAGATTGTGTAGGGTGCACCCATGGGTGAGCCGAGAACTCCTCCTGGACCGTCCACCGGCCGGAGGATATGGGGCGCCCCGCCCGAAGGTGCGCCGCGGCGCGGCGGTCCCGCTCGTCCTCGGCCCTCTCAGCTCTTCCGGAAGACGTCGACCCGCGCCCGTGGCACGGTGACCATGGGGCTGGGCCGCCGTCGGTCAGGGACGCGGCTGTGACACGCGATTCGAAACTTCACGAGGCGGTACCCTATGAGCCGGCACCTCTGGCACCAGCGGCTTACACAGCTCGCGCGGCACTACCAAGCCATGGCGGACGGGCAGGAGCGACCCGAGCGGACCGGCGAGCCTGGCACACCTGAACCCATCGGCTGGCGCTCCGGAGCCACCGACGCCTACCGCCGCTGCGCCGAGGACCTTCACAGCCTGGCCGACGAGCTCACACGCGAGGAGCAGACGCGCCGAACCGCCGGGCCGAGCCTGGTGCTGGCCACTGGCGGCTCTCCGTGGATGCCGCTGGAAGTGCGACGAGACCCGTCCGGCCGGCGCCATTACCTCGACGGCCGCCCGACCCACCCGGGCGATCTCCTCGAGATCCTGCTCCCCGGAGGGCAGTCTCTCCGCGGACGATACGAGTTGGAACCCGACAGCGCGGAACGCCCCGACCCCGCGCCCATCCTGGTGATCGAGGTCGCCGGGGGCAACTGGGGCGAGCTGGAGGCTTTCTTGCACTTGCCGGCCGAGGCCCGCTTCCGGTGGCCACCCGAGGCTGCCTGAGCTCCGACGACACCGGAAGGAGCCTTCAGCACCGGAGGTTGCTTCCACCGGACATCACCGCGCCTCGGTGGCCCCGATCGAAGGCCGTGGCTCCTCGAAGCGGAGCAGGCCGGCCTGTCCGCAACGCTTGCCCATCACCGCTACCTCATCCGGCGTCCCACTGGCCAGGACCCATGGTTGGGGCGCGGCGGGTCCTCCGGCGAGAACGCGGGCGCCGAGCCCGGGCGAACCGCAGCTCGATCTTGAGCGCGCGCCGGTTCGGAGGCGGCCCGCGACCGGTGAGGCGAGCTACGAGCGCGAGCCCCCGGGCTGCCCGCAGGAGGCGAGATCATCGAGAGGCGGCGTCGGGCCCGTCAGCCACCGTGAAGCGCTGCCGAACGTGGCGCGGCCGCTCGAGCTCGTCGACGATGGCCACCGCAAGGTCCTCGGCGGAGATCCGAGCCGGGCCCGATGGGGTCATGAGGAGCTCGTCACCACCAGTGCGGTACCGGCCCGTGCGCTCGCCCGGTTCGAGGAAGGCCGGCGGCGATAGGAAGGTCCAGTCCAGCCCTCTCTCTTCGCGCAGCATCCTCAGCGCCTCACGGGCACCGAGGGCCCCCTGCTTGTAGGCGGCGGGGAACCCGGCGTGTCGACCAGCTGCAAGCCTGGCGCCACCTCGAGGCTGCCCGCTCCGCCGACCACCAGGCGGCGGCGAACACCCGAGCTGCGGACGCCGTCCTGAATGGCCTTCGAGCCTCGAACGTGCAGGTCGAGGATGTCCGGGTTCGCCCACCTTGGTGCCAGGCCACTTGTCCCCGGCGCGCGCGGGCGTCGCGGCGAGCAGCGCGGCGACGACGTGATGCAACTCAACCTGTTCATGGCTTCGCTCCTCGGTTTGAGCGGTCGACGGGAGTCGACCGCGGTGTCCTGGCCCTCTTTGCGCAGGACGAGCAGGCGTGATCCGCGGTCGAGCGCCAGGGTGGCGCTCCTGCCCGTGAGGAGCTGCGGACCCTCGAGATCACCCGGTGCGGCACAGCGAGGCCCAACGCGGAGCGAGTGCCTTCGACCTTGAGTTCCACGGGTCCCCTCTCTCACCGGGGCTCGTTTCGTGGTTCGCGAGCAGGCGTTGCACGCGGCGGGCCGAAGGCGCGCGCCGCGTAACCACCCGTGATGGAGGCGCGGCGGCCGGGGCGGACTCGCGGTGGTCGGCTCATTATGATACGTGCAGGTCATTTCGATCAGGAGCTTCGGCATGCGCGCGACGGATCTCGACCTACGAGAGCTGTTGGCCTTCGATCCCGCCGGGGGCGTCATCCGCTTCGGCGGCGAGCGGACGCTGCTCTTCGACGCGGTGGCCCTCGGCCTTCTCCGCAAGGAGCTCATCGACAGCTTCGGGCTCACGGTGGCACGCGGCATCCTCACCCGCTTCGGCTACGCGCACGGCTGGCGAACGGCCGAGAGCCTCCGCTCGCAGTTTCCCTGGGATAGCGAGAACGAGTGGCGCATCGCCGGCGCCCGCCTCCACATGCTGCGCGGGGAGGTGGTCGTCGAGCCGACCGCAAAGGCGTCCGACGAAGGGGCCGAACCGTTCGTCGAGTCGATCTGGCACGAATCCTACGAGGCGGAACAGCATCTCCTGCACCTCGGCCAGGCCGACGCACCCGTCTGTTGGGCGCTGGCCGGATTCGCCAGCGGTTATCTGTCGTTCGCCAACCGGCGCGAGGTGTACTGCGTGGAGGACCGTTGTCGCGGTCAGGGAGACTCGACCTGTCATCTTGTCGGTCGCTTCAAGGAGGACTGGGGACCGGTCATAGAGCCGGAGCTCGCCTTCTACCGGAAGGAGTGCATCGAATCGGCCCTCGAGGGCGTGAGCACCGCGCTCCGCACGGCCGAGCGTCGGCTCCGCGCCCGCCGTCAAGAGTTGGCCCGCCTCGCCCCGGGGGCCGAGGAGCGCCGCGGCTTCGTGGTCCGCAGCGAGGCGATGCACCGGGTCCTCGACCTCGCCCAGCGCGTGGCCAAGGTGGAGTCCACCGCCCTCATCACCGGCGAGAGCGGCGTGGGCAAGGAGCGCATCGCCCGGCTCATCCACGAGGATTCGCCCCGCTCGGCCCGCTCCTTCGTGGCGGTGAACTGCGGTGCGGTGGCGGAGACGCTTCTCGAGAGCGAGCTCTTCGGCCACGCCCGCGGGGCCTTCACCGGGGCGGATCGCGATCGCGCGGGCCTCTTCGAGGCCGCGAGCGGCGGCACACTCTTCCTCGACGAGATCGGGGAGGTCGCCCCGGCCATGCAGGTGAAACTGTTGCGCGCGCTCCAGGAGCGTGAGATCCGGCGCGTGGGGGAATCGCGGCCGCGTCCGGTCGACGTCCGGGTAGTCGCGGCCACGAACCGGAACCTCGCGGACGAGGTCGCCGCGGGCGGGTTCCGCAAGGACCTCTACTACCGGCTGCGCGTCATCGAGGTCCGCGTGCCAGCACTGCGCGAGCGCTCGGAGGACGTCCTCCCGCTGGCGCGGGTGTTCCTCGCCGAGACCGCCGGACGGATGGGACGGAAGGTGACCGGGTTCACGCCTCGCGCCGCCGACCAGCTCCTCCGACACGAGTGGCCGGGCAACGTCCGGGAGCTGCAGAACGCCGTCGAGCACGCGGTGGCCCTCTGCACGGGGAGCCGCGTCGACGTCGAGGACCTCCCCGAGGAGCTCCGGGTCGCCCTGCCGCCACCGAGGCCCACCGGGCGGACGCGTCCCCTCGATGAGGTCGAGCGCGAGTGCATCCTCGCCGCGGTCGAGAGCGCCGGAGGCAACCGGACGCGCGCCGCCTCCGAGCTCGGGATCGGGCTCGCGACGTTGAAGAGGAAGTTGAAGCGCTACGAGGCTCACGGGTCGACGCGGCCGGCAAGGACGCGCGAGACGACGCCCGGCTGAACGAGCACGTCCGCGACGCCAGCGCCGCGTCGGCGAGACGGTTCGCCGACCCGGGTGAAGAACCAGCGCCGAGCGCGGTGGAGACCGTCGGCGCTTTCCCGAAGACGGCCGCCTTCAGCTCCGGCTTGGCCTAAACCAGGGCGGCTCGGCCCGCACCACCACCCCGCCGGAGCGACGAGCGGCAAAGAACGGCTCCTCGAAGAAGTGGTAGGGGTGGACGAGCTCCGGACGCGACACCTCCTCGAGCTTGGCGGCGGCCGCCGCGGGGAGCTGCAGGTTCAGGGCCTCCATGTTCTGGGCCAGCTGGTCGGGGGTGGTCGCTCCCAGGATGAGCCCGCCCAGTCCCGGCCGCCGCAGGGTCCAAGCCAAGGCCACCTGCGCCGGGGGCTTTCCCAGCTCCCGGGCCACTCCCACCAGGAATTCCACCACCGACCAGTTACGATCGGTGAACAGCTTGGCGAAAGCCGGGTTCCCCGACTGCCGGATGGGCCCGAGCCGCCCCTCGCCGCGAGCCTCCGAGCCGGCGCGGGTGTACTTCCCGCTGAGGAGCCCGGACGCGAGGGGGCTCCAGGCCAGGACGGCGCTCCCCAGCGCCAGCGCGGCGGGCACGTGCTCGCGCTCGATGTTCCGCTCCACCAGCGAGTACTCCAGCTGAAGGGCGATGATCGGCGGAAGCCCTTCGCGCTCGGCCAGGGTCTGGGCGCGGGCGTAGTACCAGGCCGGCACGTCGGAGAACCCGACGTAGCGGACCTTGCCCTGGCGTACGAGGTCGGCGAGGGCCGCCATCACCTCCTCGAGCGGCGTCAGGGTGTCCCACGAGTGCAGCCAGTAGAGATCGACGTAGTCGGTCCCCAGCCGCTTCAGCGATCCCTCCAGCGCCCGGAACATGGCCTTGCGGCCGTTGCCTCCGCTGTTGGGGTCACCGGGGGTGGCGCCGTGCGTGTACTTGGTGGCGATGACCGTCCGGTCGCGGCCGCCGGCCTTTCGGAAGTACTCCCCGATGAGCGTCTCGCTCGTGCCATTGGTGTACACGTCGGCGGTGTCGACGAAGTTGCCACCCTGGTCCAGGTAGCGGCCCAGCATCTCGTGGGCCGTCTCCCGCGGAGCTCCCCAGCCCCAGTCGTTACCGAAGGTCATGGTCCCGAGGGACAGGGCGCTCACCCGCAACCCCGACCGGCCAAGGAGGTGGTATTCCGCCAGGGGCCGATTCTCGCTCGTCATCGTCGTCTCCTTGCCGGGGACTCGGCCACCGTCCGCGGGTAAGACTTCCTCCTGCGGTCATCCCTACTCGATACCGATAGCGCGAGGGAGCCTCTCTCGTCGAGCCCTGCCAGGCGGGCGCCCCGAGAGCCCTCCCTCGCCCACGCGCTTCCACGCTCGGACCCTCGGCGTGCAGGGGCCGGGACCCTTCCTGCTGGCGGGTCCCGCTCGAGTGGGGCTCCCACGGGACGGGGTGGCCGTAACGGGGACGGTGGCCATCCCTCATCCTCACCTCCGCGCGTGGGATTCCTCCGACGGGTCGCTTCGAGGCCACGCGGCCCTGCACTCCTCGCGGAGAGACGTACACGCCAAAGGCGGCGGAGCGGACCTCTCGCGGTGCAGCCACCTGGAGGTAGCTCGTCGAAGCCGCCTGGCAAACGAACGCCGCCGTGCACACCAGCGCAAGGGCTCGCTCCGCTCGCCCGCGAAGGTGCGCTGTTGGCGACGACCGTTCTCTCGATCTTCGGCTGAACCACCGCGGGAGCGCAGCCCGCACCGGCTCCAGAAGCCACCTCGGCGCCGAGCACCTTCCGGTGCGCCCTCCCCGCGGAGGGTCGGTCCGCCGAAGACGTATCCTATCGAGAGGCCCGCGTAGGGGCCCGCCGCGTTCAAGGTGGAAGGACCGGTATCGATGGAAGCTCGCTCCACGCCGGCTTCCATCCCGAGCCGCACGGCACCCAGAGCCAGCCGACCCGACGCACCGAGGCGGAGCCGGGCAATGCGAAGGTCCTCGACTTCCGGGTCGTTCGTCGCACGGTACTCGAAGAAGTCGCCGGCCGTCGTGGCCCCGAACCCGAGCGTGAGGTGGTCCTCGACCCTAAAGCGCACCGTCGCCTGCCGTGGCAGGAGCACGTCGAGCCACCACGCGGGCGCGAAGCCCCAGTCGACGCCGAGGAAGGGCAACGCCAGTCCGCGACCGAGGTCGTAGGTGTACCCGAAACCGTAGCGGAGGACGAGGTCATCGCTCGCTCGATAGGTCCCGAGGCCGCTCCCGTAGGGTCGCAGGCGTTGGGATCCCATGAGCGCCCCCTGCTCGGCCACGAAGGCCCCGCCCTGCAGGCTGTACAAGTTCCTGGCGGTGGAGAGGTAGAACGCCCCCAGGGTTAGCCCGACGCGGTAGAATGTCCGGTCCCCGGAGATCACCGGAAGGTCCGTGGTAAAGGTGCGGACGTCGGCGCCGCCCACGAGCCCCCAGGCCCGCAGGTGGTTCTCGGCGTCGAGATCGGGCTTCACGAATAGTCTTCCATCTCCTTGGAGAGTCAGTGAGCTTGTGCTGACCACCTCTCCGCCCCCACGCTGGCGGACCCGATCGCCGTCGAGGGACAGCCGGACCGCGTTCTGAGACGCCCGGGCCAGGTCCGCCGAGAAACCGATCGTCCGCTGGCAGCTCATTGTCAGGCCGGATCGGTGGTCGCGCAGGCGATCGACATCGTCGCCACAAGACGTGCGCAACGCCTCCCTCACCTCCGAGGTGGCCGGCGGCTCCAGCCCGTCGCCCGGCCTTGGCTCCGCCGCTGGGCCACGGCTGGCGAGGGGCAGGATGAGGAGCGCTGCCAGGGTGGGCGCCGACGGGAGGGGGAACTTCATAGCCGAATCCCCGCGCCCTCTCCGTGGGGGTCACCGTGGGCGCCAACGCGGGCGCTCGAGAGGGCCGGAGCGGCCCTTTGGGGCGGTGGAGCCGAC
>Ga0335081_10009975_pt1 | contig 15314 bp, 13 predicted proteins | sample Lox_Sample_35_FD_206713 | JGI IMG/M metagenome (GOLD analysis project Ga0335081, IMG submission 206713) | Soil microbial communities from Loxahatchee National Wildlife Refuge, Florida, United States - Lox_Sample_3.5 | ecosystem: Environmental > Terrestrial > Soil > Wetlands | place: USA...
ACGATTAATGAAGGTCAGTTGCTCCGATACAGACTTGTCGCAGTTGACAGGAATGCAGACACAGTTCGATTCTCCCTTGCCAATTCGCCACCTGGAGCTTCCGTTGATCCCATCACTGGCATGTTTGTCTGGAAGCCCTCATTCGAGCAGGCCGGTACGTACGGGATCGGGTTCCTCATTTCCGATGGGTTTGACACCGATGATTCACGTATCGCACGGATCGTCGTGAGAGACGTGGATCGCCCGCCCCAATTCTTTACATTTCTCCCGGACACCAGTGTCAAAGAGGGAGATACGCTTCGCTTTACGCTGAAAGCGTCTGACCCTGATAGCGATGACATTGTCTATCGAACAGTTCACGCACCGGAAGGGTTGAAAATCGACTCCTTGGCAGGGACAATTGTGTGGACCCCAACGTACGATCAGGCTGGAAATTATCTGTCTCGTTTTCTTGCAAGCGATGGCTCATTGAGCGATACGTCGACGACGACGAGAATAACCGTGCTCAACGTCAACAGACCTCCTGTGTTTTCTTCGGTGCTTGCAGACACAACGATTAGCGAAGACCAGGTTCTCCGTTGCCAGTGGAATGGGTCCGATCCAGATAGCGACAATACTTGGTTCAGCCTGAAACAAGGGCCCGAGGGACTCACCGTTGATTCTCTGGGATTCATGATGTGGAGACCCACGTTTGCGCAGGCAGGAAGCTACCGTATCCTGGTCTCTCTCCACGATCAGGACTTGTCATCAGACACCGTTGTGACCATTCACGTGCGCAACAAAGACCGCACTCCCCTGGCATTTTCCCTTCAGCGTCCGTCTCAAAATGACACGGTGCGACTTGTTCTCTCTACCCCAATTCGATTCTTGTGGAACCGTTCCTTCGACCCCGATGCAGACGACACTTTGCGTTATACCTTGCACGTGTGGGGACCCAAACTTGACACGATGATTCACGGACAGTCGGATACTACGATTCTGGCCAGTATCAAGCCTTGGTTGCAGCCGCTTTCAATTTATCGCTGGAATGTCAACGTGACCGATGGAACGATAAGTGTGTCCTCGGCGGACACGTTATCGTTCAAGACTTCTGCTGGAATCACCGGTTCCGCAGAATTGCTCAGCCAGATCCCGAAGAATTTCGATCTTGAACAGAGCCTGCCGGACCCGTTCAACCCTATGACGACGATACGATACGCTCTACCGGAGCGCAGTTATGTCAAGCTGACGATCTTCAACATGATGGGCGAGTCTCTTCTTGTGTTGGTTTCGGGAGAGAAGGACGCAGGAGTATATGATGTCACATTTGATGCGAGCGATTTTACAAGCGGTGCATATATGTTCCGGCTTGACGCGCACCCGCTCGGTGGAAATCAAGCGAAGGATTTCGTCAATACAAAGAAAATGTTCATCGTGCGATAGTCCACGATTCCAATCACACGATTGAAATTCCGCTTCAATCTTTGAATCTCACCAATTTTGCCAATATATTGATCCGTGCGAATTACGAAATCTGAAATACGACTTCTCCGCTCTCTTACACGTAAGAAAGTGAGGGATCAGCAAAACAAGTTTGTTGTCGAAGGATGGAGGGCGTTGAGAGACGCGTTGAATTCGGATTTCCACGTGGACCTCGTTGGGTTCACACACCGGTGTGTTGAAAGCCCCGACCTTCGGACCATAATCAATGACATCGATTCACGTGGCATCCAGCGCAGACAACTGACCGAACTTGAAATGAATCAAGTAACAGACACTGTCCACGCGCAAGGGGTGGTGGCGATTGTTCAACAACGAAGCAGAACGCTTGATGAGGTTTTAACGAAGGAACCATCACTGGTCGTCTTCGCAGATCGTGTCAGCGATCCGGGCAATCTTGGTACTATTGTGAGAACCTGCGACTGGTTCGGTGTCGATGCAATTATTCTGAGCGAAGGTTGTGTGGATCTCTATAATGAAAAAGTAGTGCGTTCAACGTCAGGCTCGATCTTTCATATCCCTGTGATAGAACACGCGGACGCAAAAGGCGTCGTGTCGAGATTGAAGGCGCTAAATTACAAAATCCTCGTAACTTCAGGAGATGCTAAGACATCATATGAAGACATGAGATATGGGGAAAGGAACGTGATTATCGTTGGGAACGAAGCGGCTGGTGTGCGTGATGATATCAATCGACTCGCAGATGGATCAGTATGCATTCCGAGGCGAGGAAACGCCGAGTCGCTCAACGTGGGTGTGGCTTGCGGGATCATTCTCTCTCATCTGAGGAATGGACGGTGACGATGTTCACGGCAGTCGAGGGATTCAAAATAGGTCATTACACCGATCTCGATGCTCTGACAGGATGCACTGTCGTTCTTTGTCCGCCTCATACCCGGGCAAGCTGTGAAGTAAGAGGCAGTTCTCCAGGCAGCCGTGAACTCGCATTGCTTGCGCCCGAAAAGAAGATGGACGAAATCCACGCCGTTCTCCTGACAGGCGGAAGCGCCTTCGGTCTGGCTGCGGCGGATGGCGTCGTCAAGTGGTTGGAGGAACACGAAATTGGATATCAGACGCCGTGGGCGAAAGTCCCTCTGGTCCCGTCGGCAGTGGTGTTTGATCTGAACGTCGGAAAGAACTCCATCCGACCTGATGCACGCGCAGGGTACGAAGCTTGTAGAAATGCCTCCGGGTCAACCGTCGAAGAAGGGAACATTGGTGCAGGCACCGGCGCGACAGTTGGCAAGTGGAAGGGGATTGAGAGCTGCATGAAAGGGGGAATGGGGAGCTCCTCGATAATAATGGGAAACTTGGTCGTAGGCAGCCTTGTGGTCCTCAACGCCGTTGGTGATGTTCTGGACGAAGGGGGCAGGATCCTTGCCGGCGCCCGCTCAAAGGAGGGTCGGTTCTATGGAGATGTGGATCCCTTCAGAGCCTTTGATCGTGGGAACGTGCTGGAGAAGACTAATACGACACTCGCTGTTGTTGCAACAAACGCTCACTTTGACAAGATCGAGCTTTTTAGAATTTCGCAACGGATGCAAGACGGGTTTGCGAGGGCCGTTCATCCGGTGCACACCTCTTTTGATGGAGATGTGTCTTTTGCATTGAGTTGTGGCACCGTCCGAGCGGATCTTGATTTCGTTGCGGAGTTAGCCGCCTCCCTCACTGCAAAAGCAATACGTCGTGCCGTTCTTGCTTCAAAGAGCATTCAGGGAATTCCAGGTCTGGCATCTTGACGATTCAGGTAATGGCTGATTTCAAACAAGGGGAGGCGGTGTCGGGCGTTCCCTCCCAACACTTGCCAGGCTGCTGTCAAAAACGCAAGTTCTGATAGCACCAATCATGACAATACCACGATTTGAATTCGCCGAAAATTGGATTATATTTTTCAAGTCGAAAATCGACAAAGAGGCTGTCCTTGCCTCGTGCTCCCCATTGATGTGCACGTTTCGAACGATTAGGTAGGTTTCTTTCGCCAATCAGATACTGGGCGGCCTGTTGTGAATGGCTTCTAGCATTTTGCTCTTGGAATGTCAGGAAAATGACACGTGGTAAGATGGCCGGGGTCGAATGTAGCATCGTGGAATTGTGCGTCTTCAAGCGGACGAGGAAAGGCCCTCTTTTTCTTATGCTCAGGCGAGCCCCTTCAGAGACACTTTATCCAAATATGTGGCAAATCATCACCGGCAAAATCAAACGGGCTGAGAGGGCGTTGAACGCAGGGTTACGGGAGTTGCACGAAGAGACGGGATTGAAGGCAAAGCGATTCTGGGTCGCACCTGTCGTAGGATCCTTTTTTGACCCCCTTGGGGACAATGTCCAGTTGTGCCCACTCTTTGCTGTGGAAGTCGCCCCTTCTGCGGAACCGGTACTTTCAAAAGAGCATTGTCAATATGAATGGGCTTCCTTCAAGAGAACGCGTAAGTTGCTTGTCTGGCCTGGACATCTTGAAGCAGTCCGAATAGTTCGCAGTTATATTGTCCAGGAACGCGAAGCATCGCGCCTCACAGAAATACGGACAAAAGGCGCAGAAAGGAAAACCGCGTGAGTCTCCTTGTTGTGGGATCTGTGGCTCTCGATTCTGTTGAAACACCGTTCGGGAAAGTGAAGGATGCACTCGGTGGATCGGCGGTATACATATCGGTCGCAGCCAGCTACTTTGCCGCACCTGTCAGAGTGGTAGGTGTGATCGGCGGTGATTTTCCAAAGGAACATATCGAGTTCCTGAAGGAGCACAACGTTGACCTGGATGGTCTTCAAGTCGTGCAGGGTGGAAAGACATTTCGCTGGTCCGGTAAGTATCATTACGACCTCAACTCGCGGGACACGCTGCTGACGCAACTGAATGTGTTCGAGAAATTTGACCCTGTGATACCGGAGTCGTTCCAGAAGTCGTCCTATGTCTGTCTCGGCAATATCGACCCCGTCCTGCAGCGCAAAGTCCTCGGGCAGATAAAAAAGACCCGCTTGGTAGTTGGCGATACGATGAATTACTGGATCGAAACAAAGCCAGGCGAGCTTCGTGAGACACTCAAAGTGCTCGATGTGTTGGTGGTAAATGAATCAGAAGCCCGGTTGCTGACCAAAGAGCCGAATCTCATCAAGGCGTCAAAGAAAATCATCAAAATGGGCCCACGGTTTGTAATCATTAAGAAAGGCGAGCACGGCGCATTGCTTGTAACTGAAGACACCATTTTTTCGGCTCCTGCGTATCCTCTCGAGAATCTCTACGACCCCACCGGGGCAGGAGATTCGTTTGCGGGAGGATTCATTGGATGGCTTGCGAAAACAGATGATGTGTCACCTGAAAACCTTAAGCGTGCGGTTATCTACGGTAGCGCCATGGCGTCTTTTTGCGTCGAGAAATTCAGCTTGGACGGTTTGAAGGATCTGAGCAATCTGAAAATCAGAGATCGCTATCGCTCGTTTGTGGAGATCTCACGATTCGATGAGAGGTGATGAAGATGAAATCCCTTGAATGGGATGGAGGAAAGGTTCGATTTCTCGATCAGACCCGGCTCCCCGTTGATGAAATCTACATCGAAACGGAAGATGAGAGAAGGATTGGTACCGCCATTAGGGATCTGGCTATCCGCGGTGCTCCGCTCATTGGCATAGCAGCCGCGTACGCTGTCGCTCTCGCCGCAAACAAATGCGCAGCAAAATCACCCGCCGAAATCTCCGCTTACTTTGATAAGGTCATCAATCTTCTGGCCGGCACCCGGCCGACGGCCGTCAATTTATTTTGGGCACTGAACCGTCAACGAAGAGTGGTTGAAGAACACAAAAGCCGCGGCAGCGATCAACTGCGTGCAGCACTGCTCGACGAAGCCTTCAAGATTCACAAGGAAGATGCTGTAATGTGTGACACGATTGGACAACTGGGGGCTGCTCTCCTTCCAAATGCTGCGACAGTGTTGACCCACTGCAACACAGGATCTTTGGCGACCGGTGGAATCGGAACTGCTCTCGGCATTATCCGGAAATGTTGGGAACAACACAAATTGAAGCACGTCTATATCGATGAAACACGGCCTCTCTTACAGGGGGCCCGGTTGACTGCGTGGGAGCTCAAGAACGATGGAATTCCGGCGACGCTTTTGAGCGACAGCACTGCCGGCTTCCTGATGCAACAGGGAATTGTGAATGCGGTTGTCGTGGGCGCAGACCGCATTGCATCCAACGGCGATGTTGCCAATAAAGTCGGTACCTATTCGTTGGCAGTCCTGGCACGACATCACGGCATTCCCATGTTTGTCGCAGCGCCATCATCGACAATTGATTTTGAGACTGAAGAGGGAAATGGCATTCCGATTGAACAACGCAATCCGAAAGAAATCACTGAACCTTTCGGCAGAAAGGTAGCGCCGGATAATACTGCCGTATACTCCCCGTCATTTGATATTACACCATCCGCACTAATCGCCGGAATCGTAACTGAGCAAGGGGTCTTGTTTCGACCCTATGAGACATCGATCGCAGGCATTCGAAAGTCATCGAAGAGCTAGAGACGGGACTACCGATGCTGACAACGACGGAAGCCATTGTCATGAAGTCGATGAAGTACCGCGACACGAGCAAGATCGTTACGTTCTACACGCGGCAATTCGGGAAACTGAAAGGGATTGCGAAAGGGGCAAGGCGGAAGGACAACAAGTTCGGCGCTTCTCTGGAGCCGATGAGCTTTGTTACACTCGTCCTGTATAAGAAAGAGCATCGCGATCTGCACCTGATCTCTCAATGTGATGCCGTTCAATCGTTCCGGAGTATTCACGATTCCTTGGAGAAGATTGCGGTCGGTCTTTCGATTGTCGAACTCGCTGACCGGCTTGCACACGACGAAGAGGAAAACTCGGCATTTTTTTCTCTCATGGTGGAAACACTCTCAGCCCTTGATCGGAGTCCAAGAAACTTTCAAGTGCTCGGATGGTCGTTCCAAATCAGGTCGGCGGCATTATTGGGGTATGCGCCCTCGTTGAGCATCTGCGCAGGTTGTGGGAAATCGCTCCTGGAAAATGAAGGATCTTCAGCCGTAGGTTTTCAGCTCGCCGATGGGGCGATGTTTTGCTCGGATTGCCACAAAACTCACAAAGCGAGGTATGCCGTTGGGTACAAAGCTCTTTCTGCCCCGGCACACCGGATTCTTCAACGACTGTTCACGTCTAACCTTGAAAGCCTATCCGGCATTGTGTGTCATCCTTCTGTTGGGAACGAAATAGATGAAACTTTGCGTTTGTATTTACGGTATCACTTTGACAATATGAAGGACTTGAAGTCCACGCAGCTCTTCAAGTCGGCAACACAGTAAAGTATCATTTGCGAGGAGGTGTTTGGTATGTCGTCAAAATCCGTCATAACGGCCGTCGTGCTCATCGGATTGGGCATCATTTTCGGCGCAGTGCTCGTTTCCAGCTTCAAAGGAGTTGACGTTTCCTTTGCAGGTGAAGACGTTAAATTGGGAGGCTCGAGCGCTCCGGTCAAGCCAAATTCGACGCTGCTTGCTCTCAACGAAGCGTTCCACGATGTGGGGAAATTGGTTACTCCATCCGTGGTGTACATACGGGTTGAGTCGAAGTCGTCGGAGGGAAATGACGATGACGCTCAGCGCTTTTTCCATTTCTTCAACATTCCCCACCAGATGCCTCAAACGCCTGAAGTGGGGGCGGGGTCCGGTGTGATCATCAACGAGAGTGGATATATATTGACGAACAATCACGTCGTGGAAAACGCCATCGCGAAGGGAATTGAAGTAACGCTGAATGACACTAGAAAATTTAGAGGAAAACTTGTAGGGACGGACAAGCTCACGGACTTGGCAGTCGTGAAAATTGATGCGGACAACCTTCCCGTGGCAACCCTCGGAAATTCCGATGGCGTTGAGGTTGGCCACATTGTTTTCGCCATCGGGAATCCTCTTGAGTTGCGTTCGACGATGACCGAAGGGATAGTCAGTGCATTGGGTCGAAACCTGCGCATTATTGACGATAACAACACGGGATTCGCAATTGAAAATTTCATTCAGACTGATGCTGCGGTGAATCCAGGCAACAGCGGTGGACCACTTGTCAATGTCAGTGGCGAGGTCATCGGTATCAATTCTGCCATTGCCACGACAAACGCCCGCTATCAGGGATACAGCTTCGCAATCCCGATTAATCTTGCAAAAAAAGTTGCAACGGACCTGATCAAGTTTGGCAAAGTACGGAGGGGCTATATTGGCGTCCGTATCCAGGACGTAGATGCCGTGACGGCAAAGGCCGCAGGATTGCCGAAAGCGGAAGGTGTATTCGTTCGGGACGTGAATAAGAACAGTGCTGGCGAGTCCGCCGGACTTCAGTCCGGAGACATCATTCTCACCGTTGACGGCAAAGAAGTCGATTCTCCAAACTCGCTCCAGTCGATCGTCGCCAGCTACTATCCGGGAGACACAATTAAGCTCAGAGTGTTCCGGGACGGCAAGACGATCGAGAAGAGTGTCGTTTTGAAATCGATGGACGAAGAGGAGGAAGTTGCCACAAGCGAGACACCCGAAAGCAATGATGAAACTCTAAAGGAACCAACGTCAGCAAAGAAAGTTACCATCGACGACCTTGGTCTCACCGTGAAGGCGTTGGACTCAGCGACCAAGAAGAGCGCCGATGTTGATAAGGGAGTCGTGGTTGATAACGTGGATCCATTGGGTCCGGCAAACGAGCGCGGGTTGACACAAGGTGATGTCATTCTCTCCGTGGGACCGCAGAAAATCGACAACCCCGAGCAATTCCAGTCCGCAATTAGAAAATTGAAACCTGGCGATGCCGTGATGATGCGTGTGAAGGGATCGGACAAAAGGATCCGATACGTCGCGATCGAAATGCCAAGATAACCCTTACGCTATTCGACGCTCTCTGGAAGGCGCAGTCATGTTGGTGACTGCGCCTTTTTGTTTGATTTAGATACAGTTGAGAGTCTGATGCCCGAAGTACGTCCAACTGGCACAAATGAAGTCCTCGGTAATATATGGACAAACTCGGTTTTTTCGAGTACCTTGGATTCACGGGAACAATTTAGGAGAACCGCGTGATACGATATCTCACTGCTGGAGAATCTCACGGCAAGTCACTCGTCGGCATTGTCGAGGGCATGCCATCGGGTGTCCCGATTTCGACTGAGTATATCAACCACCAATTGTGGCGCAGACAACAGGGATATGGGCGGGGCGGACGGATGCGGATTGAATCCGACAAGGTTGAGATTCTATCAGGAATCCGCCACGGAAAGACAATCGGTTCACCCATTGCGATGATTATACCGAACCTGGATTCACCGAAATGGCGCGAAGTGATGGCAGTCGAAGGCATTCAAAAAGGAAATGAAAAGGTCACAATCCCGAGGCCCGGCCACGCCGACTACGCGGGAATGAAGAAATACTCGTACGATGATATACGAAATGTCATCGAAAGATCGAGTGCGCGTGAAACGGCGATGAGAGTCGCGTGCTGCACGGTCATACGCAAGTTCCTCGAAGATTTCGGCATCTACATTGGGAGTCACGTTCTGAGCATAGGTGGTGCGGTGATCAAGGACCGCAAGAAAATCGATCGAGAGATATCGAAACACTTGAAGGCCTCTTGCGGCGCATACAAGTTGACGGAGGAAGCAGACAAGTCCGAAGTGCGCATGCTCGATAAAACTGCGGAGATGTCGGCAATCTCTATCATAAAAAAAACGAGAAAAGACGGAGACACCGTCGGCGGTATCTATGAGGTCATCATTACAGGTGCTCCCGCAGGGCTTGGCAGTTATGTTCACTACGACCGCAAACTTGACGGCCAACTCGCGCAGGCTTTGATGTCTATTCAGGCAGTGAAGGGAGTTGAAATTGGCCGCGGCTTCCAAAATGCTGAGCAACTTGGGTCGGACGTGCACGATCCTTTCACCTTGAAGAGTGGTCGAATTGCTCGGAAATCGAACAACGCAGGGGGTCTGGAGGGGGGCATGTCTAATGGCGAGACAATTGTTCTTCACGCGGCCATGAAACCGATATCTACACTTGCAAATCCACTCATGTCGGTCGATTTCAAGACGATGAAACCGGCAAAATCTCGATATGAACGGTCCGATGTATGCTCCGTTCCAGCGTGCTCTGTCATAGGCGAGGCCGTCGTTGCACCAGTCCTGGCAAATGCCTTTTTAGAGAAATTCGGGGGAGATTCAGTAGCTGAAATCTCCCGGCACTACCACCGTTAAGATAGTTTGATGAAGCAGGGAATGGTGAATCCATTCCAAATATTGTAATCTTGCTTCTCTGTGCGCATTGTGCTATATTTTTGAGTGAAAACCGCAATATTCCTCAAGCAACGATTGAGGCAATTCAGTTATGTAATGAAAGGAGGGAGTTGAGTCTTCAGCGTCGAAGTAGCTACTGTGAGCACGAATGGCAAATTCAGCCGTAAAGTGCTCGTGCTAAATCATAATTACGAGCCGCTCAGTGTATGCAACGTGAAGAAGGCAATTGTCCTTCTTTGGCTTGGAAAGGCCGAGTTGATCGAGGCGCACGAGGGAAAAGTACTTCGATCCGTGTCTGCGTCAATGCCCTTCCCGAGCATTGTTCGGCTCTCAGTCTACGTTAGCGTTCCATACAAGAAAATAGTCCTATCGCGGAAGAACATTTTGCGGCGCGACAATCATCGGTGCCAGTATTGCGGAAAAACTGACGAATCACTGACTGTCGACCACGTAGTTCCAAAGGCGAGAGGCGGAACGGAATCGTGGGAAAATCTGGTGTGTGCGTGCGTATCCTGCAACAATAGGAAAGGTGATCGGACTCCAGCAGAAGCGAAGATGCAGCTTGTGCGCAAGCCAATTCGACCGAATCACGTTATGTTCATCAGGCATTTTGTCGGTTCTGTTGACGATCGCTGGAAACCATACTTGTTCATGAACTAGCGTTCTGTCAGTGTCCCCTGCTTCGACGGTAGTGAGATCATATCCCGAAAAAGAAAGGTTCCAGATAAGGAGTTCCATCCAACTGAGCAGTTTGAAGAAGAAGGTCATCCTGAGCGGCATGCGCCCCACCGGTCGATTGCACCTGGGTCACCTCACTGGTGCACTCGAAAACTGGGTTGAAATGCAAGGAGAATACCAGAACTATCATCTCATTGCTGATTATCACGCACTGACAACCAACCCGGATACATCGGGCTTGTACGAGAATTCGATCGAGATGGTGATAGACTGGTTGGCGGCGGGTATCGATCCGAAACAAAGCCCGGTCTTTCGTCAATCGCAAATAAAAGAGCACGCTGAACTGCACCTGATTTTCTCAATGCTGATTACGACTTCCCGCCTTGAGCGAAATCCAAGCCTGAAAGAGCAAGTTCGCGACTTGCAGCTCGAGACGATTGCCTACGGGCATTTAGGGTATCCCGTTCTTCAGGCGGCGGATATTCTGTTGTACAAAGGCGAAGTAGTTCCGGTGGGTGAAGATCAATTACCGCACATTGAGATCACGCGGGAAATTGCGAGACACTTCAATTCCCGCTACTCGCCTGACAAGTCTGTGTTCCCCGAGCCGGAAGGCAAAGTAACGAAATTTGCCCGGTTGCCCGGCCTTGACGGAAAGAGAATGAGCAAATCCGTTGGAAATACGATCCTCTTGTCCGACTCGCCGGAGACAATCGTCAAGAAGGTCAAAAGCGCAGTCACAGACCCGGAGAAAATCCGCAAAGGGGATCCGGGACGTCCGGATATCTGTCTTGTTTTTGCTTATCACAACAAGTTCAACAATTCCGAAGTGCAGGAAATTAGAGTTGGATGCGAAAGCGGGTCCTTGGGGTGCGTTGAATGTAAACTGAAATGCGCAGCGAGGATTTCCGAAGAGCTCGCTCCGATCCGTGAGAAAAGGAAACAGTACGAAGCGCGCCCGGACGAAGTCAAGTCAATACTCGCGGACGGGGAGACCAGGGCGCGAGTTGTTGCCGAGGAGACGATGGTTGAAGTTCGAACCGCGATGGGAATAGGATGATGAAGCGGTTTTCGTGAGAATTGATATGCGAGTCGCTAGGACTTTTTTCGTTTTCACTTTTGACCTTGAACGTGTTCCATGTACACCATAAAACTGCAGGAATTTGAAGGACCGCTCGATCTGTTGTTGTTCTTCATAAAGAGAGACGAGTTGAACATCTACGACATCCCGATTGCGCGAATATCAAGGGAGTTTCTGGGCTACCTGCATTACATGCAGCAGCTCGATCTTGAGATCGCAGGGGAATTTCTTGTGATGGCAGCTGAATTGATGCAGATCAAGGTCCGTATGTTGCTGCCTCCACAACCCGGACAAGTCGAAGAAGAAGATCCACGGGCGAATCTGGTGCTGAGACTGGTGGAGTACAAGCGGTTCAAGGAACTCGCGGAAACCATGAAGGTCAAAGAAGCAGAGGAACTGTTGGTGCACTACAGGGGATTCCACGATGCGGACGAGCGAAATATCCCGGAAGAGAACGCCGGCGACATAGTCCGTGATGTGACGTTCTTCGACCTTGTGTCGTCCTTTAGGTTCGCGATGGACAGAATTCCGAAAAAGTTGGTACACGAAATCATAAGGCTTAACGTTACGATCGACGAGCAGATTGCGTACATCGTTGATTTCTTCTCCCGCCGTTCCGAGGCGACCTTCTACGAACTTGTGGAACATATGGTCGACCGGATACGCGTGGTGGTGACATTTATTGCACTCCTCGAAGTCATTCGTTCCAAGAAAGTCATTGTTCGCCAGGCACAACCGTTTGGCGAAGTTTCCATCATCAGAAGCATCAATTGACAATGGCAGAAGAGAAGACGAAAGAAGTCCTCGAGTTGCACGTGCCGACGACCCTGAAGAATCTGATCGAGGCACTCGTGTTTGCGGCCAAGGAGCCGTTGACGTTCAGGCAGATGAAGGACATCTATGAAGGGGAGGGCCCACAGGCGTATCTTCGCCAGCTTGATCCGGATGAAGTTGAGGCGGCGATCAATGAGCTGAACGGAGAATATGAACGGGCTGAGAAGGCGTATCGCATTGTGAGAATCGCGGGAGGATTCCAGTTTGCAACAATGTCCGCGTATGCCGATTGGATTGGCCGTCTCTATAAAGAACAGGGTCGCAGAAAACTCTCCCAGACAGGAATTGAGTCACTTGCGATTATCGCGTACAAGCAACCGGTCACCAAAGCGGACATTGAATCGATCCGCGGTGTAAATTGCGACTACGTCTTGAAAACTCTGCTGGAAAAAGAGCTTGTAACGGTCGTGGGTCGCGCCCATGCACCCGGAAGACCGTTGTTGTACGGAACGACTCGCGAATTCCTAAAGCACTTTGGATTGAACGAAGTCACGGATCTTCCTCGCCCGCGCGAGATCGAAGAGATTCTGGGCGAATCACAGTTCGAAACGGAGCGGCGCATGCTGGAAGCACAGGCTGGTGCCGAAAAGATCAAAGAGGAGGAGCCGGACTTTAAATCGAGACTTCCTCATATTCCGAAGAAGAAGCCCGAATTGGATGGGACTGTTGAGATCAAACCCAAGGTGAGCACGCGCGAGCTTAAGACGGTGAATCACGTAGAAGTTGAGAAAGAACCTGACAACGAGTCGCCAGTCGAGGAAGATTCAGCGATAAGCGGGCGAGACGACGCGCTCGAGTTGCTCGAAAAGCCAGGAGTCGTTGAACCCTCACACGATTTGAATCGAAGTCTCTCAGTTCCCACTCCTGGTGTGGAACCACGCGATGGAAACGTGGAGCCTCAGGATGCATCTACAGGAAAAGAAGAGCATGAACCAATCGAAGCATCGCAAGTTGCAGCTTTGATGGTTGGTGCGCCAAATCTCCCACCGGAAGATGTTCAGCAAGATGAAGCCGACCCGTCAGTTCCATCGTTCGAACCGGTTGTGAAGCTTGAAGATGGTGATCGGGACCTCAAGCACGGAGCAGGATGGCAGGGGTCAGCATTCGAGGAGACCCTCTCCAGGACAAGCGGCAATAAGTCGAGATGGCAAACGTGGAAAGAAAGAGTTCAAGGCTTCATAAGGAAGATATTCGGCTAAATAAGTTTCTCGCGATGGCCGGAGTTGGATCCCGCCGCAGCAACGATGAACTCATAGTTTCCGGTGTCGTCCGAGTCAATGGCAAGAAAGCAAACGAGCTGGGTACCAGGATTGATCCTGAAAAAGACATTGTCACCGTCAACGGCAATCCCGTTCATCTTGCGCAGCACAACGTTTACATTCTGCTGAACAAACCGAAAGATTGTATAACGACGCTGAATGACGAGAAAGACCGGACGACAGTTATGGATTACGTGCACGTCAAGGAGAGAGTGTTCCCCGTGGGACGCCTGGATCGGAATACCACGGGAGTGTTGCTGATGACTAATGACGGCGATCTGACGAACTCGTTGATTCATCCGAGTTTTGAGATTGAAAAAGTGTATAAAGTTGCCCTCGACCGCGCGCTCCGAAACGAAGATTGCGCTCTTCTGAAGCGGGGCGTGCGACTTGACGATGGCGTGGCGAGGGCGAATGACGTTGAATTTGTGGAAGGCAGCAAGCATACAAAAGTGTTCATCTCCATTCATGAAGGGCGAAATAGAGAGGTGCGAAGAATATTTGAGGCTTTAGGATATAGCGTGAAATACTTGGACAGAGTATCCTTCGCGAGCTTGAACTATTCAGGATTGCAGCGGGGGGAGTGGAGGTTTCTCACAAACGCCGAGGTACGGTTTCTCCAGGCGTTGGTCTCACAGAAGGAATCAGCCATCACTCTCCCTGCAGGATGAAATTTCAGCGAAGTAGCGGCATCCTATTACATCCCACCTCACTCCCGGGCTCCCACGGATCCGGGGACCTCGGTCAAGCAGCGTATCATTTTGTCGACTGGCTTGTAGCGGCCGGACAGAAACTCTGGCAGATGCTCCCTTTGGGACCGGTTGGTTATGGGAATTCTCCCTATATGGGGCTCTCCGCTTTTGCCGGAAATCCGATGCTGATTGACCTCCAGGAACTGAGCACGAAGGGTTGGCTTGATCAACAGGAACTGTCTGGAATCCCGGTAACGGATCAACGAAGGATAGACTATGCGAGTATGATTCGTTTCCGATCGGACCGACTTGCAAAAGCTGCAAAAGGATTTTTCACCCGAGCATCCGATTCCGATGGAAAAACGTTCGAATCGTACTGCCGAAGCCATTCGGCTTGGCTGGACGACTATGCGTTGTTTATGGCACTGAATGGGAAGTTCAACAGGAAAGTCTGGACTGAATGGGATTCGGACATTGCTCACCGGAGTCCAAAAGCACTGACGAGGGCAAGAACTGAACTGGCCGACGAGATCGATTTTCACAAGTTCACGCAATGGTGTTTCATGCGTCAGTGGAAGAGTCTCAGGAAGTATGCAAACGAGAGAGGCATCCGGCTTGTCGGCGATATCCCGATCTTTGTAGCCCACGACAGTGCGGACGTGTGGTCCAATCCCGGATCGTTCCACCTGGATAAGGATCGCAATCCGACTGTCGTTGCAGGCGTCCCTCCGGACTATTTCAGTGAGACAGGGCAGCGGTGGGGGAATCCACTGTACAAATGGGATGTGATGAAGAAAGACAAGTACGCGTGGTGGATTAAACGGTTTAAAGCAACATTCGACGTCGTCGACATTCTGAGGATCGATCACTTTAGAGGGTTCGTCGGATACTGGGAAATCCCTGCGACGGAAAAGACTGCTGTCAAAGGGAGATGGGTTGCCGGGCCCCGTGAAGGATTGTTCGATGCCGTGGAGAAGAAGCTTGGCAAACTTCCGATCATCGCTGAGGATCTGGGAGTTA
>Ga0335081_10009976_pt1 | contig 15313 bp, 17 predicted proteins | sample Lox_Sample_35_FD_206713 | JGI IMG/M metagenome (GOLD analysis project Ga0335081, IMG submission 206713) | Soil microbial communities from Loxahatchee National Wildlife Refuge, Florida, United States - Lox_Sample_3.5 | ecosystem: Environmental > Terrestrial > Soil > Wetlands | place: USA...
TTGCAGTTTTGAGCTTTGAGTTTTTAATTAAATTCAAAACTCATAACTCAAAATTTTAATCTCTTGTTTACGTTCATTGTTCATAGTTAGATCGGTTTTTTGACAACTTCACTCTGAATCCGGTCTAAAATGCCGTTGATAAAACTTCCGGAGTCCTCGGATCCATACCGTTTTCCCAGATCAATGGCTTCATTAATGCTAACTTTAGGAGGAATCTCTTCACAATAGAGGAGTTCGAAGAGGGCCATGCGCAGGATATTTCTTTCAATGATGTTGATACGATCTAAGCGCCAATTCTCCGAATATTGTTCGATGAGCCGGTCTAACTCTCGACGGTGCTCCAGAACGCCCAGCACAAGATACGCCGCGAAATCGTCCGCCTCTCCTTTGGGCGAAAAATATTCCTGAAATTGACTCAGTGCCGTGATCGGCTCTTGCTTCGTAATATTCAATTGAAAAAGAACTTGGAGGGCGCACTCCCTCGATTTGCTTCTTCTCCTCAAACTATCCCTTGCCCTTTCCTATCTCCTTCATGAGGTTCGCCATTTCGATAGCAGACATGGCCGCATCGAACCCTTTATTACCGACTTTGGTCCCCGCCCTTTCAATTGCCTGTTCGATCGTATCGGTGATCAACACCCCGAAGGAGATAGGAACTTCACTTTCCAAGGTGAGGCTGGCAATCCCTTTCGTGACCTCATTCGCAATATAGCCAAAATGAGGGGTCGCGCCGCGGATGACCGAGCCTAAGCAGATGACGGCATCGTACTTTCCGCTCTTGGCCAACTTTTTTGCGACCAGCGGAATCTCAAACGCCCCCGGAACCCGGGCCACCGCGCAATCTCCCTCCTCTGCTCCGCTTCGCCGCAAGGCATCCATCGCGCCTTCCAAAAGTCGCTCGCCAATGAAGTCATTGAATCGGCTTAGCACAATCCCGAATTTGAGTCCCTTGGCCGTCAATTTCCCCTCAAAGGTCTTTGCCATCATCTTCTCCTTTCAATAACAAGATAGCGTGACTCGTGATCCGTGTCTCGTGAATTCGTCATCCATTACTCTTAATTGTTAATTTCGTGATTCGTGTCGGGAATTCGTGATTCGAAATTCTTACAATAGCCTATCATTATCCAATTTTGTCAAATCACGAGCCACGCGTCACCAATCACCATCACTCTCCTGATTTGATGGAGAGCAAGTGGCCCATCTTCTTGGCTTTGGCCCTGAGATACTCAATATTTTCTTGGTGAGGCTTTGTCTCGATGGGTACCCTCTCGACCACTTGAATACCGTATCCTTGAAGGCCGATGATCTTTCGGGGATTGTTTGTCATCAGGCGAATCTTATGAAGACCAAGATCGGCGAGAATCTGAGCGCCGATTCCATAATCCCGCATATCGGCCTTAAACCCAAGGGCCTCGTTGGCCTCGACTGTGTCCTTCCCCATGTCTTGAAGACAGTAGGCTCTGAGTTTATTCACCAACCCGATTCCTCTGCCTTCCTGCCTCATATAGACGATGACTCCCCTTCCCTCTTTCTCCACCATGGCCATGGCCTTATGAAGTTGTTCTTCGCAGTCGCATCGTTTCGATCCGAACACGTCGCCGGTCAAGCACTGCGAATGAACTCTCACCAAAACTACATCCTCCGTCCCGATCTCCCCCTTGACCAGGGCGATATGATGATAGGGATCCACATCATTCTCGTAGGCGATGGCTGTAAACACGCCCCCGTATTTTGTAGGAAGGGTGGCCGTGGCAATCCTTCGAACCAATGACTCCTTATTCAAGCGGTATTTGATCAAATCGGCAATGGTGACAATCTTCAGTCCGTGTTCTTCGGCAAAGACCTGCAGGTCGGGCATCCTGGCCATGGTTCCGTCATCTTTCATAATCTCGCAGATCACCCCTGCCGGCTTCAGCCTTGCCAATCTTGCCAAATCGACCGATCCTTCCGTCTGGCCGGTTCTGACCAACACCCCGCCCGACCTTGCTCTCAGCGGGAAGATGTGCCCGGGCGAAACCAGATCCTCGGGTTGGGTACTTTCATCCACAGCCGCCAAAATAGTTGCTGCCCGGTCAGCGGCTGAAATACCCGTAGTCACCCCTTTACGGGCGTCGATAGAAACGGTGAAAGCGGTCTGAAATCGGGACGTGTTCTCAGAGACCATCATCGGCAAACGAAGCTCATTCAACCTTTCGTCCGTCAATGAAAGGCAGATCAATCCCCTCCCGTATTTCGCCATAAAATTGACGGTCTCGGGGGTCACTTTCTCCGCTGCCATCGTGAGATCGCCTTCGTTTTCTCGATCCTCGTCGTCAACCAGAATCACCATCCTGCCCTGGCGAATATCCTCCAGCGCTGCTTCGATCCTATGAATCATTTGAGCCTCTCAATCTCCTTTGATAAAACCGTGTTCCTTTAAGAAGGGCCGATCCAATCTTCCAGATTTCTTATCTCTTTCGCCCAACAATTTTTCAACGTATTTTCCCAAAATGTCCGCTTCCAGATTAACCCGGTTTCCAACCTTTTTGTCCTTAAACGTGGTTTTCTCTATCGTGTACGGAATCAGGGTCATTCGAATCTCCCCCTCCTGATATTCGTTCACCGTCAGGCTGATTCCGTCGACGGCGATAGACCCTTTCTCAACCGTATATCTCGATACGGATTCGGGAATTCTTACTCTTAGTTGAAGGAAATCCCTTTCCTCCCTCTTTCCGGAAATCACACCAATCCCGTCGATATGCCCGGTTACAATATGTCCACCAAGGCGGTCGGTCAGTCTCAACGCTCTTTCCAGGTTAACTCGGTCCCCTTCCTTCAACTCTCCTAATACCGTTCGCTGAAGAGTCTCTTGGGAGAGATCGAGTTCTATCACCTGCTCCCTATTCTCGGCAATAGTGAGACAGACCCCATTTACATTAATACTATCACCAACTTGCACTTCTGTCAAATGAGGGGGCAGCCCTATGGACAACCTCTTTTCTTGTCCCCGATATTCTACCCTCAAAACCTTCCCGCTGTCTTCTATGATGCCGGTGAACATTACTTCCTTCCCCATTCCAAATAGCCCTCTATGAGAACATCTTCTCCAATTCTTTTTACTTTCGTCTCGTTCAGCGGAATGGCCTCTTGGAGGCTGGATATTCCCCTCCCGCCAAAGATTCCCGGGGCCCCGGGATCGCCCATCAGCCTTGGCGAGAAAAAGAGAAGGAGTTTATCGATCGAACCTTCATCCAAGAACGATCCATTGACCTCGCTCCCTCCTTCGACCAGAAGACTCATTATCCCGATCTCCCCAAGTCTGGAAAGACATGACTTCAAATCAACCCTTCCCTCTTTGGATCCGAGGGTCAAAACACGGACTCCACGTTTCTCCAAACTTTGCACCTTGTCCTTGGGGGCTGACTCCGTCGTCGCAATGACTACTCTTGGAGGAAAGCCTCCCAAGACGTTGGCCTTTTCCGGGATCTTCAATCGGCTATCGAGAACAATCCGATAGGGATCTCTTCCTCCCTTGATCCGGGCTGTAAGCAGCGGGTCATCCTTTAGTATCGTCCCGATGCCCACAAGAATCCCGTCGACTTGGTCCCTCAATTTGTGGACGAAGCGCCGGGAGGCCTCTCCGGAGATCCATTTGGAATCACCGTCCCGGCTTGCTATCTTCCCATCCAAGGTGGCGGCAACTTTCAGAATAACGAAGGGCTCCTTCTCCAACACATACTTACAAAACGCCTCGTTCAATCTCCGGCATTCCTTTTCCAGAATTCCCAATCGGACGTCGAGGCCCGCCTTTTTCAGGCTCTTGACCCCTTTCCCCCTGACCAAAGGGTTGGGGTCCTCCATGCCAATCACCACGCGTTTCACATCCGCTTCTATCACCCGCGGAGCGCAAGGAGGAGTTTTTCCATAATGTGTGCAGGGTTCCAGATTGATATAAAGGGTCGCTCCTCTGGCATCTTTTTTCGCCCGTTGGAGCGCAACGATCTCGGCATGAGCCTCTCCGGCTTTCGCATGGTACCCTTCGCCAACCACTTTCCCCTTTTTCACTAGGATGGCACCCACCATGGGATTGGGAGAGGTCCTTCCCCTCCCTTTCTCGGCAAGGCGCAGCACACGTTTCATCCATCGTTCGTCATCCATATATATAGAAAGATTCGTGACAGTCGTTCGTGATGGTGATTGTCACTAACACTATTTCTTTTTGACCTCTTCCCTGTTCTCAAGAAGGTCTTTCAGCTCATCCATGAATTCTTGAATATCTTTGAACTGGCGATAGACAGACGCAAAGCGGACATAGGCCACCCCATCTAAGTGGTGAAGCTCCTCCATGACGCGCTCCCCGATCTCAGAGCTCTTTACCTCCCTCTCTCCTCTTTCTTGGAAATGGAGCTCAATGCGGTTGACGATCTTTTCGATCATGTCGATGCTGATCGGCCTTTTCTCGCAGGCTTTCTTCAGACCGCTGAGAATCTTAAGCCGATCGAAAGGTTCTCTTCTCCCGTCTTTCTTCACAACCGATGGAAGGGCATCCTCCGCTCGCTCGCTGGTCGTGAACCGTTTATGGCAGCCAAGACACTCCCTCCTCCGTCGGATCGTATCCTTATCCTTGCCCAGCCGGGAATCGACCACTTTACTCTCGGGATGGTTGCAGAAGGGGCATTTCATTTTCTCTTAAACCTCCCAATTTTGATCCCGGACTCTTTCAGCATCTGCCCTGCCAGGGCATCCGCATAGCCATCCTCATAGACCACCTTCTGGATTCCCGCATTAATGACCATCTTCGAGCAAATAATACAAGGGTGGTTTGTACAGTAAAGGACAGCTCCCCGGATCTCGACCCCGTGGTAGGCAGCCTGGATGATCGCATTCTGCTCAGCATGAAGGCCGCGGCAGAGCTCGTGTCGTTCTCCAGAAGGGATTCTTTGTTTCTCGCGAAGGCAGCCGATATCCAGGCAGTGTTCCAGCCGGGAGGGAGCTCCATTGTAACCCGTGGCCAAAATCTTCTTGTCTTTGACGAGGATGGCCCCTACCTCTCTCCGCAGGCAGGTGGACCGTTTGGCAACAAGGTGAGTAATGTCCATGAAATATTCTTCCCAGGAGGGTCGATGAGGAGAAACCTTTTTTTTCTCTCTCTCTTTCAAGGGTGAGCCATTTAGAGGAGATGTCTAAATTCCAAATTACAAACTCCAAATCCCAAACAATTCACCGACTCCATTCACTAATGACCAAGCATTTGTTTCAAAATTTGAATCTTGGTCATTGGAAATTATTTGTCATTTGGTGCTTCGGGGTTGGTATTTTTTCGCTATTCCTTAAACTTTTCTTTCTCAAGTGCCTCGATTTTCTCCAATCGTCTTTTGTGCCTGCCTCCGACAAAAGGCGTCTCCAACCAGACTTTCACGATTTCTTTCGCCAGCTCCTTCCCCACAATTCGGCCGCCGATAATCAAGATGTTCGCATCATTATGCTCTCGACTGCAGCGGGAGGAATAAAGGTCATTGGCCAGGGCCGCTCTGGTTTTTGGAAACTTATTCGCCACCATGGACATCCCGATGCCGGTTCCGCAGACGAGAATTCCCCTTTCCAATTCTCCTCGAGAGACCTTCTCTGCCACCAGGACTCCAAAATCCGGATAATCGACGGATTCCTCACTAAAGGCGCCCATATCGATGGGCTTGACGCCGAGGGATTTCAAAAAGGATTTCAACTCTTCTTTGAGCTCGAACCCGCCGTGATCGCACGCCAACCCGATCTGCATGCTTTATCCTTCAAATTTCTTTAAGATGAGCGCGGCGTTTGTCCCGCCAAACCCGAAGGCGTTGGACATGCCTGTTCGTATCGATTTTCGTCTTGCCACATTCGGTACATAATCTAAATCACATTGTGGGTCCGGCTCCTCATAGTTGATGGTGGGTGGGAGGATCCCATCCCGGATGGCTAAAACCGTAAAAATGGCCTCCGTGCTTCCGGCTGCCCCCAGAAGATGGCCGGTCATCGATTTGGTCGCACTAATCGGAACCTTCTTGGCATGACTGCCGAATACCTTTTTAATCGCAAGCGTCTCGGTTAAGTCGTTGAGCGGAGTAGAGGTACCATGGGCATTGATGTAGTCCACGCCCTCCGGCGTGAGACCCGCATCCTTCATCGCCATCTTCATACACCGTATGGCACCGTCGCCATCCGGCGATGGGGCGGTAATATGATAGGCGTCGCCTGTGTAGCCATAGCCTACCAATTCTGCATGGATCCTCGCTTTCCGCCTTAAGGCAAACTGTAATTCCTCTAAGACTAAAATTCCTGCACCCTCTGCAATAACAAAACCGTCGCGGTTCTTCTCAAATGGCCGGCTGGCTTTCTCGGGCTGGTCGTTCCTGGTGGAAAGTGCCTTCATCGCATTGAACCCACCGACGGTGAGCGGGGTGATATTGGCCTCGGTCCCCCCTGCAATCATTGCCTCTGCGTCACCATAGACAATTGTACGAAAGGCATCCCCTATGCTATGAGCCCCTGTTGCGCAAGCCGTGACCACGCACGTATTTGGCCCCTTGGGGCCAAACAGGATGGCGATCTGTCCGGAAGCCAAATTGGCAATGAGCATCGGGATGAAGAAGGGACTGATTCGGCTCGGTCCCTTTTCCAGAAGGATTTTGTGATATTTTTCGAGGGTGGGTAGCCCCCCCAGGCCTGTCCCCACAATCACGCCGATCTGTTCACAGTTTTCTGGAGTGATGGCCAGCCGGGCATCGTCCAGGGCCTCCTTGGTGGCCCCGATGGCATATTGAATGAAGAGATCCATCTTCTTGATCTCTTTCTTATCAATGTAGAACTCCGGATTGAAGCCCTTGACTTCCCCCGCAATCTTCGTCTCAAATCCGTTCGGGTCGAACCGCGTGAGGGGGCCGATGCCCGACTTTCCTTCACAGATGTTTTTCCACGCTGTCTCGACTCCGATTCCAGTGGGGATCACCAATCCCAATCCGGTGACGACAACCCTCCTTTTCAAAACCTTACACCTCCTTCGGCATGTGCCCGGTAAAAAATACCTTACTGAGTCACGTGGGCCTGGATATATTCAATGGCATCCCCAACGGTCAGGATCTTCTCTGCCTCTTCGTCGGAGATCTCTATGTTGTATTCCTCCTCCAAAGCCATGACCAATTCTACTAAATCGAGAGAATCGGCTCCCAGGTCGTCAACGAATTTAGCCTCCGGATTGACCTCGCTTTCATTGACACCCAACTGCTCCACGATAATTTCCTTGACCCTCTTGTCAATAGACATGGAATCACCTCCTTATGAAATTTATGGAACGATGGAGAATTGGTCCATTATTCCAGGTATCTCCTTCCTTACATATAAATTCCGCCGTTCACATTAAGCACCTGACCGGTCACATAGCTCGACTCCTCGGAAACGAGGAAAAGCACGGCTTCGGCAACATCCTCGGGCTTCCCCAACCGTTCCATCGGAATGAGTTTTCTCAGCTCCTCCTTCGCCTTTTCCGGAAGGGCGTCGGTCATTGGGGTCTCGATGTACCCGGGAGCAATGGCATTGACATTGATCCCTCTTTGGGCGTACTCTCTCGCAATGGTTTTGGTCAAACCGATCACGCCGGCCTTTGAGGCGGAGTAGTTCGCCTGTCCGGCATTCCCCATCTCTCCGACCACCGAGGCGATATTGACGATCTTGCCGCTTCGCTGTTTCGCCATGTGGCGAAGGACCGCTTTGGTACAGTTAAACGTCTCCTTCAGATTCACGCCGAGGACGGCATCCCAGTCCTCTTCTGTCATTCTGAGGACCAGCTTGTCTCGGGTAATGCCAGCATTATTCACTAAAATATCGATCTTGGCAAGCTTTTCTAAGATGGCCTCCACCATCCGCTCGACATCGCTCAAATTGGCTACGTCCACCTTGACCGCCATCGCTTTAGGGCCAATTGCCCTAATCTCTTTTGCGGTCTCTTCGGCCTTCTCAAGATTGATGTCCGAGACGACGATATCGGCCCCGCTTCGAGCCAAAAACAAAGCAATCGCTCTTCCGATCCCTTGAGCTGCCCCGGTCACCAAAGCCACTTTTCCCGACAGCTTCAATGTTTCCTCCGTAGATCAGAAAATCTTAAACCGCTGAGCGCATGGCGCAAAGCATTGCGCGTCTAACACGTCTTTACTTTTGGTTAGCACGTCATGCCGCACTTGATGCGGCACCCAGCCCGCCTGCGCAAATCCACTTCGGCGAAACCAGGTCCCTGTTTTTCTGGACTTCCTGCTGGAGTTTATCCCGATGGAAATCGGGGCAGGAATGACCGTCATAGTAAAGAAATTTATGGCGCAGCAAACTAACGCAAAGCTCTATGCGCTATGCTCTATGCTCTTTAGAGTCTTGAGATCTTCTACGTTCTTTGTCTCCACGCGGCTGTCGATCCGCTTCATCAAGCCTGAGAGAACCTTCCCGGGTCCTATTTCCAGGACCTGCTCGATCCCCTTTCCGATCATCTTCTTCATGGATTCTTCCCAGCGGACAGGGCTCGATACCTGGGCCACCAATAATTCTTTCACCCTGTCTTTTGAGGTATTGGCCTCTGCCTCCACGTTTGTGATCACAGGGATCTTCAGATCGCCGACAGAAATCTCCTCAAGCGCCTTCTCCAAACGATCTCCTGCCGGCTTCATCAGGGAGCAATGAAACGGAGCGCTGACCGGAAGAAAGACGGCTTTCTTCCCCTCCTGTTTTAGTCTCTCGATGGCACGCGCTACCGCCTTCGTATGCCCTGCGATCACGATCTGACCCGGACTATTAAAATTGGCGGGGGCCAGAACCTCACCGGACGAGACCTCCTGACAAAGTTTTTCAACTTGCTCCTTCTCCATGCCAAGGACGGCCGCCATGGCCCCTTCTCCCACCGGGACAGCCTCCTGCATAAACTTTCCACGCAGGCGAACGATCTTCACAGCCTGAGAGAAGGTGAGCGCTCCAGAGGCAACCAACGCGCTGTATTCTCCGAGGCTATGCCCTGCTGCGAACTGCGGAGCAATCCCTTTTTCCGCCTGGAGCACCCTCAGCGCGGCAACACTCGTTGTCAGCACGGCGGGTTGAGTATTTTCCGTCAGCTTCAGCGCTTCTTCAGGGCCTTTAAGACAGAGGCCGGATACGGAGAAGCGAAGGGTATCGTCCGCCTCCTCAAAAATCTGTCTCGCGAGACCAAAATTCTCGAAGAGGTCTCTTCCCATCCCCACATATTGGGCGCCCTGCCCCGGGAAAATAAAAGCAACCTGTTTCATATCGTTTTGTCCTTCATGGCTTATCAGAATCTCCTGATCTTCTGATCGCTTACTCTCTTGCTTTTTTCCCAGCGTATTCCTTGCTTAATTCCAAACCGATGACATTTCGCTGGATCTGATTCGTCCCCTCGTAGATCTGTAGAATTTTTGCGTCCCGCATCATCTTCTCGACGGGATAATCCCTCATATAACCGTAACCCCCGAAGACTTGCACCGCATCGGTGGCTACTTTCATGGCCACATCGCTGGCAAAGACTTTCGCCATTCCGGAGACTTTTGAAATCTCTTTAGGGTTCTCCGACTGATCAATATAGCGAGCGACAGAATAGACCAGGGCTCTCGCCGCCTCGACGAGTGTGGCCATATCTGCCAACATGTGTTGAACCGCCTGAAAAGAGATGATCTTCTTTTCAAACTGCTCCCGTTCTCGGGCATAACGGACCGCTTCGTCGAGCGCCCCCTGGGCCAATCCAACACCCTGGGCCCCTACCCCGGGCCGGGTTCGATCAAACGTCCTCATGGTGACGATGAATCCCATTCCCTCTTTTCCGATCAGATTTTCTTTAGGAACAAAACAGTCCTGGAAGACCAGCTCCCGCGTCGCCGAGGACCGGATCCCCATCTTCTTCTCTTTCTTACCAAAATTGAAACCCGGGGTTCCTTTTTCCGCAATCAAAGCGCTCGCTCCCCTTGGACCCTTCGACCGATCGGTCATCGCGATAATGGAGTAAGTTTCCGCCTCGCCTCCGTTCGTAATCCACTGCTTCGTTCCATTCAAAACGTATCCTTCTCCCTTTCGGGTAGCGGTCGTCCGGATGGACCCTGCATCACTTCCAGCATCGGCCTCGGTCAACCCGAAAGCGGCCAATTTTTTCCCCTTCGCAATATCCGGGAGGTACTTCTTCTTCTGTTCGGGACTTCCAAAGAGCAGAATGGGCATCGCGCCCAATCCGCTGGCGACAATGCTGGTCGCGATCCCGAGACAGACCCGGCTCAATTCCTCGGCCACCAAACAATATTCTAAGATGCCTCCTCCAAAGCCCTCGTACTCCTCCGGCATAGAGACACCCATGAGACCCGCTTCCGCGCTAATTTTAACAATCTCCCAAGGGAACTCTTCCTTCTCATCCAGTTCCGCCCGCGCGGGCAGCATTTTCTCCTGCGCGACCTTCCTGGCTAAATTTCGAATCATCTTTTGTTCTGCCGTGAAAAAATAATCCAATCTTCTTTCCTCTCTTTTCTACCCCCCTTTATTCCCCCCTTAATTAAGGGGGGATGAGGGGGGTTAATGAATCGACTTCACCGGCTCGCTCACTTTCTCCGGTTGCTTCTGGCCCGGGCGAAGCATGTCTTGCTTTTCCTGAAGCTCCTGGATGAGATGCTCGTTCAGTCTATTCTTGGCCAGGTTCGAGGCCAGGAGAATGGCGTTCATGATAGCTTTCGCATTGGATGAACCGTGGCAGATGACGCAGTTGCCATTAATCCCCAAGAGAGGCGCTCCTCCAACTTCTGCATAGTCAAGCCTCTTCTCCAGGCGACGAATCGCCCGCCTCATCAGGAAATAAGCCACCTTCGCCCGAATATTATCCTCTGCTTCCTGCTTGAGAATAGCGTGAATGGTCTCCCAGAGCCCTTCGCTTACTTTTAACGCCACATTTCCAACGAAACCATCGCATACAATGACATCCACTTCTCCGTTATTGAGATCCCGACCTTCCGCATAACCGATGTAGTTCAAATCGGCTTCTGATAAAATATCATGGACCTCCCGTGTCAGTTCATTCCCTTTTCCTTCTTCCTCTCCGTTGCTCAATACGCCAATTCGAGGCGTTTCCTTTCCCAGGATATATTTCGCATAGGCATCCCCCATCGTTGCAAACTGAACGAGGTGAATAGGTTTGCAATCCACATTGCCCCCGGAATCAATGAGGACCGTGCTACCTTTCGTAGCGGGATGGATCGTGGCAATAGCCGGTCGTTCCACACCCTCCAATTTTCTCAAGATAACCATCGCCAGGGCCATGGCCGCTCCCGAATTTCCGGCGGAGACCACCCCGCTGACCTGACCCTCCTTTTCCAGATCGATGGCGATTTTAATAGAGGTATCTTTCATCCTCCGGATTACGGTAGAGGGAGAGTCGTGCATGGCCACCACGTAAGGGGCATGATGGATGTAAATCGGGAGTTTTGAGGTAGGGTATTTGGAAAGTTCTTTGCTTACCTGATCTTCATCCCCCACCAAAACCACCTTGACGCCGTGTTTCTTCGCGACTAAAAAGGCACCTTCAACAATATTCTGAGGAGCGAAATCTCCTCCCATGGCATCAACCGCAATCTTCATCTTACCGTTTCTCCTGACATCAGCCTCGACCGTTTACACCTTTACTATAAAAATAGCGCGCGAGCTCGACTCTACTTCTCTTCCTCCACCTTGATGACCTCTCTCCCTTTGTAAGTTCCGCAATGGGGACAAATATGGTGAGGGAGCAAGGGCTCATGGCATTGAGGACACAGCGAGACGTTAGGAGGATTCAGGCTGTTGTGGGCTCGACGTTTGCCCTTTTTCGCGGCTGATGTTCTCCTTTTTGGAACTCCCATTCGGATGCATCCTTTCTCATCGATCAAGAATATGTTCAGATAGTTAACGAAGAACCTGGCCTGATGGCCTTATCTTTTCCACATAACAGATTATGGCGGCATTAATCAAGCTTTAATTTCTTGAGAGCCGAAAAGGCCGACGCTAGTTCCTCCTTCACACACCCGCACGAGGAGATGTTTAGATCTTTTCCACATACCGGGCAAAGCCCTTTACAACCTTCCTGACAAAGGGGCTGGTAAGGGATCTCCAAAAAAATCTGTTCGCAGGCGATCTCGGAGAGGCGAATCTCTCTTCCTTCGAAGAAACTTGCCTCCATCTCCTCGCTTTGCAGTTCGGTTTCCTCCTCAGAGGGAGCCTCTTTCAGAGGGTGAAGCGTGAGTTCAAAGGTAGTGGCGAGCGGATAGGAGAATTCCGTTAAGCATCTTACGCATTCGAATCGAAGAGTGGCCTCGACCTTCCCCTTAATCAAAACTGATTGGCCCGCCTTCTGAATCTTTGCCTCTGCTTGGAGCGGCGTTTCGAAGTCGAAATCGATCCTTGAAAGGTTTTTCAGGTAGGCCAACAAGGTGGCCTTTTCCTCTTTCCACTTTAGATCCAGACCTTCCTCGGGAATTTCATCCAATTTCAACGTAAACATCTTATTCCAGTTCCTTTGTATTTGGATTAAGGACATAAATATATAAAAAAAATTTCTTTTGTCAAGAAGATTTGAAATATGATGAAATACGATGAGATGCGAAGGCTTTCGCTTGATAAAAAATCCCTTATATGTTAACAGATTTACATACAGGGCAGCAAGTGGCCCGGGAAAAATTTCGGGCCGTTTGTGTCTAAAAGCTCATAGAGGAGGGCAAAACATGGAAGGGATGGATAAGATACCGAAAAAACCAATAAAGATAACCGATACGACGCTTCGGGATGGGCATCAGTCCACCTTGGCCACCCGGATGAGGACCGAAGATATGACCCCTATTGCAGAGGGGCTAGACAAGGTGGGATTCCATTCAGTAGAGATGTGGGGAGGAGCTACCTTTGATGTCGCCCACCGCTTTTTGGGAGAAGATCCGTGGGAGAGGGTGAAGATTCTGAAGAAATTGATGCCACGGACCCCCTTTCAAATGCTCCTTCGGGGTCAGAATCTCGTGGCTTACCGGAATCATCCCGACGATCTGGTGGTGGCATTCATCGAGAAGTCTGCCGAGGTGGGCATCGACATCTTCCGTTGCTTTGATGCGGTCAACGACGAGCGAAACTTTGAGACCGCCTTCAAGGTGATCAAACGAATGAAAAAACACATCCAGGGGACGATCTGTTATTCGTTGACCGAAAGAAGGATGGGAGGGCCGGTTTATAATCTCAACTATTATCTGGAGAAGGCAAAGGTATTGGAAGGAATGGGAGCGGACTCGCTTTGCATCAAGGATATGGCTGGGTTGCTCGCTCCTTACGATGCTTACGAATTGGTTAAGGCTTTAAAAAAGACTATAAAGCTTCCGATTCAGCTGCATACCCATTATACGAGCGGTATGGGATCGATGACCTATCTTAAGGCGATTGAGGCAGGGGTGGACATCATTGACACAGCCCTAGCGCCTTTTGCGCTCCGGTCTTCGCAGCCTGCAGTGGAGCCGATTGTCGTGGCTTTGGAGGGGACGCCCTGGGACCCGAAGCTTGATCTGGACCAGCTTTTGAAGCTTGGCGATTATATCGAGAGCATTGCTCCGAAGTATCGGGAGTTTTTAGACATGACGAAGATGGCGGTGATCGATACGGGAGTGCTCAAACATCAGATCCCAGGCGGGATGATCTCGAACATGGTGAGTCAGCTCAAACAACAGAAAGCTTTGAATCGCTTGGAGGAGGTTTATTCCGAGCTTCCCCAAACAAGAAAAGACCTTGGTTATCCTCCGCTGGTGACTCCGACTTCCCAGATTGTCGGGGTTCAGGCGGTTCTCAACGTCTTATTCGGACGGTACAAAATGGTCTCCAAGGAGACGCAGGACTACGTCTACGGCCTTTATGGAAGACCGCCGGTATCCATCCCCGATGAGATCAAAAAGTTAGTGTTGAAGGGGTATAAGAGGGGAAAGGAGCCTATTACGTGTCGGCCTGCGGATCTGATCGAGCCGGAGATGGAAAAAGTGAAAAATGAGACGGAAGGCCTGGCGAAGAATGTTTGTGATACGCTGGTCTATGCGCTATTTCCCCAGACAGGTAAGGAGTTCTTGAAGTGGAAGTATGGGCTGGAGCCCATGCCTGACAAGGTAAAACCCAAGACTTTGGAGGACGTAAAAAGAGAGGACGAAGCCCTGGCCAGAGCCAAGGCAGAAGCCCAGAAAAAGACAGCCTAAAACAAAAGAGGCCCCTTAGAAGGGGCCTCTTTTGTTTTTTGCCCGATAGGTCAAGGATCAGCTGACAACAGCAGCCTGACTTTCTTCCTCGATGTATTTTATTAGAATCTCGTAGATCTTTTCATCAATCAGGCCAACTTTATGAAGCCACGTCATGGCATCTGAAATTTTAAATAGAACATGAGGCTCTATCCGGGATGACCGGAGCCTCTGCTGACCCCCTTGCTCCCGATCCAAAAGTACTACCAGCTCGTTGACCACGCCTCCCTGGTCTCTGATCACCTCCGCTGTCTCAATGACACTTTCACCCGTGGTGATGAGATCGTCGATAACCAGAACCCGATCGTTACGTTCCAGAATACCCTCAATCTTCTTCCTTACCCCATGTTCCTTCCTCGCCTGTCGATAGTAGATCAGCGGAATGCCAAGTTTCTGGCTCACCACGGTCGCAAAAGGAACCCCTGCTGTCGGGACTCCTAAAATCTTGTCAATCTTGCCAGTCCCGATTTCATTGAGGACGATTCGGGTTAAAGAATTGGCGATCCAGTCCATGGTGGTCGGGCTGGAAATAGTTTGCCTCAGGTCAATATAGTAAGGGCTTTTCTTCCCGGAGGCCAAGATGTAGTCGCCGAACTTGATCGCATTGTTCTTGATCAGGAGAATCCCAACCTGTTTCATGAGGAAGAGCTTTTCCTCAGTCCAAACCATCCGCTCAATCTCATCGAGTCCAAGAATCATGAGTTACCTTTTATTAAAAATTTCCACGAAAGTCAAGAAAAATAAGGACTCCAAAAATAGACTCCCCTCCCCTGGCGGGAGGGGATCAAGGGAAGGGGGAGTCAGGCACGGATTAGGAAACGATTACTCCGATCACAATTACGTTGAAAATAAGAAAAAATGACCGGGCTACAATCAAAAAAACCATCCTATGATTTCAAGTAGTTACAGATAAAATTTAAAGCTAGAAATAGCTTGACACTTTTGGCGCACGTTCATATAATCCCTTCATGCAAAGACTAAATTTAGGAAATAACGTTGCTTTAAATAGACCTGAGCACAGCGAAATGATATAATACACACATGATCAA
>Ga0335081_10009977_pt1 | contig 15312 bp, 10 predicted proteins | sample Lox_Sample_35_FD_206713 | JGI IMG/M metagenome (GOLD analysis project Ga0335081, IMG submission 206713) | Soil microbial communities from Loxahatchee National Wildlife Refuge, Florida, United States - Lox_Sample_3.5 | ecosystem: Environmental > Terrestrial > Soil > Wetlands | place: USA...
TCTTTCCCTTCTCCGGTTCGGGAGCGGTATGAATGCCATTTTTCCACGCGCGTTCCCAGGCTTCTCTCGCCTGTCCGTAGGTCTTCCGAAAACCTTCCTTCAGTTCGTGCGGCGCCATGGCGACGAAAATCCGCGCGGCACCCGCCACGTACGGCGCCACGCGCGAATGGACCACGGAATCCGGCGGCTTGCCGCTCTCGGAAAACGCCAGGACGGCCATCAGCAGCGCCACCCCGATTAGCGTTCCGCGGAGAATTCCGAAGCCCGCGCCCAAAACATGATCGAAAAATGAAAGCCCGGTTACCTTCAGAAACTTGCCCAGGATCCAGCTCACCAGCGCGCCCAACATCAGAATTCCGCAAAAGACGATGAGGAAGCCCAGGAAGTTGGCCGTCTTGCGCGAACTGAGGTGGGGCGCCAGGTACGCTGCCACGCTTCCATAGAACCAGGAGCCGAGCAGCAGGCCCGCCACCACAGAAGCCAGCCCGATCAGCTCGCGCGACAGACCCTTGCGGTAGCTGGCCACCACCGACACGACCAGAATCAGCAGCAGAACGACGTCCAGCCAGTTCATAGCGCCTGGCCGGTAAGCACGCGATAGGCCTGGCGATATTTCTCGCTGGTGCGAGCCGCCACTTCTTCCGGCAACGGGGGAGCCGGCGGTTGCTTGTCCCAGTGAATCGATTCCAGGTAATCGCGCACGAACTGCTTGTCAAAGGAGAATTGCGGTCCGCCCGGTTTGTACGTCTCGGCGGGCCAGAAGCGCGAAGAATCCGGCGTGAGCACCTCGTCACCCAGCACCAGGTCTTCTCCGACAAATCCGAATTCGAACTTGGTGTCGGCGATGATGATCCCTTTGGTTTCGGCGTATCGTGCCGCGCCGGTGTATATGTTCAAAGTGAGGTCGCGCAGGCGCGCCGCCAGGTCGCGGCCGATCAGCGAACAGACGCGGTCGAAAGAAATGTTTTCGTCGTGGCCCGTCTGCGCCTTGGTCGCGGGAGTGAAGATCGGCTCCGGCAGCTTCTCGCTCTCCTTCAGGCCGGGAGGGAGCGGAATGCCGCAGACGGTGTGCTGTTGCAGGTACTCCTTCCAGCCGGAGCCGGAGATATAGCCGCGTGCCACGCACTCGATCTCGATCATCCGGGCCCGCTTGACCAGCATCGACCGGCCCTCGAGTTGATCGCGGAACCGCGGAAGCGGCGCGGGGTAATCCTCGACGCGCGCGGTGAGAAAATGCGTGGGCGTGAGGTTGCGCAGAAAATCGAACCAAAAAATAGAAAGTTGCGTGAGGACTTTGCCTTTGTCGGGGATTCCCGTTGGCAGGATGTAGTCGAAGGCTGAAATGCGGTCGGTTGCTACGATCAGCAGCCGTCCGTCCACGTTATAGACATCCCGCACCTTTCCGCGTCCGTGGCGCTCGACGCCGTCCAGGCAGGTTTCCAGGATCACCGGATTCTGTGTGGAATTCACGATTCCTCAGGTTTTCAATCGGGGGAGTTAATTCACAATAATAACCCCTCTCACACGATTGTCAATCGGGTGAGTGGCGGAGAATACAAGTGTACAAGTGTGGAGAACATCTCAAGACCGCCGCACCGTGCAGTGCGTTATCATAATTCGATCCGGCGTCATGGAGGCTTGCGTTTGATTGCCAAACGCGCATTCTGCGTTCTTATTGTCGCTCTCGGTTGCGCCAGCAGACTCGCTGCTCAGAATGCCGATCCTCCGGGTGCGGCGCGCCCTGCTCCTGTGTCGCCCAGTCCGCTGGTGCAGAACACCGGACGTCCGGTGAGTTGGGTCCACCTGGTCCCGAATATCTTCAGTGATCAGAAAAAAATCTGGTTGTTCCCCACACAGGTGGCGCGCGGGCGGCATGTGGCGCCTTTCCTGGCGGTGGTCTCGATCACCGCCGCGCTGGTCGCCACGGACGCACACAGTGGCGGGTATTTTCGCAACACAACCTCCTTTCAGGGATTCAATCGAGTGTTCACCGGAAATGCCATGGCGATCGGCACGGTTGCGACGCCGGCCGCTTTGTACATTGGCGGATTGGCGGCCCGAAATTCCTACGCGCGAAACACAGCGCTGCTTGCGGCAGAGGCGGTGGCTGACTCGGAAATCCTGACCACCGTGATGAAGGACATCGACCAGCGGAAGCGGCCAGCGGCCTATCCCACGGGCGGCACGCTGACCGATAGTTGGTTCAACAGCCAGGGCAGTTGGGCCCGAGGCCTGGGTAGTTTTCCTTCGGGCCACACCATAGCCGCGTTTTCAATCGGAACAGTGATCGCCCGTCGCTACGGCCGTCACCACCGCTGGGTTCCCTACGTGGCCTATGGCCTCTCCGGCCTCGTCGGTTTTTCCAGGTTGACCTTAAACGCTCACTTCGCGTCCGACGTGTTTATGGGCGGTGCGTTGGGTTACTCCATCGGCCGATTCGCCGTGCTCCGCCAATGAAGCTGTCCGAGGCCCTCGGACTCCTCCTGGCGGTCGCCGCACCTGCTCTACTCCAGGGCCAAATCAGCACAGGAACTGTACGGGGCGTGGTCGTCGATATTCAGGGTCGCAGAGTGTCCGGTGCGCCCCTCACGGTTATTGGATCGCCCGCCGCATTTGAGGCGCATGCCCGCTCTAACGCCGGCGCCGATTTCAACCTTGTGCTGCCATACGGCCAGTACCGCTTCGGCGTCGGCGCCGAAACCAGTGTGACGGTCGAGCCGCTACGGACCGTATGCGTCCAGGTCGAGGTCGACAACGCGGCCGCAGTCTCGCGAGTGGCCGCGATCCCCTGCCGGACGCTGGACGCCACGGACGCGTCACCATGGGCGGTACAGCCGCGCGAACAGAACGATGCGGCGCCGTACACCGCGGACGGTTTGTTGCTGCTGCGGGAACCATCGACGGTTTCCGAGCCGCTCAACTTCTCCGGACTGGCTGCCACTCCTCTTGAGCTGCTATCGCAGAAAGCGTTCTCCTGGACCGACACGCGACACACTCTGCAGGGTGCGAACACCACCGATCCGTATCAGCCGGGCAGGGAACTGTCGCTCGTCGATACAGCTTCCACGAGCGATATGATGGTACGCGGCGGCCTTGATCTGGGAGCGTCGCCGGCGTTCGGAACAGAGGTGGCCACGTTCCTTTCCGTTCCGCCGGCGGCGTGGCACACCGAGGCTGCCACCGCCGAAACTGGCTCCGGGCTGGCCTCTGGAAATCTGCCGGCGCCCGCCCAACGCGGGGCTTTACAGCAATCCGAGCGATTCCGGTGGTTCACGCACGACAGCGTGCAAACGGGAGGGCCGCTAGGCGGCCACGCCGACTTGTTCCTTTCCGCCGCGGGACAGTGGGCCGCGCGAACGGTTCCACAAGCGGCCACCGGGTTGGATCAGCAGAGCCGCATCCTGTTCGGCGAGGCCGTTGGCCGCGTGCAGTTGACTGACCGTGACCAATTGGATGGGCAGTTCCATGCGTCGCGAGTGGCGCTCTCCGATTGGGGAACGCCCACCGGACTCGAGGCGCTGGTAGGGCGGCGCATGAGCCCTACCTTCGGCTATGCCGGCGGTTTCGCGGGATTGCCCGAAAGCGACGGGCTCAACCTCTTCCAGGTTGGGTGGAACCGCCAGATGGTCTCGGCTGGACGCGCCGAAGACTTGGAAGTGCGGTATTCCTTCTCCTCGGCGCGTCTCGACACCTGGCCCAATGTGGCTGCCGGGGAGCAGAGCAAGATCGAACTGGTGACGGGAGTGGTGAGCGGCGCGCCGCCTCTCGCCAACAAAGCGGACCGGTCGCGGCAGAGCCTGCAGACGGCTTACGAGCCGGGACGAATAGAGATCGCGAAAGCCCGTCACACCCTGGTGCTGGGTGCGGGCTGGGAGCGCTCCAGCCTTCGCAACCGGTTCGCTGAGCCGCAGGACATGAACCTGGTGACCGTCAATGGCGTGCCGGCTTTCGTCATCGGCTTCTATCAGCCCGTCTCGCCCGCACGCCAAATCATCCAGGACTGGACGGCGTACGCCACGGACCAGGTGCAGCTTGCGCCGTGGTTCTCCGTGACCGCTGGTGCATTGGCGGATTTCGCTCGCGGAGGAACGATCGCGTGGGACAGCGTCTCCCCGCGCGCTGGCTTTGCCCTGGCGGTGCCTGGATTCGAGCGTCTGGTGCTGCGCGGAAGTTACGCACGCACATACGCTCCGCTGGCCGGCCGGTACCTCGATTTCGAAGATTCGACCAGCCTGGGCGGGGTGGAATATCAATGGCTGGACAAGAACAATGACGGCATCTTTCAGCCGGGCGAATATGGTCTCCCGCTGATGAAGTTCGGTGGGCTGTTCTCCGCCATCGACCCCGCTCTCAAACGGCCGTACGCGGATGAATTCAACGTCGGAGCGGAGATTTCACTGCCGCGCCGGAGCGTGGCTAGGATCGAGCTGTTCCGGCGCGACGAGAAAAATCGCATCGCGGCCGAAGACACCGGCGTTCCGCCGCAGGCGTACCGGCCGGTAACCATCGTCGATCCCGGCCCCGATGGCATTACGGGCACATTCGACGACCAGAACCTCACCGTCTACGCGCAAGACCCCGCGACATTCGCGCAGGACCGCTACCTCCTGACCAATCCGCCCGGATTGCGTGTGTTCGACGCGGGAGTAGTCACTGAGGCCGGCGCCAGTTGGAAACAATACCAGGTTCACGCCTCCCTGGCGGCCGAAAAGTCTTACGGCCCAACCAATCCCGGCAACTCGCCGCTGGAGAATGATCCAGGTGTGGTTGGCTCGCTTTACCTCGATCCCAATCTTGCGATCAACGCCGCTGGCCGGACCTATTTCGACCGTGCTTATGTGGGGAAGCTGCAGTTCCTGGGGCAGTTCCCTAAGGCCTTGGGGTCCATCGAATGGTCCAATATGGTGAATTATCTGGACGGGCTGGATTTCGCCAGACGACTGCTGGTGACGGGCCTCCCGCAGGGGCCATTGCTGGTGGACACAACAGTCCGCGGAAGTCCGGGAGGTGGCAACCGGGCGGAGCACGTGTTGAACTGGAACCTGCGCGTGAGCCGGTCGTTCCGCGTTTCCGCCGGCAGGCTCCGCCTGGCTCTCGACGTGTTTAATGTGACCAACGCCGCCCACCGGATTCAGGAGAGCGAAGTCACCGGTTCGCTTTTCAACCAGAGATTGCCGGTGGCCATTGAGCCGGCGCGATTCGTGCGGTTCCAGATCGAATATCAGTGGTGAGCCTGGGGTGCGAAAGAGAACCTGGATCAAGCATCAATACATGGCGGACCGGCCCTATTCGTGCCGCAGCGCTGTCATCGGATCGATTCGAGATGCACGTCGAGCAGGCAGATAGCCCGCCAGAATCGCGGCGCTCGCGAGTGTCACCGCCGCTCCTGACAAAGCCAGTGGATCGTTCGGTTTCATTCCAAAGAGAAAGGATTCTACCACCTTCGATACCACCAGAGCGGTTGGCAGGCTGATCGCGAGCCCCAGTGCCACGAGCAAAAAGAGCTCGCGCAGAATCATCTTGACCACCCGCGGGCGCTGCGCGCCGAGCGCCATGCGGATGCCGATTTCGCCGGTGCGGCGGGCAACGTTGTAGGACATGCTGCCGTACAGCCCGACGCAGGCGATGGCGAGCGCGAGCAAGGCAAATGCGCCGCACAGGCGGGCAAAGGCGATCTCCTGGTTGATGGTTTCGTCGATCCAGGCCCGTTGGGTCTTGACATCGGCCAGCGGCAGGCGATCGTCGGCGCCATGCACGATGTCGCGCACGGCGCGGACAAGCGCGAGCGGATTGCCGGCGGTCCGGAGTTCGTAGGACATCTCGCCGACAGGCCCCCACATGCCCTGTGCGAATGGCAGGTACACTGTGGGCCGCATCTTGTGTTTCAGATCGCCGTAGCGGGCGTTGGCCGAAACGCCGATGATTTCGATATCGCGGTTGCCATACACTTTCGGCATTCTCAGATGCTGCCCCAGCACATTCCGGCCGCCGAACCGCTGCCGGGAAAACTCTTCATCGACGATGGCGACCAGGGGCGCCCCGCGCCGATCGCGCACTTCTACATCGCGCCCCAGCAGAATCGGGATCTGCATGGCGTGAAAGAACCCGGCACCGACGAACAGAAGGGCGCTGCCCTTGTCTCCCGGCTGGACGATACCCGTAGCGCTCGTGCCCATTCCGATGAGAAGCTGATGCGAGAGGCTCACCGAGCGGACCCCCGGGATAGCGGCGAACTCTCTCTGGAGCCGGTTGTAGAAGGCGACGATTTCCGGCTCCTTGTGTCCGGCCTGGCTGGCGTCCAGTTGGAAGGTAAGCAGGTTGTCGGGGTTGAATCCCAGTTCGATCCGGGCGAGGTTGGACAGCGTGCGTGCGAACAGCCCGGCCGCGATCACGATGAGAAGCGTAACGGCGATCTGCGCGACGACCAGAAGGCGGCTGAGGCTGAGGGGACCACGGCGGCGCCGTTCGCCGGTCCGCGACTCCTTCAGGGAGGCGATGGGGTCGACGCGCGTGGATTGGAGCGCGGGGGCGAGCCCGAAGAGCACGCCGGTCAGCATGGAGAGCGCGGCGGCGAGGCACAAGACGCGCCAATCGAGGTGCGCGCGGAGAGTGTAATTCTCGCGGCCGTTCGCCAGCAGCAGAGTAAGCAAGCGGATTCCCCATTGGGCGAACGCAATGCCGAGCGCGCCGCCCATGAGCGCGAGCAGGACGCTCTCGGTGAGGAGCTGCCGGATGACGCGGGAGCGTGCGGCTCCCATGCTCAGGCGCACGGCGATTTCGCGGCGGCGCGCCGCCGCGCGCGCCAGAAGGAGATTGGCAATGTTGGCGCACGCGATGGCGAGGATGAGGCCTACGAGCGCGAGGAGAATATAGAGCGGCCTGGAATACTGTCGCCGCAGGCTGTCCAGGCCGCCGGCGCCTTCTCTCACCACGAGCGTGGGGATGTCATTCGGTTTAACGTCAGGCTTGAAGGCCGGTTTCAGGTCCGACCTAAAGGCGCGGCCGAATTCGTAAAACGGGCCGGCCGCGGCAGCCTGCGCCTGTGCTGCGCTTACGCCGGGACGCAAACGCGCCATGATAACGACCCAGTCGAAGCTTGGCTCGTTGAATGCCATGTCCGGTACGAAGGCTTGGCCGCTTTCCGGCGCCAGATTGGCGTGCAGGGACACATAGATCTCAGGCGGCATGTCCGGATCCGCGCCGAAGAACCGGGCTTGGGTAACACCGGCGACGGTGAATGGCCGGTTGTTGAGTAGAATCTTCTGGCCCGGGGCATTCGCCGGACCGCCGAACCGCCGCTCGCTCAGGGCGTAGCTGATGACCGCGATCGGCGGTGCGCCGGCCCGGTCGTCATCTGGTCCAAGAAGGCGGCCGGCGGCGGGTTGGGTTCCGAGGCCGGTGAAGTATGCGCCGGATACGTATTCGGCGTCGGCCAGATCGGCCTGGCCGCGGAATGCCAGGTTGACTTTGCCGGCGCTCTGATATCCGAAGACGCTGGAGAACACAGCGTCGTTCTTCTGCAGCAGCTCGAAGGCCGGGTAGGAAAAGATTCCGCCGACGTAGCCGCCGCGGGGATCGTCATAGCTCTCGTCGTGGCGATTGGAGCCGTGAAACTCGGGGCGCGGAGTGTGCCAGCTCAGGATGACCAGCGAATGCGGATCGGGGACGGGCAGAGGGCGCAGAAGGATGGAATCCATGAAGCTGAAAATCGCGGTGTTGGCCCCGATGCCCAGCGCCAGGGACAGGATAGCCAGCGCGGTGAAAGTCTTGTTGGCCGTCATGGTGCGGAGGGCGTAGTGGAGGTCCTGGCCGAGTTGTTCCCACCATGTCCAGGTCCATGCGGCGCGCGTGTCCTCCTGGACCAGCGCAAGGTTTCCCAAGCCGCGGCGGGCGGCACGACGGGCCTGTTCGGTTCCGAGGCCGCGCTTCTCGAACTCGCCGGCTTCCTCTTCGAGGTGAAACTCGAGCTCCTCCTGCAAGTCGGCTTCCCTGGATGGGCGGCGGGTCAGCCACTGCAATTTGCGAAAGAGGGAGATCATTGCGCCTCCTGGTCCACTGGCTTCAAGATCAATCCGACAGCGCGCGAGAAGGCTTGCCATTTGGATTGCTCGCTGGTAAGTTGCTTCCGCCCGACGGTTGTGAGGCGGTAGTAGCGGGCGCGCTTGCCTTTGTCCGAAATCTCCCAGGAAGCCGAGATCCAGCCCCGTGCCTCCAGTCTGTGCAGAGCAGGGTATAGCGAACCGGTTTCAACTTGCAGGAGTTCTTCGGAAGTTCGCTGAATGTGTTTGGCGATCGCGTGACCATGACAGGGGCCTGCGATCAGCGTGCGGAGGATGAGGAGGTCGAGCGTCCCCCGGAGGAGATCAACCCGTGCGGGCTCCTTGCCGTTCATTGTGTAGGCATTCTGCTATAGCTTGTGTAGAAAGTCTACGGCTAATTTGATCTTCCCTCCAGGCAACGCGCCGTCTTACTCCTTCGGTCCGATCCCCAGCGTCTTCATCTTCCGGTACAGGTTGCTCCGCTCCAGCCCCAGCAGCTCCGCCGTGCGCGTCACGTTCCCGTTGGTCTCTTCCAGCTTCTTGAGAATGTATTCCCGCTCGGCCGCCTCCCGTACCTCCTGCAGGCTGCCGAAGCGGTCCATTGGCCGGTCTGCCTGGCGCTTGGATCCGCTCAGCGGAATGTGCCGCGCGTCTACTCGCACCTGCGGGTTTAGAATCACGATGCGCTCGATCAGATTCTTCAGTTCGCGCACATTGCCCGGCCAGTGATATTCCGACAGCATGCGATAAGCTTCCGGCGTCAGTTCCTTGGGCTTGCGCCCGTATGCGGTCGTGAACTCGCGCAGAAAATGATCCGCCAGCAGTGGCACGTCTTCCCTCCGGTCGCGCAGCGGGGGAACGTAGAACGGAATGACGTTCAGCCGGTAGAACAGGTCTTCGCGGAAATTACCGCGGCTGATCTCCTCGTCCAGATTCTTGTTGGTGGAGGCCACCACGCGCACATCCACTTGCATGGATTCGGCGGCGCCCACGGGCTCGAATCGCTGCTCCTCGATCACCCGCAGCACCTTCGCCTGGGTGCGAAGGCTCATGTCCCCCACTTCGTCGAGAAACAGCGTCCCGCCGTCGGCTTTGTGAAACTTGCCGATCTTGTTTTCCTGTGCCCCTGCGAAGCTGCCTTTGTTATGCCCGAACAGTTCGCTTTCGATCAACTCTTCGGGAATCGCCGCGCAGTTCACTTCGACGAACGGTTCGGCCGCGCGCGGGCTCATGGCATGGAGCGCGTGCGCCACCAGTTCCTTGCCTGTCCCGCTTTCGCCATAGATCAGAACGCGGCCGTTCGTCCCGGCCATCAGGGTAAGCTGCTGGCGCAGAGCTTTCATCGGCACGCTTTCCCCGATGATACGCCACCGCGTACTGGTATCGCCTTTCAGCCGGCTGTTCTCCAGAGCCAGGTTGCGGTGCTCCAGGCCGTTCTTCACCGTCACCGTGACTTTTTCGAGGGAAAGCGGCTTCTCTAGAAAATCGAACGCGCCCAGCTTGGTGGCCTTTACCGCCGCCTCCACCGAGCCATGACCCGAGATCACCACTACCACCGGCCGTTCGCTAAAGGGGATCTCCTGGATGCGCGCCAGCACTTCCATGCCGTCCACGCCGGGCAGCCAGATGTCCAGCAGCACCAGCTCGAAACCGGCGCCGGGCAATGCCGCCAGGCAGGCCTCGCCGCTCTCCACGGCCGCCGCCGCATAGCCTTCATCCTCCAGGATGCCGCTCAGAGACTGGCGAATGCCCGGCTCGTCATCCACTACCAGAATGCGCCGCTGCTTCATACGCGGGCCGCCGCCGGCCGCGAATCCGTGCCGTTTTCCGCTGGTTCCGGCTCCGGCAGTACCGGGATCTCCACAATGAAACGAGCACCCACCGGTTGGTTGTCCTCGACCCTGATGTGCCCGCTGTGCTCGGCCACGATATGGCTCACGATTGCCAGGCCGAGGCCGGTTCCGCGATTCTTGGTCGAAAAATAGGGCAGAAACAGTTTTTCCTTGTCGTCCGGGCTGACGCCGCTGCCCGAATCCGCCACCACCAGTTCGACGGCCTCCGCGGAGCCCAACTGCGTGGCGATGGAAATCTCCTTTACCAAAGCGTCTTGCATGGCCTCCGCAGCGTTGTCCACCAGGTTGACCACGACTCTCTGGAATTGTTCGCGGTCCAGGTTCACAGGCGGCAAATCGTCCGCGAACCTGGTCTGTATGGCGATGCCTTCCAGGCGGCCCTTGAAGATCCCCAGCGCCTCGCGGACCACCGCGTTCAAATCGGACCGCACCGGCTGGGCCTGTGGAAAGCGCGCGAACTGCGAGAACTCGTCCACCAGCGTCTTTACCGACTCCACGGATTTCGAAATATTCTCCGCGCACTCGCGCAGGACGCGGTCCGAGCCGGACGGGAGCGCCAGCCTATCCACCTGCCGCGCGATCCGCTCCGCCGAGAGCGCGATCGGGGTCAGCGGATTCTTGATTTCGTGCGCTACCCTTCGGGCTACCTCGTGCCACGCCGCCGCCTTTTGCGCCCGCAGCAGTTCGCTGGTGTCCTCCAGCACGATAACGAAGCCCGAGGTCAGCTTCTCTTCCAGCGCCGAAACCGTAACCGCCAGATTCAGCTTGCGGCTCGCCGTGGCCAACTCGAGCTGTTGCGTGGCCACGCCGGTGCGCCGCGCGCGCTTCATCAGGTACTTGATCTCAGCCGTATCCTCGCGCGAGAAGAGGTCTTCGAGTCGCGCGGCCCGCCTTGCCTGTTCGTCGGGAAAGATCTTCGATAGTGCTTGGTTCACGCGCTGAATCGACCCGTCCCCGGCCACGGAGATGACTCCGGTGGGAATGCTCTCCAGGATGGCTTCGGTGAAGCGGCGCCGGCGGTCCAGCTCCGCGCTGTTAGCCTCCAACTCCTCGGTCATCTGGTTGAAGCCCCGCACCAGCGAGCCCAGCTCATCTACTGCTTTCACCTGCAAGCGGTGCTTGAGGTTGCCCGCACGCACCTGGCCGGCCGCTTCCAGCAGCGCCGTTATCGGCACGCTGATCTGCTTGGCCAGGAAGAGCGCGATCCACGTCGCTACAAACAGCACAAACAGCGTGATCACCACCATCAGCATGATGTAATTCCGCTGTACCTCGGTACGCTGGGCGTAAATCTGGTGCTGTTCGTCGACCCGCCGTTCGATCAGCGCCTTCTTGGTTTGCACGTCCAATGGAATCGGCGCAGTTAGCACCACGGAACCGGCCACCCGGTTCCCGTCGCGAATGAAATAATCGACATTGACCTCGCGATCGTAGTCGGTCGGTGCACTGTACGGACCCCAGGCGTCGAGCGGCGGGCTTCCGGAGGCACCGTAAATAGCGGCGGATTTCAATTCCCGAATCCGGCAGAACTCTTCCAGGAACCCCGGCGTGCGCGCGCCCTTTTCCAGCAACTGGCGGGTCTCTGGTTGCGCCGCCAGAAGCCCAGCCTGGGCGGTGGTCTCGTCCTCCATCTCCCCGCGCAGCAACTGGGCCGCCTGGACGAAGATATCGACCTGATCCTGCACCGGCTGCGTGAACCATGCCCTCAGGTTGTAGCTCAAGACTTCGTAACTGAAGAACGTCAGGCAAAAGACCGGCACGATGCTCAGGGTGAGGGCGCCGACCACCAGCTTGGTGCGGATGCGCGATCCTTCCTGGTTGCTCTGCCGCTCGATGTAGAGCTTGATGCCGGTGCGGAACAGGATCCAGCCCAGGGTCAGCATGAGCACAATAATGAGGATAGAAATCGCCCAGAAGATCAGGGTCTGACTCGGACTGGTGGGGCCGAACGCTGTCAGCCGGAAGGACCCCTGCCACACCACCAGCACCACGGACATGACCAGCAGGACGGCGGCAATCCAGTACAACAGGCGCTTTCTCATCAGAATGGCCTTATCCTCGATTATACGTGGCAACCGCTGGCTTTCCGCACTGGCGGCCCGCCCTAAACTTTCCGGTGTTCCGGTCGATATTACTCACGAGGACAGACATAGGGAGGCTTTCCATGAGGCGTGTGTCGCTCGCCGGTGCGCTGGCCCTGCTCTTCGCAGGTACCGTACTGGCGCAAGACCAACCAAAGAAGATTACCCGCGCCGAGGCCCTGGCAGCTATCGCAACGAAAGTTCAACCGGAGTATCCCCCGATGGCCAAACAACTGCACGTCGAAGGCGAAGTCCAGTTGGAAGCACTCGTGGCCGAAAACGGCACGGTGACGAAAGTCAATATTCTGAGTGGCAATCCCATGTTGACCGGCCCCACCGCGGATACGCTCAAGAAGTGGAAGTTCAAGCCCTTCTCCGAGGACGGCAAACCGATCAGAGTGATCGCGCCCCTCACCTTTAATTTCAAGTTGTAGGTCTCAATCCAGGGGGATGAAATGAGTTTGAGCCGGAAGTTGTTGGGCGGCTTTGGCGCTATGCTTGCACTGCTGCTCTTGCTGTGCGCTGCCGCTTTGGTGGTCATTCGCGACTTGAATCGAGATCTGGATCGGGCAGCCAATGTCACTGCGCGCCAGCAGTATCTGGCCGGCGAAGTAAACGCAGCCACGTCGGAAATGGCCAGTTCTGAAAGAGGGATGGTCCTATCGGCCATGCTGGGGGACAAAGCCCACGCCGAAGATTACCAGCAGCGCTTCCTGGCGCGGGCGGATAGCTTGAAGAAGGCGTTGGACGACCTGCACCAGATGGCGCAGAACGGTGAGGCTTCGTCGTTGATTCAGGCGCTCGATGAGCAGGCAGGGCTGGTCCTTCAGGGCCACGACCAGTTACAGAAGGCTATGGGAAGTCAGCAGATGGACGCGGCGCTCAGCATCTTCTCGCAGAAAGTGCAACCCCGATTGGCGGAGATCGGCGCCAAAGCCGCCTCCCTCGTAGATCAGCAGAACCGCGAGCTCGCCGCGGCCTCGAGCGCTGCTGCAGCAAAATCGACCCGCAGCACCGCCATTACGGTCGGCTTGGCTCTCCTGGCCCTTGCCGTGGGAGGTGGCGTGTTGTGGTTCGTAAGGCAGACCAATGTATCCCTGAAAAGGCTTTCCGCCAGGATGGCTGACAGCGCCGACCATGTCGCCAATGCTGCCTCTCAGGTCTCCTCAGCCAGCCAATCGGTAGCGCAAGGGGCTAGCCAACAGGCCGCATCCCTCGAAGAGACGTCGGCATCCACCGAAGAGATTGCTTCCATCACCCGTAAGAATGCCGAACATGCCTCCGAAGTGGCCGGCCTGATGCAGCAGAACGAACAGGGTTCCTCCGAGGCCAACCAGACCCTCGACCGCATGGTCGAGAAAATGAAGGAAATCGATGCCTCTAGCAACAAGATCGCGCGGATCATCAAGGTAATCGACGAGATTGCGTTTCAAACCAACATCTTGGCCTTGAACGCCGCGGTGGAAGCCGCGCGCGCCGGCGAAGCCGGTCTGGGGTTTGCGGTGGTAGCCGATGAGGTCCGCAATCTGGCGCAACGCTGCGCCCAAGCCGCGCGCGACACCGCCGCGCTCATCGAGGAGTCCATCGCAACCACACACGATGGCAACGCCCGGCTCGATCAGATGGCGGCTGCAGTGCGCTCCATGACCCAAAATGCAGTGCGCGTCAAATCGCTGGTGGACGAGGTGAACGTGGGATGCCAGGAGCAAGCTCGCGGCATGGACCAGATCGCGCGCGCGGTCGTCCAGATGGAACAAGTGACCCAAAAGGCTGCCGCAGGTGCACAGCAAAGCGCCTCAGCAGGCGCGGAAATGAGTACCCACGCCGCGTCGCTCCGCACATTGGTCCAGGAGATGCGCGAAATGGTCGGCGCCGGCTAGCCTGAGGTCGGCACAAGCTTGAGCTTGTGCGGTGGGATAACGCTCCTGCGTTGTCCAGCGAGCGAAGCTCGCCGAGCTTGTGCCGCGCGGGCGGCCTTTTTGCGCCGCCCGCCTCTCGGCACTCAACCCTACGACTTCGACGGCGTCACCGATTCCACGGTGATCGTATCGCCGTCAATCTTCCCGCTGACTGTCACTTTCTTGCCCGCGGATTCCTTCACCTTGTCCTGATTGGCCACGTTGTAGATCTTTCCGTCCTCCGTGACCAGAACGGCCGGGCTGCCGCGCCCGATGCAACGCTTGGCGCAGGCTTCATCGCCCCACATGTCCTTCTTGCTCGCGCAAGACTTGTCGATAATGTAGCCCGTCCAATCCGCAGCCATACCCGAGGCCGCGCACAACGCAAACACAGCAAGCAGTTTCTTCAAAGTGATACCTCCCTCGCAGTTCGAATGTACCCAGTGCCGCCATCGACTATACTCCACAACCGACTTGCCTGGCAACTTTGGATGTTATTGAACACTTCGAACTTGTAAACTTCGCCGCCGTGGCGTACGCACTCGTGCGTGCCGCGTCGCGACTCGTCGCGACGACTGGCCGCCGCACTGAAATGTGTCACCAACCGCTCCCTGTCCCCCTATCGCCGCGCCGCTGTCTCGTTCACTACCGCTCCGGTCTGGTCGTTGGTAACAGGAAACTCGCTATCAGAGATCCGAAGCCGCTCGCCCGAGCCGCGGTCAAATAACCCCAACCGCAAATGATACAGCTCCCGCTCTCCGGCCGCCGGCCATCGAAACAGCAACTTCTCGACCGCTGTATCGCCCGGTCGCCACAACCTAAGCGATGGCTGCCCTCCGAGGATGCGATGGTCCAGGTAACCCGCGACTTTCCCCTGTGAATCTAGAACATGCGTGAAGCACCAGTAGTCCTTGTCAACCGGTCTATGGCACCGCCAGCGGTACTTCACCTCGAGACCTTCCGGCGTGCGGTCGATGGATAGACCAGTGAGCTCGATCTTCCCGTCGAACGTCACATCGCAATCGGCCACATGCTCTAGTCCAGCTTCGAGAAACGCTCCGGCGCCCGCCGAGGGGTCAAAAACCCTTTGGAAAACGTGCGCGATCCCGTCATCCGGGAGTCTGCGTCGCGTCGCCTCGACGAACGCCCGGTTCGCGCGAACCGCGTTGACCGCACCGCCGGCGAGCGGATTGAACGGCCCGCCTGGTTGTCCGCCCTCTTTGTAAATGAAGTAAGAAGCGGAGTCCAGTGAAGAACGCAACCGGCCAGCGTCCGTCTCGAACGCCGTGGTCGCTATGTCAAACGGCAGGTTGCTCTCGAGCGCCGAGAGCGCGAAATTGTCGGCGTTGAAGTTGCCGCTATCCGTTCCAATGAGCAGCCGCATTCTCTCGCCGCCGGTTAGCCGGGCGCCACGGTAAAGATCGGCCAGCATTTCCCGATA
>Ga0335081_10009978_pt1 | contig 15312 bp, 11 predicted proteins | sample Lox_Sample_35_FD_206713 | JGI IMG/M metagenome (GOLD analysis project Ga0335081, IMG submission 206713) | Soil microbial communities from Loxahatchee National Wildlife Refuge, Florida, United States - Lox_Sample_3.5 | ecosystem: Environmental > Terrestrial > Soil > Wetlands | place: USA...
TGCCGTCCGGCAAGGTCACCGCATGAACTTTGACGCCTTCCTTTTTCTTGTTCTGCGCCAAAAAAGCTTCGCCGTCTTTGAGGTTTTTTGCGCCATCGGCATATTTGGCCGCCTCGGCCGCGTTTTTGGCCTCGAGATCCTGCCTGAGCTTCATCAGCGTGTCGCGCACCTCGTCCGGCGTCAGCGCCGGCTTGCCGCTCAAGGTGTCGGTGATACCGGCGGCGAGCGCTTTCGCATCGACGTCGAGTTCCTGGGCCTTGAGGCCGGACCCGATGTTGACCCCGAGGGCATAGCTGGTTTTCTGTTTTGGATTCGTGAGATCCGGTTTGTCCTGCGCCACTGCGGCACTCACGAGCAATCCGAGGGCGAGGGTCGGGATGAGATATGATTTCATTTGGTTATTGGCCGCAAGGTCATTTGCGGGCGGGAGAGCTTCGGGAAACAAAACGGCTCCGTCAAGCAATGAAACCGAAACAAATCAGCCAATGACCACGCGGGCCGTTTCCGGCCAACGCCTCCAGCTTCCCCGCCGCAAATTTACGGAAAAAGGCGAAGCCGGTGCCCGTTCAGCCGGCAAAACCGCGTGCGCTGGCCTATGCGGTCAGACTTCCTTCAACGCCCGGTTGACGCGTTCGATGGCGTCATCAATTTCCTGCCGGTTCTTGAAGCCGATGACCACGGCGTCAATTTCCCGGCAGGACATGGCGAAACGGATGGATTTCTCGCGGTCGGCCGGGTCGGTGAAGGTGCCGTTGCCGCAGATTTTCATGCCAATCACACCGCGGCCTTTGGCGTGCATGGTTTTGATTTGCTCCATCACCGGGTTGATGTCGTTGCGCTGGTCGCTCCAGCCGTTTCTTTCCGCGTCGGTGTAACTGCCCTGCGGATTCACGCGCACCAGGTGCACCTCGGTCCAATCCGAGGCGACCGCGGAGCGCAACGCGGGCAGCGTGTGGCAGGAAACGCCCTTGGCCCGAATCCACTTCCGTTCCTTCGCCTGGTCGAAGGCGTCCATGACGTGCTTCCAATCATCCGTCCATTGGCCGCGCGTCATGCAATGAACCAACAGGCTGTCCACGTAATCAGTGTTGAACGTTTTCCGGTGGTGATCAATGACGCCCAGCACGTCTTCCGGCCGGCCGTCCACTTTGGACTGGATGAAAAGTTTTTCCCGCGGCAATCCTTTTATGGCGTCGGCGATCAGATCAAATGTCTGGTAGGCTTGGGCGGTGTCAACGTACGTGATCCCACGGTCGTAAGCGTAATGAATGAGGTCAATGAATGCGTCCTTGCCTTCCGCGGTCTGGATGTAGCCGTTGTTGCTGCCGGTGCCGAAACCCAGCCGGCTCAGTTTGATGCCGGTCTTGCCCAACGTGACCTGATCCGTGGCGGTGCGCGCAACGGAAGGGCCAGCAGTGGCGCCGGTCTCGCCCAGCGCCCAGCGTGAGAGCAGTGCCGTGCCGGCCAGCGCGGTGGAGGTTTTGAGGAATTGACGACGATTCAATCCGTTACGGTTCCGACGCGGGGGTTTCATGAATATTTCCTTTCGAGATTGCGACCCTGGGGACGCCTCAACGCGCACCGCAGGAAAATGCGGCTACCGGACACAGAGGCGATCTTGCACATGTGTCACAATTAGCACCGGCCCACGGAATTGCAACTGCGATTTGCATTTGCCTCTTTAAACCGATCTGGAACTGCGATGCGAATGCCAACACGAAACCCGGTTCGGCTCCGGGCAATGTCCGTCGCCCCGCTTGATCCATCACGCTACATGCTCCCAAACTCAGGGATATTTCAAGCGATAAAACTGCCGGTTCGATGATCGTAACAGGGTGACCTGATATTCGTCACCTGCGGGGTTGGCAAAGTTGGTTACATCGGTCCAGCCGGCGCTGGTCAAATCTGAATTCTGTTGCAACGTGAAAGTTGCCGCTGACGACGGCCAGGCTATGACCACCGTGTTGTTGGTCGGAAAGACGCGCAAGAGCGGCGCCGCCGGCATTGCCGCTTTGAATGCCGCCAACTGCATCAGCCAGGCGGTGGAAGTGTTCAACGACGCCGTGGCATTGTAACTTCCGGCCGCGGTGGTGGCCTGATCCTCGATAATGTCGCTGTCCGGTAATCACCCGCAAGGTGAACCCACTGCCCACTCCGGTGAATGTGTCGGCGGTCATGCCGGCACCAAAAAGCAGGTCATTGACGTTGGTAACGGACAAAAATCCGCTGCCGGCACTCGCGCTGATGCCGGTGCCGGATGTTCCTCCGTCAAAAACATTACCGGCGCTCAGACCAGAGTATTCAGTCGAGCGCAGGTCAACGTAAACCGCGGGCTGATTGAACGTCACCGTAACGGTGTTGAATCCTGCGTTGATGTTCGTCGCGTAATAGATGGCCTGGCTCATACCATTGCCGCGAAACGTCGGCATCGCCGTTTGATAAACATTTTCGGCAGAATCGCCGACGGAAACGATGCTGGCGTTCGTGTCGTTCCAGCCCACTGCCACGATATTGGCGTTCCCCGCATTCTGCGCATTTGCATAGGTCACCGAGACCTGGCTTTGTGGCGTTTGCGGCGTGGAGAAATTCTGTTGCACGAATTTCGGTCGGGGTGGTGGGGGCGGGGGCGGCGGTGGAATTGGCGGCGGATTGGTTTCCAGCACCAGCACCCAGCCGCCGTCACCGTCGGCATTGTTGGTCGGCGGTGTGAAAGTGAGCGCACCGCTGTTGGTGAAGGGCGAGCCGGTGATGGGATAATAAATTCCATCGGCCGGATCGAACCAGTGTGCCACCGCTGGTCCGCCCAGTTGCGACAGGTCCACGGTAAATTGCCGGAGGATGGGGGTATAAATGACAACCAGGCTGCCGTCGGGCGTGCAGGCATCAGTCAGGTAATCGTTGTCGGCCACGTGACTGCTGTCGGAAAATGTTCCGTAACCGGCGGTCACGACCACGTGGTTGGTGTCCGGAACCAGATTGTACCAGGCCCGCGCCTCGAAGAACGCCTTCAAGTAGCTGATCTCAATCGCGCCCGGAGTGTCGAGCTGGCTCTGCCAGCCGCTCAGGAACGGCCACGTGTACCCGTTGCCGTACATTTGGCCGCACGCGCCGCTGGTCATTGTCCAGTATTCCTGCTTGCGCAGAATCGGCGCCGTCGTGACCGGTCCTTGCAGGTTTTCAAACTCGTAGTTGGCCTCAACCAAAAAGTTCGGCAGGAAATTTGCGCGATTGTAATCCTGCTGCAACCGGGCGTAGGTCGGAAAGTACGTGTAGCTTGCGTTGAGGGTGAAGATCGAATTCCAATTCGTGTCGTCCAGCGAGCTGCTGACCAGATAATTCAGTTCGGCCGTCTGCAGATGATTGGTGTCGTTGTCCTGAATGCCCTGCGCCACGGCACGGACAACGGCGTCATCGCCTGGCGTCTGCCAGCTCTGAAAATCGTTCCCACTCATCCAGATGATGTTGGGAAAATTCTTGTAGCGGTTGCCTAAGTACTGTCCGTAGATGCGGCATTTGTTTGTGCCGTTGTTGAGCATGACCGGCAGGAAACTCCCGGTCTCACATGGGTCGAGCAGCACTTGAATCCCCGATTGTGCCGCCAGGTTGATCACCTGGTCCACATGGGCGAAAAAGGCCTCGTTCGGCTTGGTCAGGTCATAATTGGTGGTGTCGCCGGAGGCAACCGAGGCGGGCACTGTGCCCGTGAAGGGAATAATGCCGTCAACGGTGCTGGCATCCGGACGCCCGCCGGTATATCGGGCGCACAGTAGATTGACCCAGACGGTGTTGAAACCGTGACTGGCCCGGTTGGTGAAGAACAACACGACCTCGTTGTTGGTAAGATTCACCGTGAGCGCCTGGGGCGATTCACCGAGGAGCAGACACGGCGCGTTGCTCTGGTCAACGAGATATCGGCCATTGGCGCTCTGCTTGAGCGGATAAACCGGCGGCGCGGCGGATGACCAGACGGGTGCGAAGAAGATGCCCGCCAGGACAAGCGCCACCGCCAATTGTTTTAAAACGCTCATTGAAAACGATGGGAATGTGACAGTTGCCGCCGAAATCGCAAGCGACACCTTCACGTCCTGTAGGATGAAAAAGGGGAACATAAGTTTCATCCGTCTTTGGTGTAGCTCCGCGCTGTAGCCGCAACCTTCAGGTTTCCCTTTGCCTGTCGCATTTTGAGATTTGAATTCTCTCAGCACCGACAGTCTTCCGGCTTCGTTGAGACGTGGACTCGGTTGGAATTGTCAGGGACAATCATCATCCGGTAATGGGGTGCCGTGACATCGGGACGCATCTGTAATTCCACCTTCAGCATCAGGGCCATTGGGCGGCAAATAAGTTTGGCGTGTTCCTAAAATAATGGTAGATTACACTGGTTTTTTATCGGAAGCGATCATGACCCATCACGACTCATTGCATCAAGGGCGAGGACTCCGCCGACACGCTGCCGCTATTCTCTTTTTCACAATCACCGCTGGTTTCGCGTCGGTGGACACGGTCCGCTTCCCGACTTCGCCCGCACTCACTCCGGCATTTAGCACGATGGTCAGTGATTCTGTGGTGCGCCTGACCACCGGCGCACAGGTTCAGGTTGCCGTCACGAATACCGACGCCTCTGACACGACGACCATTGTCTCTATGGACCACCAGTCACCGGAGACGGGATCTTGTAGCACGCAAGTCAGTCTCAATGCGAGGCAGGATTTGAAAATCACGGCTACGCAAGGCGCCACAGCCATGGATTACTGCGTGCGCAGTTTGCCGGGCGGGTGCTCGGCACTCAGGATCATGGAAAGGGCGGGCGTCATGCCGTTTCCGGCCTTGCGTTCGCCACTGGACTGCCTGATTGGCACTGAGTGGTTCAGGTGATTCAGCGGTTCTTGATCCTGATCAAAATGAAGACATCAAGACTTTCCCCGCGGGTGATTCTTGCCCACCAACCACGATTCGCGTCCGGCATCGCGCAACTCGGCGCGGCGTTGGTTTTGTTGCTGGCCCTGCTCGGCAGCATCGCGCAGGCACAGATAACGCGAACCTGGGATGGCGGGGGTGCCGACAACAACTGGTCCACGGCTGGCAACTGGAGCTCTGACAATGTTCCCGATGGGACGGGGGAAGCAGCTTTGTTTACCGACGACCCGGTTGGTCAGACCAAGCTTGCTCCGAATCTGTCTGCGGACGTAACCATCGGCCAGCTTCAATTCTCAGCCACAGCGCCGAGCTACACGATCACTGGCAGCGGTGCTTCCATTCTCTATCTCAGCCCTGCCGCCAGCTTTGGGGGAGTTGGAATCATAATTACGAACGGCGCGGCCAACCAGACGATTGCAGCCGCTGAAGTATATTTCCTCACCAACCAGACGTGGGACATTGGCGGGACGACCATCTTGACGGTGAGCGGGACGATTGAGGATGCCCCATCTCCTGATTATGCGCTGACGAAGAACGGCACGGGCACGCTCGTGTTTCCAGGCGATGTGCGCTACGATGGACCGACCACCGTCAACGCCGGTAAATTAGTCCTGAGCTTTAGTAACACGAGCATGCTCAGCGCTTACACCGTGAACGGTGGTATCCTGCGCGCGACGACCAATGCAAACGCCTTGGGGAATAATGCTACGCGAAACACGATCACTTTGGCCGGCGGTGCGCTGGAATTAGCCAACAACACCGGCCTGGCATTCGGCCCATCCACCCGTAAAACCACAGTTAGCGGCAACACCACGATTCGCTCTGACCTGTTGACCAATGGCGTTGGTGTGACCCATACCTTGGGCACGCTGAACATTGGAACGCAGACACTGTCTGTGGCTGCCGGCGCATTCGTGACCAACGGCACGGCTGGCATCACCTTTGGCGCCACAACCTTGTCGGGCAACGCAACGTTTGACGTTGTCAACAGCGGCAGTGCCAACGCGCAATTGACGCTTGGCGCGGTCGGGCAATCGGGTGGAGCGCGATCTTTGACAAAGACCGGCAACGGTACGCTCCGCTTGAATGGTGCTGGTAGCTACACCGGCGGCACGACGTTGAGCCGGGGCGCGATCACGTTGGGAGTCGCCAATGCCCTGGGCAGCGGCGGGTTCAACTTTGCGGGCGGCACTTTGAACGCCAATAATACCACCGACAGCACCATCGGCGCGATGACGCTCACCGCCAATTCGACACTGAATCTGTCCCCCGGCGGCGCATCAGCAACTCTGACTTTCGCAGGGGTTTCGGGAGCTGCTAACGGCATCCTTACCGTCACCGGCTGGTCCGGCCCGCCGGGAGGATTGGGCACGGACGACAAAATCGTCTTCTCGGGTGGCACCCCGCCCGACGCTGATTTTCTGCAACACATCCACTTTGATCTGGGTGACGGAAATATCTATTTTGGCGCCCTCGGTGCCGGCGGTGAGCTCTTTCCGATGGAGCTTCCGCCGGTGGCTGTGCCGGACGTTGTGGGTCTCGCGCAGTCCGAGGCGGAAACCAATCTCCTGGCCGCAGGTTTGTCAGTGGGCACAATCACCAGTGCGCCGCACGGAATCGTGCCGGCCGGATCGGTGATCAGTCAAGAGCCTGCCGCAGGGGCGAGTGCAGCGATCGGATCGCCGGTTGATCTGGTCGTTTCCTCTGGAGCGACAATTCCAGTTGTGAGCGAACCGGTTTACCAGGACTGTGTGTTTCAATTGTCCGTGTCCACGCTGAGCGGCCGATCCTACATCCTGGAATTTACCGACCAGTTGCCGGCTACAAACTGGATTGACGCGCAATCCGTGAGCGGCAATGACAATGTGCAGGTTCTCATGGATTCCACTGCTACAAATCAACACCGATACTACCGCGTGCGGATGGAATGATGTCGCCTGGCCAATGGTCATAGACCGTGACTACCATTCAATACCGGTAGTGCTCCGCCTGTAAATTGCACTTGCCGGCCCATCCGGTTTGTTTCAGTGTCGTTTCATGAACTTTCCACCGTTTTGGGCCAAAGGTGCCAGCGGGGATTTTTCCTGCTGGCGCTGGTCAAGTCAAAGTCTTGCGGAAGCGCAATCCCTCGCCGCGCAGGCAGCGCAACAACTTGCCGAGCGATTCAAGCACGGCCACATTCCGCAGCATCACTACGGTTATTACCCTGACCGGCCCTTCCGCGAGCCGGTGCTGCGCGAAATCAAAAACCGCAATGGCGAAACCGCTGCTGTCGTCACGCGCAATTCGTACGGTTGCCTCGTGTTGAACACATCGCGGGTGATGTTCGTGGATGTGGACCTGCCGGAACCGAAACGGCCGGGTCTGTTCCAACGGCTCTTCCGCAAACCCGAAATTGCGCCGCCGGACAATCCGCAGAACGATGCGATCGCCAAAGCCGAACAGTGGGCGCGCAATCATTCCGAATGGGGCTGGCGGATTTACCGCACTCGCGCCGGGCTGCGCCTGCTGGCCACGCACACCGTGTTCGACCCGGAAACCGCGGCGTCGAATGGCGTGTTTGACGCATTGGGCGCCGACCCGTTGTATCGCCGGCTGTGCCAAACCCAGAAATGTTTCCGCGCGCGGCTGACGCCGAAATACTGGCGCTGCAACGGCAGCCGTCCACCGGTGCGCTGGCCGTTTGAAAACGAGAAAGCCGAAAATCGCTTCAATAAATGGCAGGCGAAATACGACCAGCTTTCCACGCAATTCGCCACCTGTGAATTCATCCGCAAAATCGGCAACACCGACGTACATCCGGATGTCCAACTCATCCTCGGTCTTCACGACGAAACCACGCGTGCGGAATCGAAACTGGAACTGGCGTAGCCAAATCTCGAAATGCTCAAACCACGCGGAAGGCGGTGTAAATAGTTCTTACATTTCTTACTTGCCTTACCTGTTCAAATATGCAAGACTATTCTCGGACGACAGAAAAACTATGAATACTGCTTACGTTACCTCCAAAGGCCAGTTGGTCGTGCCCTCGCGCATCCGCCGCCGGTATGGCATCAAGCCCGGCACGCGCATCAATTTCGTGGAGGAAGGCGACCGTATCATATTCCAGCCCGTTACCCGTGAATACATTGATTCGTTCTGCGGCGTCTTCAAGCTCAAGCCCGGTGAAAAATCCGTCGTGCAGGAGCATCTGGAGGAACGTCGCACCGAGCGCGAAAGGGAGAATAAGTGAAAACGACCGTTCTGGATGCTTCGGCGTTGCTGGCCATGTTCTTTGGCGAACCGGGCATGGACCAAATGCGTGACCTGTTCCACAAGGCTTCCGAAGCTGACCGCCCGGTCTTTATCAGTGCCGTCAACTGGGCGGAAGTGCTTTACCGGGTTGAGCGCAAACACGGCAAAGGTGGCCTCGATACAGCTCGTCATTTCGAGCGTACGACGCCGTTGGCAGTTGAACCGGTTGACCGCGACCTGGCCGAAGCCGCCGCTAGTTTGAAGGTTGAACACGGTTTGGGCTTGGCTGATGCCTGCGCCGCCGCGCTGGCCAAAGGCAAAAAGGCCGAACTCGTCACCGCCGACACCGAATTCAAGCCGCTGGAAAAGGAAATCAAAGTCAACTGGCTGAAATAACGGATATTATCGTTGGAAGCACTGAAGGCGGGGGTCCGTCCGTGATGCAAAAATGAAAAAGATGCTTTGCCTCCTGATTGTGCCTTTTTGTGTGACCAGCCCCGTGCGGGCCTGGAATAGCGAGGGTCACATGATTGTCGCGCAAATCGCCTACAACCACCTCAATCCAGTGGCCAGGGCGCGTTGCGATGCGCTCATCGCTGTGAATCTGGATCCCTTCTACAGTGCCGGCACCAGTAACTTCGTCACCGCCGCCTCCTGGGCGGACGATTTCAAGAGCGCGCTTGACACCGGCATCTGGCATTACATTGACATTCCTTTCAGCCTCGATGGCACTTCAACTTCCGGTGTCGCCCTCGCGCCTTTTGACGTCGTGCAAGCCATCAACTTGAACATCGCCACGCTGCAAAATCCCAGCGCGACCCAAAGCAACCAGGCCGTCAACCTGCGATACCTGATCCATTTTGTCGGCGACATCGAGCAACCGCTGCACTGCTCCACCGCGGTTTGGGCCTCCCGCCCCGGCGGAGATGCCGGCGGCAATCTGTTTTATATCAACGGCGACTGGAGCAATCTTCATTCACTTTGGGATTCAGGGGGAGGGTTTTTGACGGATTCAATCTATCGCCCGCTAACGGTCACCGGCCAAAACATCCTGAACGCCAAAGTCGCCACCATCGAAGCGGACTTTCCTTACGACTACCGCACGAATGTCGGTACCATTCCGAACCCGATGGATTGGGCGCTGGAAGGATGGAACCTGGCTCAAAGTATTTGTTACGCCGGTATCTCGCAAAACGCTGTTCCATCCAATACTTATCTCAACACCGCCATGGCGACTACGGAACAACGCATGGCGGTCGGCGGTCATCGGCTGGCGGATTTATTGAATACGCTGTTCCCATTGCCTTCCGTCGTTTTAACGGCATCGCCCGGCAACGATGGTAATTTCAGTTTTTCGTGGGGGGCGGTCTCCAACGTCAGCTACCACGTGCAATGGAAACAACAACTCACCGACCCGACGTGGAATGATCTGACCAACATCACGGCCTCGAGCGATTCCGCTTCCTTCGCGGAAAAAGCCCTGCAAACACAACGGTTTTATCGGGTCACTGAATAGAGCTCCATCGCAAACATTTCGTAAGACTGAAGAGACGAGCGGTTGCCCGTTCGCCTGATTCACAATTCGAAATTCGAAATTAATACCGATAGTGCTCCGGCTTGTAGGGACCTTCCACCGGCACGCCAATGTAATCGGCTTGTTTCTTGGTCAGCTTGGTCAGCTTCACGCCGATTTTCTCTAGGTGCAGCCGGGCGACTTCCCCGTCCAGGGTCGCCTCGGCAGGCGGCGTGACGCTGGCTTCCGGCGGTGTTCAGGCTGCGCGGACGGTGCCGGTCGCCAGGACGAACGTGATAACAAAACCGAAAGTCATGTGATTCAGATGTTTCATAAGGATTTAGTTAAGTTCTGGTGTTGACGGGGTCGCGGTGGTTTTTGTGTGTAGCTTCCAGATCGTTGGCTCCAAAGCCACTCCCGGCAAGGGCGCTGATTCGTCACGGCGAGGTCACGCGGTAGAAGCGTTGCGGATGGTTCGTCGCTTGATGGTCGGTGAATTGGAACTGGCCGGAGCCGGGCGGCGCTTCGGTGGCGGGGCCGAGGTTCGACCAGGTGTTGAGGGGCACGGCCATGTCAGGGCTGGCCAGCACGTGGTAGGTCAGGCCGCTCGCGTTGCTGAAGGCAAACTGGACCGAGCCATCGCCCAGCTTGATCGGATTGAGGATCGAATTGAGGAGTGACAGCTTTGGATCAGACAATTCCGCGCTGGCCGAGCCGAAGATATAGTTGGTGTCAACACCCCCCGCCACGAGGACCTGGCCGTTGGCCAGCAGGGTGGCCGTGTGCCCAGAGCGCGCAACGGAGAGGCTGCCGGCGGGCGACCAACTGCCGGAGGCCGGATCATACAATTCCGCGCTTGCAAAGGTGTTGAGTTCCTCGCTCACCGAGCTGTTGGTGCCCCAACCTCCCACGACCAGCACCTTGCCATTGGGAAGAAGGGTGGCCGTGTGACCGTAGCGCGCGGTGCCGAGGCTGCCAGTGTTCGTCCAGGTGCCGGCAGCCGGGTCATACAGCTCCGCGCTGGCGAGAGGGTCATAATAGTTGTAGGCATAATAGGTGTAGGGGGTAAAGCCTCCTGCGACCAGCACCTTGCCGTTGGGTAGCAGCGTGGCCGTGTAAGTTTCGCGCGGGTTGGCGAGGCTGCCAGTGGACGCCCAGGTGCCGTTAGCCGGATCATATAGTTCAGCGCTGTTGATGGTGTCGCCGAAGTAGTCCGTATTGCCGCCCACGCCGAGCACCTTGCCATTGGGCAACAGCGTGGTCGTGTCACAGACAGCTCCGCCGGGGAGGTTGCCAGTGTTCGACCATGTGCCGGTGGCCGGATTGTATAGTTCTGGTGGAGAGCCAGCCCCGAAAAGGACCTTGCCATTAAGCAGCAGTGTGAGCGGGCCGCCGTTGTAATCGAGGTTGAGGTTGCCGGTGGGTGTCCAGGTGCCGGTGGCCGGATCATAGAGGTCCGCCTCGGAGGTATCGCCAGTGTAACCGTTGCTGCCAAAAAAGCCCCCAGCGATGAGCACTTTGCCGCTGGGCAGCAGCGTGGCGGCGAAACCTCTTCTCCCGCCGCCCGGGAGGCTTCCGGTGAACGACCAGGTGCCGGTGGCCGGATTATACAGTTCAGCGCTGCTGAGGTCTCTTCCACCCCAGCCCCCCACGACGAGGACGTTGCCATTGGTCAGCAGCGTGGCCGTGTGATCGTAGCGCGCGGTGCCGAGGCTGCCAGTGGGGGTAAACCCATTGCCCTGTGCGGCGGTTGACAGGATGAGCATGGTAACAAAACCGAGGGCAATTTGATTCAGTGTTTTCATAGCATGTTTGCCTTTCTATCACTCATGCGGATTGGGCGGTCGAAACCCCTCAAATATTTTTTGCACTGGTGCATTTCCGATAAACTTGATGGAAAGTTTTCAACGCGAAGCTCTATGGGCAGGCAAAAACCAGCATCCGATAGAAAGATGTCTGCAGACCGTATATGAACTCGAAATGTTATTTACAGGCGCGGCGTGGAACTTAGAGCCTGAGACTCACGTATCAAAGCCGATGATTCCTGTTGCTTTCCGATGCGGCCAAGAAAGTGGCCCAACTCCTGAATAATATAGGCTTTTTGATCCTTTGACATTCCCTGAGTGCTTCTGGCCACTTCAGCTGCGGCCCGATAGTGCTCCTCCGCCCCTGACAGTCTGCCCTGTTGTTCCAGGAGCTGAGCCATAGAAAAGTGAGTAAACACCAAATCAGGATACTTCTCTCCAGCGAGACGGGTTTCTATCGCGATAGCTTTGCGCAAGACTTCTTCGGCTTCAGGCAGCCGGTTGGTTGAACCCGACGTCAAAAGAGTCCGGGCCAATCGCTCATAATGCGCGGCCAGGGGCAACGATTCGCGATCCGGAGATAGTTTTATGTCAATGGCGATAGCCTCGCGAATGACGCGTTCCGCTTCAGCAAGTTTTCCTTCATTCTCCAGCACTACGTTCAAGGCGTTCAGCGCCTTAGCGACCTCAACTGATTCGTTACCGAGCTTTTGCCGGAGAATAGCGACCGCTTGAACGATCGCTGATTCAGCTTCCGGCAACCGGCGCAAATGCCGAAGTGCGTAACCAAGACTTAAGAATGCTTCGGCGTTAAGCACGGAATTTTTTCCGATGCTCCCGGAGGCGAGCCGGCTTGCCTCCTGCGCTGATTCGGCCATCTTGTCATACTCCTGCTGGCTCCGATAAACATCGGCCAAAACCAGCTCCATTTCCGCGGCCACTTCAGGTTCATCCTTCAATTTAATCTTGATACTGACGGAACTGTTGGATGCCATCTCCCGCAAGAGTGTCGAATCGCGACCAAGGGCAACGCTTGGGTAATTCCCACTAAGCATGTCCACAAGGAACTGTGCGACGTGCCGGCTCTTTGCAGCTTCGCGCCGCGCCTTCAAACCCATCTCCACCGAAACAGCCAGGCCAATGAGCAACGCGAGCAATACTGCGGCTGCTGAACCGAACGCAAACTTGTTTCGCTGAATTGCCTTCTGGAAACGGTAAAGATTACTCGGCGGACGCGCGACAACTGGCTCGTTCCTCAGGTGACGTTGAATGTCCGCCGCCAATCCGTTTGCCGTCTCATAACGACGCGTGCGGTCTTTCTCCAGACATTTCATCACCAGCCAATCCAGATCACCGCGAATGAGGTGAATGAGTTTGGGCGGTTCGACGTGCCGGCGTTTGGCCACGGTCGTCAGGTCCATTGCCTGCATCGTGCTCAGGCGGGTCGAAGGCTTGGCCGGTTCATCCTCGCGAATCTTGCGGCGCATTTCATCCAGCCCCGCGGCCAGCAATTCCTTCGGATCAAACGGCGTGTGACCGGTGAGCAGTTCATAGAGCAGGACGCCAAGCGAATAGATGTCGCTGCGCGTGTCAATGTCCAGCCCGCTCATCTGCGCCTGCTCCGGACTCATGTAGGCGGGTGTGCCGATGAATTGCGTAAAGGCCGTGAACACTGTTTTGTCGGTGAGCTGTCCGCTTGTGGCTTTGGCGATGCCGAAATCAATGACCTTGGGCACGGCCAAGTCGTCGTGCTGGGTGACGAGAATATTTGATGGTTTGATGTCACGATGAATGATTCCCTTTTGATGTGCGTGCTGGATGGCCTGGCAAACCTGGATGAACAATGCGAGCCGTTCGTTGGTTGAGAGATTGTTCTGGTCACAGTAATCAGTGATTTTGATTCCGCGCACGAGTTCCATGACGAAGAACGGACGGCCCGTTTCCGTCGCCCCCGCGTCGAGGACTTTGGCGATGTTCGGATGATCCATCATCGCCAGCGCCTGCCGCTCGGCCTCGAAGCGGGCGATTACCTGTTTGGTGTCCATGCCCAGTTTGATGACCTTGAGCGCGACGCGACGGCGCACCGGTTCTTCCTGCTCGGCCATGTAAACCACACCGCAGCCGCCTTCGCCAATTTGTTCCAGCACTTTGTAGCGGCCGATCCGGTCGCCCGGCTTCTGGGTCACCGGGATGGTCGGGCGGAGGATCTGGTTAATCTTCAGGAAATCGGATTTGCCTTCTTCTGCGTCCGCCTCCAGCAGCGAGAGAATTTGCTCCTTTAACGCCGTGTCATCCCCGCAGGCTTCGGCAAGGAAGCGTTCGCGCTCCACCCCGGCAGGCTTGGCCTTTGCTTCATGGAGCAGGTCAATGATTCGATCTGCGTTTGCCACAATCAATGTGTGAAGGCGATTTGTCCTTCAACCTGTTCATGCGGAATCCGGTCGTGAATTCCCTCAAAAGTTTTTGGTCTTCACTGCGACGTTCCAGTTGTTTGCTTTCGGATCTCGCGCAAAAGCCACGCACGGGCAAATCCCCAAACCCGCTCTGCCGTGCTCAATGACACTCCCAGTTCGTCTGCCGCTTCTTCTTGCGTTAAGCCGACGAAGAAACAGAGCTTCACCATTTCTGCTGCGCGGGTGTCCACCGTGGCCAAACGGTCCAGCGCTTCATCCAACGCCAACAATTCGTCATCGGGCATGGGCGACGCCAACTCCAAGGCATCAATATCCACGCATTCCAGGTTGCCACCGCGTTTCAGCGCCTTCTTCTCACGAGCGCGGTCCACCAGGATGCGTCGCATCGCCTCCGCAGCCGCGCCAAAGAAATGGGCGTGATTTTGCCAGCTCGGTTGTTTATCACCGCCGAGTTGAAGCCAGGCCTCATGGACCAGCGCTGTGGGTTGCATCGTCTGTCCCGGCGCTTCCTGCGCCATCTTGTGCGCCGCCATCCTTCGCAATTCGTTATAGACGAGCGTAAGCAACTCATTGGCGGCTTGCGCGTCGCCGTGCTCGATCGCTTGGAGAATCTGCGTCACGTCACTCACATTGACTGCACTCTAGCATCCCGGTTCCTGCTGCGGAAGGCCAATTGACCGATGTCATTCGGGCTGGAGGAGTTCGAGCCGTGGTCGCCTTCCGCTCGATAAATAAGAAAAGGCGAACGGATCGGGCGTTCGCTTTTTGAATTTCGACACCTCATCCGGTCTGCGTCAGAAGATTTGTTTTCTCCCGACGACCCTCACCTGTCCTGCAGACATCCTCCCGCCTCGCGCGAGCGAGGAACATCGTTCAAGGCGGGGAAGGAAGCTCAATACCTATAGTGTTCCGGCTTGTAAGGGCCTTCCACCGGCACGCCGATGTAGTCGGCCTGTTTCTTCGTGAGCTTGGTCAGCTTCACGCCGAAGATTGGTCCAGCAAGCGGCGTTGCGCGCGCGGGAGCCGGGACAGCCAAGCCCGCGGAGTCAGAATTTCGATACCGAAGGGCTTCTGCAAAACGGTCAGGTCGGCATCGCGGGCGATCAGCGTTCGCGCTTCCGCCGCCAAGGCCGCTTCAATGAACTTGTCGTCGTGACGGTCGCGGCAAACCGGTTCGGGTAATTGCATTGGGGTCACCCACAGTGCGGAAGTTCGCATCAGTTTGAGCCAGGGTTTGAGCTCCGTATCGAAGTGTTCCTTCGCTTTGACTTCGTGAAGCACCCGGTCGTATTCGGTGAAGATGTCTTCGGAAACCACGGGACAAATCAGGCCGCGTAACCAGGCTTTGATACAGGTGTGCGGTTCATGCCGCCAGAACACCCCGGCTACGAATACCCCGGTGTCCAGAACGATGAGCTTCACCGGCGTA
>Ga0335081_10009979_pt1 | contig 15310 bp, 14 predicted proteins | sample Lox_Sample_35_FD_206713 | JGI IMG/M metagenome (GOLD analysis project Ga0335081, IMG submission 206713) | Soil microbial communities from Loxahatchee National Wildlife Refuge, Florida, United States - Lox_Sample_3.5 | ecosystem: Environmental > Terrestrial > Soil > Wetlands | place: USA...
CATCAGCGCGATCACGATCGGATAGACGACGAGCAGCCCCACGAGCAGGGGCGAGCGCCTGAGGATCTGCAGGTCCTTGACGAACAGCCAGCGCACGTCTTCTCAGTGGCCGTGCTCGCGCAGAAAGCGAACGAACGCGGTCTCGAGGTCGCCTAGGAGCGCGTCGCGCTCGACCGCCTCGACCGGCTCGCTGACCGCGCGCTCGAGCTCGGCCGGCGTGCCCGTGAACAAGAGCTCGCCGTCTCCGAGGACGAGCACACGGGTCGCGTAGTGCTCGGCCTCGGCGACGTTGTGGGTCGAGAACACCACGGTCGTGCCGTGGCCGGCGAGTCCCGAGATGAACTCCCACAGGCGCTCGCGCTGGCGTGGGTCGAGCGAGGCCGAAGGCTCGTCGAGGAGCAGCGCCGTCGGATCTGACAGCAGGCCGAGAGCTATGTTCACGCGCTGCTGGTTCCCGCCCGAGAGCCGGCCGACCTCCTCGTCGGCGCGGTCGGTCAAGCCGGTCTGGGCGAGCATCGCGCCTACCGCGCCGGCCGGGTCGGGCACGTGCTCGAGCCGGGCGAACAGCCGCAGGTTGTCGGCGACCGATAGCTTCGAGTACACCGCCGGCTCCTGCGGCACCCAGCCGAACCGCTTGTCACCGGCCCGCACGACCTCGCCTTCGGTCGGCTCGAGCGTGCCGGCGAGGATCGACAGCAGCGTGGTCTTGCCGGCGCCGTTGGGCCCGATGATCGCCACCACCTCTCCCGGGTAGAGCTCGAAGCTGATCCGATCGAGGGCGGTTCTGGCGCCGAAGCGTTTGGTCAGGGCTCGGGCCGCCACCGTGGCCGTGCGTTCGCCCGTGTTGATCTCGATGGACAACGCCGCCCCAGGCTACAACGCGACCTTGAAAACTCCGTGACGGGGCCCGACTAACCCGGCAGCTTCACCCGCGGCTCGAGCGACGCGCCGCACGACCGACAGTAGGCATCGTTGGAGCCGGCGGGAGTCCCGCAGTCCGGACATCGTTCGAGCCCGGTCGGTCCGGTTGCCATAACGCCCGTTCCCATCGGGCCCCACGGCTCGAGCACCAGATGCTTGCGCAGGTAGAGCACGGTCACCCGGATCACGGTGGCGATCGGGAGCGCCAGCAGGGCGCCGACAACTCCGTAGATCGTGAATCCGATCAGCAACCCGAGGATGATCAGGATCGGGTTGATCCGCAGCGAGATCCGGAACACCTGCGGCGCGACGAAATGCCCCTCGAGCTGCTGGAGGGCAATGAACAGCAGGACCACCCACACGGCACTGATCGGGTTGACGAACAGGGCCACGAGTACCGCCGGCAGTGGGCCGATGATCGGCCCGATGTATGGGATGAACTCCATCAGCCCGTAGAAGCCCCCGAAGAAAACGGCGTACCGCGCGCCGTCGGGGAAGATCCCGATCTGCCCGAAGATCCACAGGCAGAGCGCCGCGCTCGCGCCCATGATCAGGCTGAACAGAAGCTGTCCGCGCACGTACCCGTACACGGCGCGCTGGACGAGCAGCGGATAGTCGTCCTCGGGCGTCCCGTCGCCCGGCGGCATGATCCGCCGCACAAGCTCGCCGATCTGCTCCCCGTACACCAGCAGGTAGATCGACAGCACGAACGTCAGCACGAAGTCGAACGACGTCGTGATGATCTGCGTCAGCAGGTCGCGGGAGAACGACACGATGTCGCTCGAGCGCTTCTGGATCTGAGTTCCGAGGGTCTGCAGCGCCGTCTGCCCCTGCCGCTGGATCTGCACTTTGATGCCCCGGCGATCGAGCCACCTCTGGAGGTTCGCGAGGTCGCGGTTCGCCTGATCGATGTAGTGCGGCACGTCGCGCTCCAGATGGCTGACCTGCGTGCTCACCGGGTCGGACAGCAGAACCCCGATCCCGCCAATGACCGCAATTCCCCCGAGGTAGACCAGCAAGATCGCGAGCCCACGCGGAATCCGGTGCCGGGTGAGCAGCCTGACGATCGGGTTCAGGATCAGCGCGATCGTGCTCGCGCCCAACAGGATCAGGAGGACCGTTCCAGTCGCTCGCGCGAGCGCCCACAGGCCGAGGACCGCGAGGGGGAGCACGACCAGCTGGACCCAGCGCGGTACGACGACCGGAGGCGGCGGGACCAGGGGCTCGGTGACGCCCGGGTTGGTCGCAGGCGGGTGGGTCGCGGATGGGTTGCCCGCGGACGGGTTGGTCGCGGACGCGCGGCCGGCCCGGTCCGACGCCTCGCCCCGCCCGTCGGCATCGGTACGCTCGCCGCCCTCGCCGGCGTTGGGCGGTGCGCCGCCCGGTCGCCTGGGGAACCTCCAACGCATGCAACTGGAAGTATGAGCGCCGACAAGACGTGAGTGAACCCGTGACCATCCTGTTCGTCGGCGACGTCGTCGGCGGCATCGGCAAGCGCACCCTGTTGGGGCTGCTGCCGTCGCTGCGCGACCGGTACTCCCCAGACTTCGTTGTGGTCAATGGCGAGAACGCGGCGGGCGGGGTCGGGATCACGCCGAAGATCGCGCGCGAGTTGCTGACCGGCGGCGTCGACGTGATCACGCTCGGCAACCACACCTACCGCCACCGCGAGGTCTACGCCTACCTCGACGAGGAGGAGCGGATCCTGCGGCCGGCCAACTTCCTCGCGAGCCAGCCGGGGCACGGATGGTGCGTGGTCTCCGGCGACACGGGCGCGCGGCTCGGCGTGATCTCGCTATCGGGAAACCTGTTCATGAAGGCCGGACGGGCGGTGTTCCCCGAGGCCGACGCGGCGCTGCGGGCGATCGTGGACAAGGTCGACCACGTGCTCGTCGACATGCACGCGGAAGCGACGAGCGAGAAGGTGGCGATGGGGTGGCATCTCGACGGTCGCGTGACCGCCGTGGTCGGCACGCACACCCACGTCCCGACCGCCGATGCCCGCATCCTCCCGGGTGGAACCGCCTACATCACCGACGTGGGCATGACCGGGCCGCGCGGTGGCGTGATCGGCGTCAACCGCGAACAGGCCCTGACCGCGATGGTCACGCAGATGCCGACCCGGTTCGAGACCTCATCTGATGATCCGTGGCTGAACGGCGTCGTCATCCGGACCGCTGATGATCAGCCGATGCGGGCGGAGTCGATCGAGCAGGTGCTGTTGCCGGCGCCGGGGGTGGTCTGAGAGAACCGTCCGGGGTGGTCTGAGGAGACCTGCCCCCGGTGGTCTGAGACCGGATCAGCGCGGGGGCCGGCGCAGGGCCCGGGTGCACAACTCGACACTGCCCGCGCCGGCGCGTCCCCGAAGTGCAGATAAGCGCCTCTGAGGCGCTTATCCAGCCAATGCCGCGGGCCGGGCCGCGCTTTGGCGCGTTTTGCACCCTCGGATGGGGGCGCGGGGCCAGGGGGCCGAGGCCGACGATCAGGCGCCGGCAACCGCGAGCGGCACCGGCGTGGCGCCGCGGTCGAGCTCCGAGGCCGCCAGCGCGTGCTCCATCTCCGTCGGGAAGCTGCCGAACAGCGCCACGGCCACGAACGGGAAGAACCACACGATGTAGGAGTACAGCCAGTAGCCGGCGCCGAGCTGGAGGGCGATCAGGATCGCGGCGCCGAGCGCGGCCACCTCGACCAGACCCCGCCGGCGCGGTACGAACATGACCGCGAGCGCCAACGCCACGGTGGCGCCTTGGAGCAGGTGCTGCTCGACTCCGAGCCCGCCCCACAGGCCCCAGATCGAGAACGGCGAAGTTCGGCCCGCCTGGTAGGCGATCGTGTCGTGCCAGAACGCGTGCCAGTTGTTGTCGAGGATCACCGGCAGCATGGCCAAGACAACAGTGGTCGCAAAGGCGAGCGCGTACTGAACAACCTGACGCCGGCGCGGGGGCGGATCGACGCCGCGCAGCAGCAGCGGCGCCAGCGCGAACGGCGCGAACTTGGTCAGACCGGCGAGCGCGCCCACAACCCCGCGCCCCGGCGCGGACGTTATGACAAGCAGCGCGACCACCAGCAGCAGCGCCACCAGCGAGTCGTTGGTGTTCGACGCCAGCGTCCACAGCGTGAACGGATACGCCGCCCACGCGTACGCGAGCACCACGCCCAACGTCGGCCCCCGGACGCGGCGACCGAGCCAGTACAGGCCGAACAGCGTCAGCAGGTCGAACACGATCGCCGCGGCGTGCGCCGCCGGGAGGTCGTCCCACGTTCTGCTCCAGCCGAAGATCATCCGGAACGGCACGTAGGCGTAGTAGGCGACCGGCCCATAGGTGTCGCCGCTGGCGTTGTCCTTTGGCCAGTTGCCGTACAGCGATTGGCCGTGGATCAGCTTGTCGGCCCCGATCACCCCGGCGTAGCCGACGTCGATCACGTTCGAGTTGACCACGTTCAGGCCGATCCGGAACCCGACTAGGAAGATCACGCCGATCGCGAGCCACGAGAGCGGCACCTGGAGGCGCAGGGGCCGGCGCGGGCGACCGCGGCCAAACCCGAGCAACAGCATCCGGACGAGCAGATACACCATGAACGGGTAGATCGCCGGGGTCGAGATCCCGATCTTCGCGTGGTTGAAGAACGCCAGCGAGATCGACAGCCCGAGCAGCGCCAGGAGGTCGAGGTGCAACAGCGACCACTCCCGCCGCCCGCGGCCTCCGCCGGCGAGACGCGGCCGCCGCCACGGCAGGAACGGCGCGATGAACAGCACGCACAGCGGGATCCACACGTACCAGGCGTTGACCCGGCGACCAAAGGCGCCCGGGTAGCCCCGCGCCATCGACCACGCCACCTGGAAGCCCGTCCAGACCTGGGTGACGCTCCCGGTGGCGTCATCGATGTACACCTGGGCGAGCTCGACCTGCTTTGGCCCCGACGAGAACCAGCTGACCTGCCACTGCCCCGGACCCTTCGTGTACTCGTACGGGGTCGCGTTCGGGTGCCTGCGCAGCTCGGCCTTGATCGTCAGGGTGGCGGCGGCGATCTTCTCGACTTGGGCCGCAGTCAGCCGGTAGCCCTTCGGCGGGACGTTCTGCTCGGTCACGAGGACCGGAGTGTTCGGATCCGTCGCCGTCGTCGTGGTCGTCGAAGTGACCGTCTTCGTGACGACGGAACCCGCGGCGCGCGCGCTCGCCGGCACCACGGCCATGGCCAGGGCCGCGACGAGCCCCGAAATGAGTAGCGCTAGGCCGAGCGCCGCGAGCCTGGCGGCCGGGCCATCTAGGCCTTGAAGCTCCAAAGCTTCTGCCCGATGAACGAGAGCGGCGTGCCCGCGGCGATCGCGATCGCCTGCGCGGCCACCTTCATCAGGCCTGCGTCGACCAACAGGACCAGCACCACGTAGGTGAAGCCGAACGCGACCAGTGAGACGGCGAAGAAACGGATTGCCTGCTGGACCGGGTGGTCCTGCTTGGCGCCGAACGTCCAGTGCCGATTCAGCCAGAAGTTGTTCATCACCGACACGGCCCACGCGATCACCGCCGACAGGTGGTAGTCGATCCCCAACAGATGGACGCACGCGGCGAATACGGCCAGGTTAACGACGTACCCGCTCGCGCCCACCGCGCCGAACCGGACCAGCTGAAGCCAGTTATGGGTACGGCGCATCCCATGGCGCACGCGGAGGAGCGGCCCACCTGCGCGATCGCGTACCGGGACGCGCGCAGGCAGTTCAACCGTCGTTATGAGCTCGTCTGGCATTCGCGGAAATGTATCGGCGTGGCGTCGGCAGAGCGTAAGAGTTCGACACGGACTAATCGGCTCCTAACCGGGATTTGTCCGCTCCTCCTAACCGCGAGTCGCCGTCGCTAATCCCAAAGTGCTCGCGCACCATCGGGGCAATGTCGCGCAGAGACCAGCGAGGGCGCGCTGACGCCGACCCCGGCCCGGTGCCGCACCACAGCAGCGCCCCGAGCGAATCGGAGCGGTGCAGCGAGCCGTGGCTGCCGCCGCCGACATGGTCCGCTCCGCCCCAGTCGACGAACTCATACCCGGGGGACGCCGACAGCAGGACGTCGCCGGCGGTCGGGCACTTGAGCGCCGACCAGATGCGGGCCAGCGCGTCGGGATACTCGCTGCACAGAAAGCGCCCGTCCTGGACCTCGCCGAGGAGCGCGGACAGATCGCCCTCGACGTTCCAGCGGCCGCCGCGATCGTCGACCACCTGATCGCCGGGAGCGAATCGGAGCTCGCCCCGGCGGCTGCGCACCACCGCCTCCTCGCACAACGGTCCGGGGAGCCACATCACGAGGTCGACCCCGTCGAGCTCGCGAACGGCCTCGACCGACCGCTCGACCAGCTCGTCGCGTCGGTCGAGGTCGAGCGCGTAGATCATCGCCGCGCGCTGGGCCGGGCTCAGAGCGACCTCGGCACCTGCCGACCGGGCCGCGCTTCGCGTGGCGACGTCGAACTCCGCGAACGCCTGATCCAGCCGGATGCGCTCCTCGACCGCGGCCTGCGAGTGGTCGGAGGTAACGATCACAGCGTGCTCGTCGAGGAACGCGTCGGGGCCGCCGGCAGCGTGCATCAGGCGCTCGATCTGCCGGTCGGCCGCGGCGATCGACGTCACCTGGGCGTGAGGCCCGTTCTTGTGCGACCAGGCGTCGTTGTCGGGAAGCGAGAACAGCATGAAGTCGAACAGGTCGTGCTCGACCAGGTACGCGCCCACACAGCCGGTGTGCTGGTCGCGGATCCCCGGCATCCCGAGCTGGCCGCGGCATCCCGTCTTCCGACTCGCGTAGAGGTCGGCGTAGAACAGCTCGCGCGGTCCGAGAATCGTCCGCCGAAACAGCGTCGAGGTGACGATGCGGGCGAGCGCGGTCTCGTTGGAGACCTCATGCTCGTAGCGCCCCCGGTAGATCAGGTACGTCGTGCCCGCGGTGCGGACGTCGGCATCATCGAGCGACTCGTACACGGTCTCTATCTCGGGCGAAAGGTGCTCGGCGTTCATGCGGTAGACGGTGTCGGTTAGCGACCGCAGGACGCCGAACTGGCGGGAAGCGCTGAAGCTCGAGCCGTACTCGATATACCGGCCCTCCTCGCGGTGGTACCAGTTCATGCTCGGAATCCAGTGGCCATCGGGTCCGGCGCCGGTCGTGATCGTGGCCGCGCACACGGGCGTCACCGAGGGGAACGCAGCCACGCAGTCGTCGACGTAGCAGCCGTCGCGACGGATCCGGGCCAGCGCCGGCGCGCGGCCGTTGGCGAGCGCGCGGTCGAGCATCGACGGCTTGAGCGCGTCGATCACCACCAAGACGAGCTTCTTGGCTCCAGTCACGATGCCCGGCTCAACGCAGGATCCGCAAGCCCGCGTACTTCTGGTCCGAGCGCCGCCGCCCCGCGATCAGCAGCCACAGCAGGAACACGAGGCCCACAAGGCCGACCGGGGGCGCCACCACCGACAGCCCGGCGAGCAGGACCCCAAAGCCCTCGGCGTACAGCGGCACGGCCGAGGCGGCCTGGGCGTCGAGCCTCGCCCGGACCCTGAGCAGCAACGGCCGGGTGGCGAGGATCCCGACGAGCGCGCACAGCACGCCTGCGATCAGCCCGGGCCAGTCGGTGTAGTGGTTGTGGTCGAGCGCCCCTGCGAACCACAGCGCCCCGAGCGCAGCGCTGATCGCCGCGAGCACCACCGTGAGCACCTCGGACTCGATCCGCCGGCGCTCGATCACCGCCAAAATGATCGCGCCGACGGCCATGCCGAGCAGGAACAAGGCGCTCTGCAGGAAAAAGAAGGCCGTGCCGTTGAAGTGGATCTCGACGTCGCCGGCCGCGAGGCCACCGGCCACGAGCGCCGGCAGGAACGGGCGAACGCCGACGGCGGACGCGACGCCCATCCCGGTGCAGATGTCGAAGAAGAGATGCACGTTGGTGTACCGTGACCGACCGTGACGATAGAGGACAGGGCGAGGTGAGCGGGCGGGCGGGCCCGACATCACGCCGCCCGCGCTCAACCGCCCGGGATATCGAGCGCTATGGAGCGCTGTTCGCCGAGCGGACCAAGGTCATGAAGTCCTCGGCCATGCGCGATCTGATGGCGCTCACCGAGCGCGACGACGTGATCTCGCTCGCGGGCGGGCTGCCCGACACCTCGACCTTCCCCGCCGACTCGTACGCGTCGCTGATGAGCACGGTCGCGGCCGGTTCGTGCGCACGAGCGCTCCAGTATGGGCCCACCGAGGGGCTGTCGCTGGTCAAGCGCTGCATAGCCGAGGTGATGGGCGCCGAGGGCATGGAGGTCGACGAGGACGAGCTGCTCGTCACCACCGGCGGCCAGCAGGTGATCGACCTGGTGTGCAAGACGCTGGTCGATCCGGGCGACGTGGTCGTGTGCGAGGCGCCGACGTATCCGGGTGCCGTACCGACCTTCTCCTCGTATCAGGCCAACGTGGTCCAGATCACGATGGATCGCGACGGGATGCGCACCGATGAGCTCGAGTCCACGCTCGACGACCTCGAGCGCGCCGGTCACCGCCCGAAGTTCATCTACACCGTCCCGAACTTTCACAATCCGGCGGGCGTGACGCTGTCGCTCGAGCGGCGACACGAGCTCGTCCGGATCGCGTCCGAGCGCGAGCTGCTGGTGCTCGAGGACAACCCCTACGGCCTGTTGCGGTACGAGGGCACACCGCTGCCGACGCTGCGCTCGCTCGACGAGGAATTCATCATCTACGCGAGCACGTTCTCGAAGATCCTCTCTCCGGGCGTACGGCTCGGGTGGACGGCGGCGCCGGGTCCCGTGCTGGCGAAGATGAACCTCGGCAAGCAGGCGTCGGACCTGTGTTCGTCGTCGATCTCCCAATACTTCGTCTCGGCGTACTTCGACTCCGGTCCGTGGGAGGACTACGTGCGCTCGCTGATCGACATCTACCGCCGCCGGCGCGACGTGCTGCTCGACGCGCTGGCCGAGCACTTCCCGCGCGAGGCCGAGTGGACCCATCCCGAGGGCGGCCTGTTCATCTGGGCGACGCTGCCCGACTACATCGACACCACCGACCTGCTGGCGCGGGCGCTCCAGGAGCACGTCGCGTTCGTCCCCGGCCGGGCTGCGTACGTAGACGGGCGCGGCGGATCGGCGATGCGGCTGAACTTCTCGGGCGTGGGCGTGGACGACATCCGCGAGGGGTTGAAGCGGCTCGGGGAGGTCGTACGCGAGCAGGTCGAGCTGTACGGCACGCTCACGGGCACTGCATCGAAGCCTGCGCCGAGGCGCGATCCGGTGCGCGCCGACCCTCCGCGAGGAGCGGACGAGTCGGCAAACGTCCTGCAATTACGCCGTAAGCGAGCGTAGGTGAGTCGCATCGCCGTGCTCAAGGGCGGTCGCTCGCTCGAGCGCCAGGTATCGCTGAAGTCGGGCGCGAGAGTCGAGGACGCGCTCGAGCGCCTCGGCCACACGATCGTCCGAGTCGACGTCGGCGCCGACCTCGTCGACCGCCTGACCGCCGACCGCCCCGACCTGGCGTTCGTCGCGCTCCACGGCCGCGACGGCGAGGACGGGACGGTGCAGGAGCTGCTCGAGGTGATGGGCATCCCGCACACCGGCTCAGGCGTCTCGGCGTGCATCCGCGCGGCCGACAAGGTGCTCGCCAAGCACGCGATGCGCGACGCCGGCATCCCCACCCCGGACTTCTACGCCTTCAGCGAGACCGCGTTCCGCGAGCTGGGGGCGGCCCAGGCGCTTCCCACGATCGAGGAGCGCCTGCAGTTCCCGATCGTGGTCAAGCCGGCCGGCCAGGGGTCGGCGCTCGGGATCAAGTTCGCCCGGACGCCGTCCGATGTCCCCGGGGCGCTGATCGCCGCCTTCTCCTATGACCGCAAGGTGCTGCTCGAGCGCTACGTCGCCGGCCGCGACCTGGCGGTGTCGATCATCGACGAGGGCGGCGCGCCGCGGGCGCTCCCGATCGTCGAGGCCGTACCCGAGCAGGAGGACTTCTACGACTTCGAGTCCCGCTACGAGATCGGGCGCACGCGGTTTGTGTGCCCGGCCGAGCTCGACGCCCCCGTCGCCGAACGCGCCGCAGCGATCGCGCTAGAGGTCTACGGCCTCCTCGGACTGTCGGGGTTCGCGCGCGTCGACATGATGCTCGAGTCGGGCACCGACGAGCTGCACGTGCTCGAGGCCGACTCGATCCCCGGGCTGACCGAGACGAGCCTCCTGCCCCAGGCCGCGGACGCGGCCGGGATCACGTTCGACGAGCTGATCGGGCGGATCGTCGAGGCGGCACCGACGCCGGCGTCCTCGCCGGCCCGCTGAACCCGTCCGGACGGGGTCGCCCGGCGGACGCGGCGACGGCCCGCTCGCCGTCCGTGACTCGCCATTCGGGCCTGCCGCGCGACATCCGACGGATGCCGCGCGCCCAGTAACCGCATCCGGCTCCGGGCTTCGTGCGCTCCGCTTCTGAGTTCGAGGGGAGACCGCTCCGCGCGCTCAGCTCAGTCCACGGGCTGGCATCCAGCCAGCCCCCTTATTCCCCCGCGAAATCCTCAGGCGTCACGTGGTCGAGGAAGTCCTTGAACTTCTCGACGACCTCTTCGGTGTCCTCGACCTCGTGCTCGAACTCGATCGCCGACTCGGCGATGACCTCGTCGGCGGCGTAGATCGGGGCGCCAGCGCGAACCGCGAGGGCCAGGGCGTCGCTCGGACGGGAGTCGATCTCGAGCTCGCGGCCGTTGACTCGGAGGCTGATCGACGCGTAGAAGGTGTTCTCGCGCAGCTCGGTCACCGCGACGCGGGTGCACTCGACATCGAGCTCGCCGAGCACGTCCGACAGCAGATCGTGGGTCATCGGACGCGGCGTGGATGCGCCCTGGAGCTTCATCAGAATCGCCGCTGCCTCCGGATGCCCGATCCAGATCGGCAGGAACTTGTTGTTCTCGACGGTCTTCAACAACACGATCGGCTGCTTGCCGACCATGTCGAAGCTAACGCCGTAGATGACCATCTCCTGCACGTCCAACTCCTAGATCGTCGGGATCTGGCAAGTATAGGCCGCCGCCCCGGCTTTCCCAGCCCCTCGACCGGGGGTGGTTCAGCCGATCGCGCCTTCTTCCTCCAGTACCCGCCGGGCGACGGCGAACGCCGAGTTCGACGCCGGAACCCCTGCATATACGGCCGTATGGATGAACACCTCGGTGATCTCCTCCACGGTGAGCCCATTCCGAAGGGCCGCACGAACGTGCATGCCGATCTCGTTCTCGGCGCGCATCGAGATAAGGGCCGCGAGCGTGATCGCGCTCCGCGTCCGGCGATCCAGGCCCGGCCTAGACCAGGCGCCGCCCCAGGCGTAGCGGGTGATGAACTCCTGCCACGGGGCGCCGAAGCTGCCGGCGGTGGCGGTGGCACGGTCCACGTGCTCGTCGCCGAGCACCTCGCGCCGGGTCTGCATGCCCACCTCGAAGTCAGTCACGGCTAAGGCCTCCTCAGGGCTCGGTCAGGAACCTCAGGATCATCGCTGTCGTCAGGTCGGGCCGCTCGATCGTCGCGAGATGGGCGGCGGGCGAGATCACCTCGAAGCGCGCCCCCGGGATCAGCCCCGCGATCAGCCGACCGTGCTCGGGAGGGGTGGAGGGATCCTCAGCCCCGGCGATCACCAAGGTCGGCGCCGAGATCGACGTAATGGCGCCGCGAAGGTCCATGTCCGCGATCGCCTCACAGCAGCCCGCGTATCCCTCGCGATCGGTCGAGCTCAGGATTCCGCGCATGCGCTCGATCACGTCCGGATGGGCCGCCGCGAACGCGGCCGTGAACCAACGACCGAGGACCGTATCGGCGATCGCACCAACGCCCTCGGCGCGGACGGTCGCGGCGCGCTCGATCCACGACTCGCGCGGCCCGAGCCGGGCCGAGGTACAGCACAGGACCAGCCGGTCGACTCGCTCCGGGGCGTGCGCGGCGACCCACATGCTGATCATCCCGCCGATCGACAGCCCGCACAGCGACGCGCGCTCGATCCCCAGCCGATCCAGCAACGCCACCAGGTCGGATCCGAGGTCGTCCATCGAGTACGGGCCGGGCGGGACCGGTGAGGAGCCGTGCCCCCGGATGTCGTAGCGAAGCGTGCAGAACCGCGGCTTGAGCAGGTCCGCCTGTGGCGCCCACATCGTGAGATCGGTGCCGAGCGACCCGGTGAACACGAGCGCCGGCGAGCCGCGCTTGCCCCGGAACTCGTGGCGCACCTCAACCGGCACGGTGCGCCGCCAGTGCTCGATCGATCAGCTCGGCCGTGACCCCGAGGTATGAAGCGGGGTCGAGCGCGGCGTCCAGCCCGTTCGAACCAAGCGAGTCCGCGACCGCCGGCGTTTCGAGCAGCACGTCACGAAACGGACGGCCGCCGTCAACCGACTGCCGCGCCGCCCTCTCGACCAGACCCTGCGCCTCGGCGCGGCCGATCGCCGGCGCCAGCGCCGCGGCCACGCTCTCGCTCATCACCAGTCCGCCGGTCATGTCCACGTCCGCGCGCATCTTCTCAGCGTCGACCTCGAGCCCGGTCAGCAGCTCGCGCACGAGCGCCGATGCCGACCCGGTCAGCCGCAACAACGCCGGCAGCGTCTCCCATTCGGACTGCCAGGTCCCGGCGCCGCGCTCGTGCTCCTGGCCCATCGCCGCGAGCATCGTCGCCACCAGGCCCGGGCCTTGCTGGGCGCACGCCACGAGCGCCACAGCGCCCACAGGGTTTCGCTTGTGCGGCAGCGTCGAGGACCCGCCGCGGCCCTCACCGCCGCCCTCGGTGACCTCGGCGACCTCGGTCTGCGCGAGCAGCACCACGTCGCGTCCGATCTTGCCGGTCACCCCGAGCGCCGTCCCTAGTGCGCAAGCGACCCGGGCCGGCCTGAGCCGGATCGTGTGCCACGGCACATCCGGCACCGGCAGCCCGAGCTGGTCGCCGAGCTCCGCCGCGACATCCAGGCCACGATCGCCGAGGCTCGCCAAGCTCCCCACGGCGCCCCCGAACTGGAGCGCGAGCTCACGGTCGCGGACCTCGCGCAGCTGCGCGACCGCGCCGTCGAGACCCGTGAGCCACGCTGCGGCCTTGAGCCCGAACGTCAACGGCAGCGCCTGCTGGAGCAGCGTCCTTCCGGGCTCGATCGAGCCGCGATGCCGTTCCACGAGCGAGGCGCAGGCGTCGGCGGCGGCGGACAGATCGGCCAGCACGACGTCCAGCGCCCGGCGGGTCACCAGCATCATCGCGGTGTCGATCACGTCCTGGCTCGTCGCCCCCGTGTGCAGGTGGGCGGCCGCGGCGTCCGAAAGTTGCCGGCGGAGCGCACGTAGAAGACCGGGCACCGGCGTGCCCTGCTGCCCGGTGGCGCGTCCGAGCTCGGCCAGATCGAGGTCGAGCGCGCCCTGGTCGACCGCGCTCGAAAGCTCGTCCGCGGCCTCAACCGGCGCGAGCTTCAACGTGGCCAGCGCCCGCAGGAGCGCTGCCTCGAACTCGATCATCGCGTCGACGAGCGCGCGATCGCTCACCGCCGCGGCCGCCTCGCCGTGTTCGAACAAGCCGGCGAACAGAGCGTCGCTCAGCGCGACCCGCCGCGTGAACCGAGCGGACGGGGGCGGGGCGGCGGGTTGGTCGCCTGGAGCGAGTGGGCGAACGACGCCATCGCGCTCCGGACGACGTCGACGGTCTCGGGCGGGAGATCGCCGAGCATGTCCGCCTCGATCCGGTCGACCGAGTCGTCGCACCGTGCGAGCACCTCGAGCCCCTTGGACGTGACCGACGCCCGCAGCACCCGGCGGTGCTTGGGGTCCGGACGCCGGCGCACGAGGCGTCGGCGCTCGAGCCCTGAGATCACCAGGTTCATCGCCTGCGGGGTGACGAGCGCCCAGCGCGCGAGCTGCGCGCATGACAGCCCGTCGCGCTCGCGCAGCAGGCTGAGCGTCACGTACTCGGGGGTGGAGACGCCGTGGACCCGCAGCTCGTCGTCGAGACGAGCGCGCAGCCGCCGCTCCACGCGGTAGACGAGATACCCAACGCGAGGAACCGTCGCCGTCTCCGCCGAGTCGGGCTTGGGCATGGCCACACCACTCACCGGTGCAACATTAAAGCCTCCCCCCGGCAGGTACTGCACACCGCAGGTGAAAGCATTGACAAGCAGCTTGCGACAGGCATAGGGTTCGGCGTGCTTAATCGAGCAACGACGCCGGTAATTGAGGAGGAGGGCTCGTGATCGGACGTAAGACACTCGCCGCGCTCGCCGCGGCGACGCTTGTGGGTGCACTGGCACTGACCCCGGCCACGTCGGGCGCACAGACGACCACGCATTACACCGGGACGACTTCTGACGGCAGCGGGTGGATAGCCGACGTCCCGTCACAGTGGAACGGGACGCTGCTGCTGTACAGCCACGGCTACGGCAACCTGCTTCCGGCCGACGCACCGGACCCGACCACGCAGTCCGCGCTCCTGAACATGGGCTACGCGCTCGCCGGCTCGGGATACGACCCCAGCGGCTCGTTGTGGGCACTGAACACCGCCGTCGGTGACCAGTTCGCGGCGCTGGCGGCGGTGGAGAGCACCGTGCTCCCGCACTCGCCCTCGCACGTGATCGCCGTCGGTCAATCGATGGGCGGGTTGATCAGCGCGCTCGAGGACCAGGATTCGAACGGTCGTCTGGACGGGGCGCTGACCACCTGCGGGATCGTCGCCGGCGGGCTCAACCTCAACAACTACCAGCTCGACGGCGAGTACGCGATGACCCAGCTGCTCGGGTCACTCGTTCCTGGCGGTCAGAGCATCCAGCTCGTCAACTTCCCGACCGCCGCGGCGTCGGGTGTTTCCGCGGGAGAGCTGCAGAACCTGGGCGTGGTGGCGCAGAACACGTCGCCTCAGACCCAGGCGCGGCTCGCGCTGGCGATGGCGTTCCTCAACACCACGACGTGGTCCCCGATCGCCTCGGCCCCGGCCGCGCCGAACGACTACGCCGGCCAGGAGGCCGCGCAGTACGAGACGGACTTCGGCTTCTCCGGCTTCCCGATCATCCCGTTCATCGTCACGGGCCGCTACGCGATCGAGCAAGCGGTCGGCGGCAACGCCGGCTGGACGCTCGGCGTCAACTTCGCCCGCGAATTGGCGGCCTCCCCGTTCCGGACCGAGGTCGAGGCGCTGTACCGGCAGGCGGGGCTGAACCTCCGTGCCGACCTCAACGAGCTGACGCGGGACGCGAACATCACCGCCTCGCCGTCAGCGGTGCGGAACATGATCCACACCTCGGTTCCCACGGGTCGGCTGCAGGTGCCGGAGCTAGACATGCACACGATCGGCGACAACCTGGTGCCGGTCACGATGGAGAACTGGTACCGCCGGCTCGTCGACCGCGCCGGCTCAGGCGGTCTGCTGCAGCAGGC
>Ga0335081_10009980_pt1 | contig 15310 bp, 15 predicted proteins | sample Lox_Sample_35_FD_206713 | JGI IMG/M metagenome (GOLD analysis project Ga0335081, IMG submission 206713) | Soil microbial communities from Loxahatchee National Wildlife Refuge, Florida, United States - Lox_Sample_3.5 | ecosystem: Environmental > Terrestrial > Soil > Wetlands | place: USA...
GTCGCCGCTCGCCAGGCTCAACCGGTCCACGCCGACCAGCGCCGCCGCGCCGCCGAACGCGATCGCGATCCCGAGCAAGCGCCGCGCGCGCACCGGCTCGCGGCGGAGCGCGATCGCGACCACCGCGGTGAACACCGGGATGGTCGAGCCGAGCAGGCTCGCGTTGGTCGCGCTGGTGCGCGCGAGCCCCTGCACGAACAGCTCCTGGTTCGCGGCGACGCCGAGCACCGCGCAGCCGACCAGCGCCGGCAGATCGCGGCGCGCGAAGCGCAGCGTGCCGGTGCGCCACGCGATCAGCGCGAACGCGATCGCGCCGCCGACCATCCGCACGAGCACGATGCCGGCGGGCGGCAGGTGGCCGAGGATCGCGAGCCGGCCCATCACCGCGAGCGACGCGAAGCACACCTGGCCGGCGAGCAGCAGCAGGTGCACGGCGAGCCGCTGGCTCATTTGAACGACGACGGCTCGATCCCGTGGCGCTGCAAGAGGCGGCGGAAGTTCGTGCGATCGAGCCCGGCGAGCCGCGCCGCCTCCGAGACCGAGCCCTTCGACTTCTCCATCACGCGCGTGAGATAGCGCTTCTCGAACGTCGCGGTCGCGCGGCGCTTGGCCTCGGTCAGCGGCGTGAGCTCGCCCTCGGGATCGCCGGCGAGCTCGGCCGAGCCGCGCGCGCGCCCGACGATCTGCGGCGGCAGCGACTCGGGCGCGATCGCGTCGCCGTGGTGCAGCGCGATCGCGTGGAGCACCGCGTTCTCGAGCTCGCGCACGTTGCCCGGCCAGGCATACGCGGTCATCGCGTCGAGCGCCTCGGGCGCGAGCGAGGGTGGCCGTTCGCCGCCGTGCTTCTTCAAGAAGTGCCCGGCGAGCAGCGGCAGGTCGCCGGTGCGCTCGCGCAGCGGCGGGACGCGCAGCACCACGACGTTGAGCCGGTAGTACAGGTCCTGCCGGAACCGGCCCTGCTCGACCGCGCTCGCGAGCTCGACGTTGGTCGCCGCGACCACGCGGACGTCGACCTCGCGCGTGCCGTTGCCGCCGACCGGCCGGACCTCGCCCTCCTGCAGCACGCGCAGCAGGCGCGCCTGCACGCCGAGCGGCATGTCGCCGATCTCGTCGAGGAACAGCGTGCCGCCGTCGGCCTCGACGAACACGCCCGCGCGATCGGTGGTCGCGCCGGTGAACGCGCCCTTGGCGTGGCCGAACAGCTCGCTGTCGATCAGCGACTCGGGGATCGCACCGCAGTTGAGCGCGACGAACCGCTTGCGCCGCCGCACGCCGTGCTCGTGCAGCGCGCGCGCGACCAGCTCCTTGCCGGTGCCGCTCTCCCCGAGGATCAGGATCGACACGTCCTGCTCGGCGAGCCGCTCGAGCGCCGCACGCAGCTTGCGCATCGCGGCCGACGTGCCGACCAGCATCGACGAGGGCGCCTCGGACCGCTTGGCGCTCGCGAGCTGGCGGCGCAGCGTCGAGTGCCGGCCGGCCGACTGCACCATCGCGGACAGCTGGAACGGCTGGAACGGCTTGGTCAGGTAGTAGAACGCGCCGGCGCGCATGCAGATCGCGGCGGTGTTCGCGGTCTGATCGCCGGTCAGCATGATCACCGACGACGCGGAGCCGGCCTCGCGAAACCGGTGGAGCACGTCGATCCCGCTCATCCCGGGCAGGCCGACGTCGAGGATCACGACCTCCCAGTCGGCGAGCCCGGCATCGAGCCGCGCGATCACGCTGTGCGGCTCGCTCGACAGCTCGACCTCGTGGCCGTCGGCGCCGAGCTTGCGCGCGATCGCCCGCGCAACCTCTTCGTCGTCCTCCACGACCATCACCTTGATCGGAGTGGACTCGTCCGACATCGAGTGTTCGCCGAGGCTCGCACGCGACGGCGAAGCGTTCAAGATGCGACGGGCACCGGCCGGGCCAGCGCGAGCGCGGTGGCCGCCGCACCGAGCCGGCGGCGCAGCTCGGCGAGCGCGATCGGCTTGCCGAGCACGTCGTCGGCGCCGGCCTCGAGGCAGGCGTCGCGGATCCACGGCTCCTCCGAGCCGGTGAGCACCGCGACGTAGACGTTCGCGCCGTGACGGCGCTTGAGCTCGCGCACCACGATCAGCCCGCTGGTCGGCATGTTGTAGTCGACCACGACGAGGTCGGGCGGCGCGATCGCGGCGAGCCGCAGCCCGGGCTCGCCGTCCTCGGCGGTCGCGACCTCGTAGCCGGCGCGCGCGAGCGCGCTCGACAGCGCGCGACGGATCGTCGCGTCGTCGTCGATCAGCAGCACGCGGGTCACGCGGCTCTCCGCGGCTCGCCGGCGGCGAGCTGGGCGCGCAGCCGCTCGACCGCGCGCCACAGCAGCTGGCAGACGCGCGACGGCGTCACCCGCAGGGTCTCGGCGATCTCCTGATAGCTGAGATCCTCGACGTAGTGCAGGCCGAGGATCGTGACGTCGCGCGGCTCCATCATCGCGAGCGCGTCGCGCACGCGGCTCATGGTCTCGCGGTGGCCGGCCTGGACGTCGGGCGCGGCGGCGTCGTCGACCAGCGGCGCCTGGGTGTCGAGCGGCGCGAGCTCGCAGTTGACCAGCTGCGCGAGCCCGTCGCGGTAGGCATCGAGCGTCACGCCGAGCGCGTCGGCGATGCGCTCGTCGGTCGGGGTCTCGCCCTGCTTCTCGAGCTCCTGCATCGCCGCCGAGATCTTGCGGGCGACCTGGCGCACGCGGCGCGGCATGATGTCGCCGCGGCGCAGCTCGTCGAGGATCGCGCCGCGGATGCGATGCTCGGCGAACGACAGGAACGGCTCGCGGCGCGACTCGTCGTAGCGATTGGCCGCCTCGATCAGCCCGATCATGCCGGCCGAAACCAGGTCCTCCCGGGCGATCCAGGCCGGGCAGCGCCGGGCCATGCGCAGCGCGATGCGACGCGCGATCCCGGCGTGCTGCTCGACCAGCTGGTTGCGCGCGCGGTTCGAGTTGCTCGCAAAGCCCTGCATGCCGAGGCTCTAGTACAACCTGCGAGCCAACCTGCGAGGCTAGTCAAACTACTAGAAATACTCGCTTTCCGGCCACGATCCCGGGTCGGTAGTGACTCACCCAGGGTAGTCATTTACCCTGTCGCAGTCAGAGCCGATCGACCTCGAGCGCGTCGTCGTCGCGGCGATGCGAGCGCTTGAAGTGCCGGGTGACGCCGAACGTGAGCTGCTTCTGATCGAAGCCGCCGTCGAGGATCGGCAGCGTGGTCGCGGGCATCGCGAGGTCCCCGCGATCGATCACCGCGAAGTCGACGTAGAGATCCCACGCGGGCACGAGCGCGAGCACCGTGCCGATATGAAAGTCGAGCCGCGGCTGCGGATCGATCGCCATGCCGGTCGTCGGATCCTCGCCGCCGTGGCGCACCGGCACCGCGTACGCGATGCCGATCCACGCTCCCCAGTGGCCGCTCGGCTCGCGGAACAGCGCCGAGGTCTGCACGCCGAGCTCGGTGAGCGTCGCGCTCGATGCGTTCGGCGCGGCGAGCCCGAGCTGGTCGACGCCACCCTGGACGTCGAACGCGAGCCAGTCCTCGTCGAGCCGCTTCTTCCACTCGAGCATCGCGGACTCGTGCGTCCACAGCCCGGCGTGATCGATCAGATGTCCGCCGGATCCCCCGAGCGCGAACGCGAACGAGCGCGACAGCCCGACGCGCGCGCTTCCGGTCACGCTCTGCCACACCTTCTCGTCGGTGTACGACGGCTGCTTGGGCAGGAAGTCGACCGCGGCGCCGAGCTCGAGCCGGCGCATGACCGCATAGCGGCCCGACAGCTCGAACAGCGCGAGGTCGGTGAAGCGCAGCGGCTCGTCGCCGAGCGAGCGATCGGCCATCACGAACTTCATCGCGCCGGTCAGCTCGCCGCCGCTCGGCAGCACGAGGTAGTCGCGCGCGACGCCGCGCGCGTCGCCGGCCGCGCGGGCCTCGTCGGTCTGCATCGGCGCGTTCTCGATGTCGCCGTCGGCATGTGCGGTTCGTCCCAAGATCGCGAGCGCGACCAGCGTCGAAGTCCAAGCGAGCCTCATGACCGCGTGCCAACGCACGAGCGGTCGCGGCGATCTACTGCGGCTCGATCGCCCACTTCTCGAGCTGGCGGTGATCGACCGCGCCGGCGCGCTGGCGGAGCAAGCGACCCGCGCTGAACACCGCGAAGTTCGGGATGCTCTGCACCTGATAGCGCTGCGCGAGATCGCCGAGCGCGTCGGTGTCGACCTTGAGCACGATCGCCTTGCCGGCCAGGTTGTGCGCGACCTTCTTGACCTCGGGCGCGACCGCGCGGCACGGCCCGCACCACGTCGCCCAGAAATCGACCAGCACCGGCACGCGCGCGCCGCCGACGATGTCGTCGAACTGCGACGCCGACGTGACGTCGATCGGCATCGCGTGCGGCGGCAGCGCGGCGCCGCACTTGCCGCACTTGCCGGTGTCGGCGAGGTGACGGACGGGGATGCGATTCTGAGCCTTGCACTGGGCACACACGCGGCGCATGGGGAAATGTTACGTTGCCCGCGTGGCGAAGACGAAGGGTAAGACGCGGGGTGCGTCGAAGTCCACGCCGCGCGCCGCCCCCAAGGCCGCGCGTGCCAAGCCGGTCAAGCCGCCCAGGCCGACCCGGCCGTCGCTGCCCGCGCCGCCGGCGCCGCCGCCCGCGCCGCTGCCGCGCGACGAGCTGATCGCGCCGCGCGACATCGGCCGGCTGACCCGCTACGGCGAGCGCTTCGGCGCGACCAAGATCGACACGCGGCTGCTCCAGCACATCCAGCTGCCGGTCGGCTCGGGCCAGATCGCGGTGTTCGATCCCGGCGCGCCGAAGAGCTGGCGCGTGCTCGACCGCCCGGTCGGCAGCGGCTTCGGGATGTTCCGCGTGATGCTCTCGGTCGCGCGCGACGACGCCGGCGGCGAGCGGCTCGCCGCGATCGTCATCCACGTCGGCCGCCCGCCGATCGCGCGGTGGGCCGTCGCACATTATCGCGGCCAGAAGAAGCCGAGGTCGGCCGAACAGCTGCCGCGCTGCCCGGTGACCACCGGCTGGATCGCGGTGATGGACGCCGGCACCGGCGAGCCCGCGGGCGTGATCGCGGTGCCCGCGAGCGCCGCACCCGGCCAGCCGGTCGAAATCCCGCTGACCGACGGGCGACGCGCGCTCGCGCTGCCGTGCGGCAACGGCGAGTACGCCGCGTACTGGGCGGTCGATGCGGCCGACAAGCCGATCTGCCTCGTGCTCGACTTCGACGTGTTCAGCGCGAAGGACTGGAAGGCGCGCCCTCCAGCGCCTTGATCGCCGCGTCGGCCTCGGCGCGCAGGCACGCGTTCGCGTTGCTCTCGCCGAACCCGGCGACCCCGCCGGTGCCGCGATAACGCGCGCGCTTGAGCGCCGGGACCACGCTCGGATCGTGGAGCTCGACCAGCACCGGGATCGCGGCCTTGCGATCGGCGCAGGTCTTGCCGTCCTCGAGATCGTGGAGCGCGGCCTTGACCCGCACGACGTGATCGTCGGGCGCCGGAGCGAGCGGCGCGGCCGCGGCGTGCGAGGCCGGCGGCGGCGCGAGCGTGGTCGGATGCGATCGCGCCATCGCGACCAGCGCGAGCACGACCGCGGCGACCACGACCAGCGCGCCGATCGCGAGCCAGGTGCGCGGGATCGGCGGCGCGAGATCGGCGATCGACAGCGCGCGGTGTTTCGGCGGGCCGAGGTTCACGGTCGCCATCGCCGCGGCGGTCGGTGCGACGCCGAGGCTCTGGACCTCGAGCGGCGGCAGCGATGGCGGCGTCACCGGTGTCGCGGCGCCGAACACCGCCGACAGCTCGCCCGGCACCGGCGTCGACACCAGGGCCTGCGCGTGCGGCCCCATCGGGATCATCAGCGAGGCCGACGCCCACGCCGCGCCGGTCAGCCGCGCGCCGCTGCCGCCGAACGGCTCGAGCAGGCGCGCGTACTCGATCGCCGAGCCGATCCGCTCGGCGGCGATCTTGGCGAGCCCGCGCCGCACCACGTCCTCGATGCCGGGTGGGATCGCGAGGTCGGGCGCGATCTCGGCGAACATCGGCGGCTCGCGGCTGACGTGCGCGGTCAGCATCTGCAGCGGATCGCTGTCCTCGTACGGCGCGCGGCCCGCGACCATCTCGTAGAGCACGACGCTCATCGAGTACAGGTCCGACGCCGGCGTGATCGCGCCGCCGACCGCTTGCTCGGGCGACAGGTACGCCGGCGTGCCGACCGTCAGGCCGGCGCGCGTGGTCGCGGGATCGTCGGCGTTGCCGGCGTAGAGCTTCGCGATCCCGAAATCGAGGATCTTGACGATCTGATCGTCGTCCTTGCGCGCGAGAAAGATGTTGTCGGGCTTGATGTCGCGGTGAACGACGCCGCGATCGTGGGCGTGGCGCAGCCCGGCGAGCACGCCGCGCGTGATCGCGAGCGCCTCCTGCCACGGGATCCGCTTGTCGCGCACCAGCCGCGTGCCGAGCGGCTCGCCCTCGAGCGCTTCCATCACCAGGTAGAGCGAGCCGTCCGCGAGCACGCCGAAATCGGAGACCGACACGATGTTCGGGTGATCGAGCCGGCCCGACGCCATCGCCTCGCGCTGGAAGCGCTGGGTGGCCTCCTTGCTGCGCCCGAGCTGGGCGTGCAGCACCTTGATCGCGACCGTCTTGCCGATCCCGATGTGCTCGCCGAGGTAGACGCAGCCCATTCCGCCGGTTCCGAGTACCGAGTCGATCCGGTAGCGACCGTCGAGGACGCTACCGATCGCGACCGAGGGGCCGGAATCACGTGTGGGAGTCGGCTCCACGTGGGTCGATGTTACCGCGCCACGATGCACCGACAACAGGCCACGATGTAGTCGCGGATCTGACTCACCGTCGCTTGTCGCGCCGCTTCGGCTGCGGCGGTAGGCCGGTGTGCTGCGTGAGCGCCGTGCCACGGCGCACGCCACGCGTACTCCCGCGCGATGCGCCGCGCGGCTGCCACGACGGCACGAGCTGGTGCTTGCCGCCGCCGATCAGGTCGTCGCGCCCCATGCGGTGGAGCGCCTCGCGCAGCAACGGCCAGTTCGCCGGATCGTGGTAGCGCAGGAACGCCTTGTGGAGGCGGCGGCGATCGAGCCCCTTGGTGACGTGCACGCGCTGCTTCGCCTTGAGCGAGCGCAGCGGATTGTAGCCGCTGTGGTACATCGCGGTCGCGCTCGCCATCGGAGACGGCAGGAACGCCTGCACCTGATCGGGCCGGAAGCCGTTGCGCTTGAGCCACAGCGCGAGGCTCAGCATGTCCTCGTCGGTCGTGCCGGGATGCGCCGCGATGAAGTACGGGATCAGGTACTGCTCCTTGCCGGCCTCGGCGGAGTAGCGATCGAACAGCTCCTTGAACCGATCGTAGGCGCCGATCCCCGGCTTCATCATGTGCTCGAGCGGGCCCTGCTCGGTGTGCTCCGGCGCGATCTTGAGGTAGCCGCCGGTGTGGTGCTGCGCGAGCTCGCGGATCCACTCGGGCGAGCGCACCGCGAGGTCGTAGCGCACGCCGGACGCGACGAACACCCGGCGCACCCCGCGGATCGCGCGCGCCTTGCGGTACAGCGCGACCAGCGGCGCGTGATCGGTCCCGAGGTTGTCGCAGATGTCGGGGTAGACGCACGACGGCTTGCGGCACGCGGCCTCGATCTCGCGGGTCTTGCACGCCATGCGGTACATGTTCGCGGTCGGCCCGCCGAGATCCGAGATCACGCCGGTGAAGCCCGGCGTGACGTCGCGGATGCGCTCGATCTCGCGCAGGATCGAGCCCTCGCTGCGGCTCTGGATCACGCGGCCCTCGTGCTCGGTGATCGAGCAGAAGCTGCAGCCGCCGAAGCAGCCGCGCAGGATCGTGACCGAGAACTTGATCATCTCGTACGCCGGGATCTTGACGCCGGCGTGGCGCGGGTGCGGCACGCGCTGGAACGGCAGCTCGTACAGCGCGTCCATCTCCTGCGTGGTCAGCGGCAGCGGCGGCGGGTTGATCCACACGTGGCTCTTGCCGTGCTGCTGGACCAGCGCGCGCGCGTTGCCCGGGTTGGACTCGAGGTGGAGGATGCGGGAGGCGTGCGCGTACAGCACCGGATCGGCCGCGACCTGCTCGAAGCTGGGCATGCGGATGACCTGGCTCGCGCGATCGACCTTGCGGCGGAGCTGGACCAGCGGCGCGGGCGGCGGAGCGTCGGTCGCGCACGGCGCGGCGCGACGCTCGTCCTCCATCGCGTACGGATCCTTGGGCGGATCGATCCGGCCGGGCGCGTCGAGGGTGGTCGAGTCGAGCTCGGCGAAGCCTTCGCGCCGGCCGAGGAACGCGGTGCCGCGCACGTCGCGGATCTCGCCGATCGGCGTGCCGGCGGCGAGCCGGTGCGCGACCTCGACGATCGCGCGCTCGGCGTTGCCGTAGACCAGCAGATCGGCGCGCGCGTCGACCAGCACCGACCGGCGCACCGCGTCGGACCAGTAGTCGTAGTGCGCGATCCGGCGCAGGCTGGCCTCGATCCCGCCGATCACGACCGGGACGTCGCCATACGCCTCGCGGCAGCGCTGCGCGTAGACCGTGACCGCGCGATCCGGGCGCAGGCCGGCGCGGCCACCGGGCGAGTACGCGTCGTCGGAGCGCACCTTGCGATCGGCGGTGTAGCGGTTGACCATCGAGTCCATGTTGCCGGCCGTGATCCCCCACATCACGTTGGGCCGGCCGAGCGCGCGAAACGCCTCGGCGTCGCGCCACGCCGGCTGATCGAGGATCCCGACCCGGAAGCCGTGCGCCTCGAGCAGCCGGCCGATCAGCGCCATGCCGAAGCTCGGGTGATCGATGTACGCGTCGCCCGACGCGAGGATCACGTCGCACGAGTCCCAGCCCAGCTCGTCCATCTCGGCGCGCGTGGTCGGCAAGAACCGCGCGATCCCGAAGCGCTCCGCCCAGTAGGGGCGATACGAGAACAGCGCGCGCATGGCGGCGAGGGTTACCACGTCCCGGTCGCCGCGCCGAGCTTGGCGTAGGCGGCGCGGGCGGTCGCGGCGCGGTCGGTGGTGACCGGCTGGACCACGGCGCGGCGGTTGAACCGGCGCGCGACGTCCATCAGGTCGAGCGCCAGCGCCCAGCCCTCGCCGCGCCGCACCAGGTGGCCGTAGATCATGTAGTCGACGTTCAGGTAGGCGCCGATCTCGGCCAGGCACGCCGGCGGGTCGCCGGGCGGACAGCTCGCGAGCGCGAGCAGGTCGGCCAGCTGGTCGCGCCGGCCGGTCAGCTCGAACCGCGACGCCGGGGCGTCGGCCGCCGCGCGCAACGCCACGGTCAGCTCCACGGCGGCGCCGCCGTCGCCGGGCACCGGGTCGAGCCCGAGGATCGCGAGCCACGGCCGGCCCGGGTGCGGCGCGGCCGGGGGCGGCGCGGCGGTCGCGCACGCGGCGAGGACTACTGGCCACCCTCGCACGGGTCGCCCGACGTCTTGCTGGCGGGGGGTGGCGCCGGCGCGGCGGCACCCGGCGCGGTCTCGCTGCCGCGCAGGTCGCCGAACGCGGCCTGGGTGTCGCGCACGAACGCGTCCTGCTGGCTCTGGGTCAGATCGGTCTTGCACTGGTCGCCCTGATCGAACGACGTGATCGCGAGCAGGCACTGCCTCGCCGCGGCGGTCCACAGGTCGTCGGTGCAGCGCTTCGCGACGACGCGGCGGAACGGATCGAGCTGCTCGGAGGTCTGCGGCGAGGCCTTGTCCATCAGCGAGACCAGGTGATCGGCGACCTGATCGCACTGCGACGGCGGCGCGATCGGCGCCCGCGGGGGAGGCGGCGCCGCGCACGCGGCGAGCAGGGCGGCGAGCGCCAGGCGCATGGCCGCAGCATATCCCGCCGTGCGGCTAGCCCTTCAAGATATCGCGCACGCCGCCGGCGATGAACTCGACCGCGACCGCCGCGAGCAGCAGGCCCATCACGCGCTCGAACGCGCGCAGCAGCGTCTTGGGCAGCCAGCGCTCGGCGCCGGCCGCGCTGCGCATGAGCAGCCAGGCGACGAAGCAGCTCGCGGTCACCGCGACGAACACGGCCGGCGTGCGCACCGGATCCCACGCGGCGCGGCTCATCAGCACCATCACGGTCGCGATCGCGCCCGGACCGGCGAGCATCGGGATCGCGAGCGGGAAGATCGCGATGTCGTCGCGCGCGCGGCTCTCGTCCTGCTCCTCGGTGGAGGTGCGGGTGCGCGACGGCTGCGCGCGCATCATGTCGATCGCCATGAGCAGCAGCATGAGGCCGCCCGCGCACTTGAACGCGCCGAGCGAGATGCCGAACGCCTGGAAGATCAGGCCGCCCGCGACCGCGAAGATCGACAGCAGCAGCCACGCGGCCAGCGCGGCGCGCGCGGCGACCCGCTTGCGCTGATCCGGCGTGAACGCGCTCGTGATGGTGAGGAAGATCGGCACGTTCGCGAGCGGATCGATGACGAAGAAGATCGCCGAGAACGCCACGACGGCGAACTTCGCATCCGCATCGGTCACGCGACGCTTATACTGCGCGGCGCTGTCGCCTCCAATCCTCTACCTGCACGGCTTCGCATCGGGCCCCGGCTCGACCAAGGGCGTCGCGTTCGAGCGCCACTTCGCGGCGCGCGGCATCGCGGTGCGCCGGCTCGACCTCCGGGTGCCGAGCTTTCCGCACCTCCGGCTGTCCGCGATGCTCGCCACCGTGCGCGCCGCGATCACCGGCGACGTCGTGCTGATCGGCTCGAGCCTGGGCGGCCTCGCGGCGGCGCGCGCCGCCGAGCGCGAGCCGCGGGTGCGCGCGCTGATCCTGCTCGCGCCCGCGTTCCAGCTGGCCGCGCGCTGGCGGGCGCAGCTCGGCCCGGCGTGGGACGAGTGGCGGGCGAGCGGCTGGCGCGAGGTCACCGACTACACGACCGGTCAGCCCGCGCGCGTCGACTTCGGCTTCGTCGAGGAGGTCGCGGCGATCGACGTCGGCTGGCCCGACGTGCGCGCGCCGACCCTGATCCTGCACGGCCGCGGCGACGACGTCGTGCCGGCCGCGCAGTCGCGCCAGTTCGCGGCCGGCCGGCCGAACGTGCGGTTGATCGAGCTCGACGACGGCCACGAGCTGGTCGCGTCGCTGCCGCGCCTGCTCGCCGAGGCCGAGGCGTTTCTCGCGGCGATCTGACCCGGTCAGCCGATTGGCGCGCGCGGTCACTGGCGGCGCGCGCCGCGCGTGGGAATCGAGGCGGCATGTCACACCTCGTGCTCACCGCCATGGCGCTCGCCCGGATCGCGATCGGGCTCGCGCCGTTTCTCGCCGCCGGTCCGACCTCTCGCATGCTCGGGTTCCCGGCCGCGCACGACACGCCCACCGCGCGCCTCATGGCGCGGATGTTCGGCGTGCGCGACGCCGGGCTCGGCGTCCTGGTGTTCTGGGCGATGCGCCACCCCGAGGCGCTGCCGTTCGTCGCGCTGTTCAACGCGGCGATGGACGCCGGCGACCTGGTGTCGATCCTCGTGCCGCTGGTCAAGCGCCAGGGCATCGATCGCGCCGCGCTGTCCTCGGCGATGTTCGCGCTGATCGGCGGCGCGAGCTGGCTGATCGTGTGGCTGCTCGCGCGATAATGGGCCATGGCCGGCTCGGTCAGCGTGCTGCTGGTTCGCCCGCTCGTGCTCGCGGTGGGCTCGGCGCGCCTGCCCGCGTTTCTCGGCGCGGCGGACCTGACCGGCCCGATGCTCGCCGACGACGACGCGCGGGTCACGCCGGCGCAGTTCTGCGTCGCGTGGAGCGAGGCGGTGCGGCTGACCGGCGATCCCGAGCTCGCGCTCGCGGTCGCGCGCGCGATCCCGACCGGCTCGTTCGGCATCGTCGAGTACGTGTGCCGCGCCGCGCCGACGCTCGGCGACGCGCTGCGCCGCTGGGTGCGCTATCTCAACCTGCTCGACGACGCGGTCGAGGTCGCGCTCGCGGTCGACGGCGACCGCGCCTACCTGCGGGTCGAGCGCGAGAGCGAGGCGCCCGCGCCGGCGTCGCACGAGCTGTGCTTCGCGCTGGTCGCCAAGGTCGCGCGCGAGCTGTCGGCCGCGCCGCTGCGCCTGATCGGCGTCGAGCTCGCCCACCGCGCGCCCGGCGGAACCGCCGCGTATCGCGCGTGGTTCGACGCGCCGGTCACGTTCGGTGCGGCGGCGACCCAGCTGGTGTTCCCGCGCGCCGCGCTCGACGCCGCGCTGGTGTCGTCGGATCCGGGCCTGCTCGCGATCCTCACCCGCGCCGCCGACGAGCTGCACCGGCGCGCGCCCGCCGATCCGGGCGTGGCGAGCCAGGTCGCGCGCGCGCTGCGCGAGTCGCTGCGCGACGACGACGGCATCGAGCCGGTGGCGCGGCGGCTAGGGCTCACCGCGCGCAGCCTGCAGCGCCGGCTCAAGGACGAGGGGACGTCGTTCCAGGCGGTGCGCGACGCCACGCGCCGCGAGCTCGCGCGCCGCTACCTCGACGACCGGCTGTCGATCGCCGAGATCTCGTTCCTGCTCGGGTTCTCCGAGCCGAGCGCGTTCTTCCGCGCGTTCAAGCGCTGGACCGGCCTGACGCCGATCGAGGCGCGGCGGCGCGCCACGGCCGGCGCGTAGGGTCAGTCGTTCGTCGCGGCGCGCCACTGCGCGCGGCCGCGCGCGGCGCGACAACGCCGCCATGACGCTTCCGACCTACGACAGCCACCCGCTGTGGCGGCGCTACCAGCCGCACTTCCCCGAGGCGATGCGCTGCACGCCGGCGAGCACGCCGCGCGAGGCCTACTGGCGCTGGCGCGACCTCGACGTCCACCTCGATCGGCTCGACCTGCCCGGCGCGCCGCTCAAGGTGATCGTGCTGCACGGCGCGGGCGCGTACGGCCGCGTGATGGCGCCGGCCGCCGTGCTCGCGCAGCGCTACGGCTACTCGACCGTCGCGCCCGACCTGCCCGGCTACGGCCTCACCCGGGTCGCGCGCCGGCGCATGACCTACCCGCTGTGGGTCGACTGCGTGTGCGATCTGATCGACGCCGAGCTCGCGCGCGACGGCCTGCCGATCGTGCTGTTCGGCGTCTCGCTCGGCGGGCTGCTCGCGTACCAGGCCGCGGCGCGCTCGCCGCGGGTGATCGGCCTGTGCGCGACCACGCTGGCCGATCCGCGCGAGCGCGCGGTGCGCCGCGGCTTCGCGCGCCACCCGCTGCTCGGCACCGCCGGGCTGTGGCTGCTCGAGCACCTCGCGCCGCTCACCGACGGGCTGCCGCTGCCGATGGCGCTGATGTCGCGCATGCAGCACATCTCGAACAAGCGCGAGCTCGCCGAGCTGGTCGCGTCGGACCGGCTGGGCGGCGGCAACTGGGTGCCCGCGCGGTTCCTGCGCACCCTGCTCACCACCGCGCCGGCGGTCGAGCCCGAGGACTTCCGCAGCTGCCCGGTGCTGCTCGCGCACCCCGGGGTCGATCGCATGACCGACATCGCGCTGTCGCGGCGGTTCTTCGACCGGCTCGCCGCGCCCAAGCGCATGGTCGTGCTCGACGGCGCGTCGCACATGCCGACCGAGCACCCCGGGGTCGACCAGCTCGAGGCCGAGGTGCTCGCGTTCCTGCGCGAGCTTCACTTGCCGGTCATCACGAAGTGCAGGGTCGACGCGCCGGCCAGCTGAGCCTGCGACAGGTACGGCCCGTCGAGCGGCACGCCGTCGAGGTCGACCGACTTGACGTACATCGCCGCGTCGGAGAGCCCGTCGGCGACGATCTCGAGCGTGTGGCCGCCGACCGCGATCGTCGCCTTCGGGAAGCGCGGCGCGCCGACGATCCACTGATCGCTGCCCGCGACCGGGTAGAGGCCGAGCGTCGCGAGCACGTACCACGCGCCCATCGTGCCGCCGTCGTCGTTGCCCGGCACGCCCTCGGGCTGGTCCGAGTACATGGTGTCGACCAGCCAGCGCAGCCACTGCTGCTCGTGGTGGGCGTCGCCGAGCTGGCCGAGCACGAACACCGCGTCGAGGTCGGGCTCGTTGCCGGCCCAGTAGTACGGCCGCGGCACGTTCGCCGCCGACGGATCCGACGTCTCCCAGTCGGTCTTGCTCTGCTCGAACATCATCTCGAGCAGCGCCGTGGTCGCGTCGTCGCCGCCGAGCGTGGCCGACAGCGTGTCGGGATCGTGGTTGCCGGTCATCCACAGCGACTGCCACGCATCGGCCTCGGCGTAGTCGCCGGAGAACGCGGTCGGATCGAACGCGGCGTGGGAGAACGTGCCGTCGCTCGCGCGCGCGCGCAGGAAGCCGACCGACGGATCGTAGAGCATCGCCCAGCCGTGGCTGCGCTGGAGCAGCGCGTCGTGATCGGCCGAGTCGCCGAGCGCGCCGGCGAGCTGCGCGAGCGCGAAGTCGTCGTGCGCGTACTCGGTGGTGACCGACACCGAGCGATCGATCGAGCTGGGCACGTAGCCGTACTGCATGTACGGCTCGACCTGGTCGCGGCCGCCGCGCCCGCCGGGCGGCGCCGTGGCATCCATCGCCTCGGCGCGCAGCACCGGCCACGCGACGTCGCCGCCGGCATCGGCCACGCCGCGCAGCGTCGCGTCGGCGATCACGATCTCGGCGCTCGCGCCCAGCATCGTGCCGCTCTCGCCGATCGCGATCGGCCAGCGCGGATAGCTGCCGAGCCCGCCGGCGAAGCCGATCAGCGAGCGCGCGGTGTCGTGCGCGCTCGCGGGCGCGAGCCAGCTGTACAGCGAGGCGACCGTGCGATAGGTGTCCCACAGCGACAGGTCCGACATCTGGTGCCAGCCGCTCTCGGTCGCGACCGGCTGGCCGGCGAGCACGTAGCTGCCGTCGACGTCGTCGATCACGCTCGGCATGAGGAACGCGTGGTAGAGGCTGGTGTAGAACGTGCGGCGCTGCGCCGCGGTGCCGCCCGACAGCAGCACGACGCCGAGCTGCTGCGTCCACGCCGCCGCGGCCGCGCTCGCGACCGCGTCGAAGTCGATCGCGGGCACCTCGGCCGCGAGGTTCGTGCGCGCGCCATCGAGCGAGACCAGCGACAGCCCGATCGCGAGCGTGGTCGCGCCGGCCGGCAGCGCGAGCGCCGCGCCGACCCCGGTGCCCTGCGCCATCGCCGCACCCGAGGGCGGCGCGCTCGCCGACCACACCTGGTGGCCGGCCCACGCGCCGCTCGCGCGGATCGCGAAGTACAGCGTGTAGCCGCCGTAGCCGGCCGACATCCCGCCGAGGTGGTGGATCTGGCCGGTCACCTCCTGCGCCGCGTCGTCGACCGTGACGGTCGCCGCATCGATCGTTCCGCCGCTCAGCGTCTTGGCGAGGTCGAT
>Ga0335081_10009982_pt1 | contig 15307 bp, 7 predicted proteins | sample Lox_Sample_35_FD_206713 | JGI IMG/M metagenome (GOLD analysis project Ga0335081, IMG submission 206713) | Soil microbial communities from Loxahatchee National Wildlife Refuge, Florida, United States - Lox_Sample_3.5 | ecosystem: Environmental > Terrestrial > Soil > Wetlands | place: USA: Florida...
CATTGCCAGATCATTTCACTGAATCAACAATTTATAGAATCGCTTTGACCCGAGCGTGTCCGTCACCGTTTTGGTCGTGCCGTCGCCGATGGCGCTGCCCAGCGCCTGCCAACTGCCACCGGTCAGGCTGCTGTTGTAAAGCACCGTATAAGTAACGTTCGTCTGCGGCGTTGGGAACTTGAGCGAAATGCTGTTGCCGTTAATTGAGGCGGTCAGATTCACCGCCTGGATGGCGGGCACAAACAGATAGAAGTTTGCATTCTGGCCAGTCCCGCTGGTCGCTCTGAGCGTTTCCACTCCGCCCAGAGAAACTGCCACCAGCTTGCCATTGCCGTCCAACAGCGGCACCCAGTGCCAGTTCTGCCAGCCGTTTGCGGTTGGATCGGCAAATGAGCCTAAAAGCGCAGTGGTTTGGGTTGGTGTCCCCACTCCGCTGGTCACCAGACTCAAGGTCATTCCGCTGAACGGTCCGCCTGACGCCAGCCGGCCATAGACGAAATACTGATTCGCCGGGAAGGCGCGGGTATAATTAATCCATGTCCCGGGATCCCACCATCCTACGTTGAAGTCGCTATAGGTGTTGCCATCATGGATAAACTTTTGACGGAGGAAATCGGTGGCGACCTGCGTCCCGCAGCTCTCGTTCGGCCGGTAAGTGAAGGTCTCGCCGGCATCGGTGGAGGGGGAAGTCAAATCCACGTTAACGATGGCCGCATTGGCCGGGTCATTCGACGGAAAGTAAAAATAACTGTACGGCGCGGTGACGGCAAAGGGCGCAATCGTACCGTTCGCAAGATAAGCCCCGGTCGGTATCGGGTTGGTAATAAACTGACCGCCATCGAAGTCAAAGTCCTCCGCTTCAATCATGAAGTTATTTTGATCGAAGGTGTCAAAGGACCACGTGATACTGCTCGACAATCCGTTGGCGTCTTTGGCAGTGACGGTCAGCGTCAGCGTCTGATTTTTCGGAACCGGAATGCTCACGGTCCAATTCGTGTTATTCCCGGTGAAGGTTGCCAGGGGCGCGACATCAACCCCGTTCAACAACGCGCTGACGTTCGCCATCGGAATGGTGCTTGACGAAGAGCCGACCGAGAAGGTTATGTTCGTCGTATCTACAAACGTGTTCGTTAGATTGATTTCCGGAATAAAGTTGCCAATGGTCGGCGGTGCTCCAAGGGCGGAGGAAGTTGGCACCAGGATGAAATAGGCCACGTTTTCACCGCCGCCACTGAGCAATTGCAGGGTTCTTGGCAGGCCATCCAGTGGGAAGCTCACGGTCGCCAGATTGGCACTATGGCCGTAGGTCAGAGGCACCCACATATAATGGCCCCAATCCGCGCCGTTCGGCAGATAAAAATCCCCGAGATTATTGGTCTCTTGCAGTGGTGTGCCGTACCCGGTGGTCACTATGTTGAGGTATTCGTCGCCCACACCCGCCCCGCCGGAGATGCGCGCATACACCAGATAAGTGCCGGCCGGATAAATCCGTGTGTAATTTTCCCAATTACCACCATTATTATAGGACAAGGCGACATTATAGACATTGGGATCATTTTGCGCCTTATAAATTGGCAACTGCGGCTCGCCGGTTGCTTGAAAGGGCACGAAACCATCCGAGCGGACGAGTTGCGCGGAGCCTCCTGGCAACCCACCGAATGTCCCGTCTGCCAGCCGAAACGTTGAAACATCAACGGCGTAACTGCCTCCCAAACCCGTGTAGCTGTTTGGGGCTGGCGCCGAGGTGGGCACCCAGGATGGGTATGGAATGAACATGCCGTTCGTGAAATCATACGTCTCCGATGGGACGACGAAATCACTGGGATCGAACGTATCAAAGCTGTAACTGCCCGAGCTAATTAACCCCGCGCTATTGCTGACGGTCACGCTGACATTATAAATCGCATTGGACACCAGGCCTGGCAAGGCCACGTTCCAGTTGGTAGTACTTCCGTTAAACAGCAGGCTGCCTGATTGGTCAACGCCGTTCACCACCACTTTTATTCCCCCTTGCGGGTTGTCTGGCAGCGGCGCGCCACCGGCGGATGCCGAAGTGACCGTGAAGGTAAAATTGGTAGCGGCCCGGTTGAAGAGGTTCGACCCATCCGGTGAAACGTTGCCGAGAACCGACGGCGACGGGCCGCCAACTTGATTCAGAGTGAAATCATCCCAGTTGGGCGCTCCGGACGCGCCGCTCGTCACCTGATCGAGATTCACCCTTAGCGCCACAAATTTTGTTCCGGGTGGGGCTACCATATACTGACCAGGGCCCAGCGTATTTGTAATACCAGCCGCGTCGGTGTCAGGATCGGTATTTATATCTGTTATTGTAGTGATGTCATATTGATTGGTTACTGGAAAATCTCCCCAAACCAGCCAGATATTAGTGGTAGTTGCAGTTATATTGGTCACTGTGGCCCCAATACTGACCATATTGTTACAGTATGCGGCATCAACTATAGCTGATCTGTAAACCGCCAGTACGTTGGTGGTTGTTCCAGCGGTGAGTGTTCCCATGTTGGTGGAAGTAAGGAACACCACCTCAATCCATCCGTCTTCCGTCCCGTTGGACCCAAAAAGACAGTTCTCGTTGAAACTACCATCTGAAGCATGAGGCAAATTTTGATATAAAAACGCAGAATACCATCCATCCGCAGTAAACTCGGATCCCGGAGTACAGGCAAATATTTGATAAGCATACGAAGTATAGGGAACAGGAGCGCTGCCGTTTCCGTACAAGCCCTGCATCCACAAGGTCCAATTTCCACTGTGGGCCGGGACCATAGGATTGTAAATGGTACTGACGGCTCCCATGCTCCAACTTTCGGTGGTGTGCGACGACCAACCAGTAAACGAGCCGGCTTCCATACCCGGATTCACGAGGATGTTGGCGGCTTGTGCGGTCGGAGCAAGACAGGCTGCGACCGCGGTACAGATTATCGCGATGCATCTCATGCGAAATCTGCCGAACTGAGCCGTTACACGGTTTTTGTGGGATGGGGGGTACGTTTCAGGGTTTTTCATGCTTTTCATAACTCGAATCAGTTTCTTGGTTTCCGGTGATTCATGGGTAACATTTTAATTGACATAAAGCACAATAAGTCATACAAAATGTCAAAGCTTATGCCAAAGTATGTTACGGTCTGTGAGATTTGTCAACAATTATTTTACGAAATCGCATCGACTAATGAAAACTATCATAAAAGCCTCATGAATCTCATTTTCCGTTTCCATGGCGTGTCACTAATCGTTGCATATTTTTGCCGTCGTGTAAAGAATTTTCGCAGTTCCCACGGGTGTAGTTTCCGGATTTCGACGGGCGGCCCGGGCGCTTTAAGCGGGGTGTGGGCTGGAAATTGCCGCCTGGACTCGCTCCCCGGTTCGAAGCATCCATTCGCGTTCCGGTATGGCAGGGAATCACAACCGGAGAATCAGGCGTTGTAACCTTATTGTGCAAAACAAACGATACATCATTCTGATCGCCTTAGTCGTTGCACTGGGCGGCTTTGTGTGGGGATTCGACGCCACGGTCATTTCCGGGGCCGTGCCGTTTATCCAGAAATACTTCAATTTAACCGGTAATCGCGGCGATTTCCTCCTCGGTCTGGCGGTGAGCTGTCTAGGGTGGGGCGTGTTGGGTGGCACTGCGGTTGCCGGATTTTTCAGCGACCTTGTCGGACGAAAAAGGGTCTTGATCACCACGGCAGTCCTCTTTGTCGGCACGGCCCTGCTCTCTGCCCTCGCGACTGATTTTCGAGTTTTCGTGTTCGCCCGGGTGCTTGGGGGCGTGGCCGTAGGCGGCGCCATCCTCATCGCGCCGGTTTACATCGCAGAAATCGCACCGGCAAAGCTGCGGGGGAGTCTCGTTTCGCTCAATCAACTCATGATCGTGCTGGGGATTTCGGCGTCCTTTTTTTCCAATTACTTTTTGCTGAACGTGGGAGAAAACAATTGGCGTTGGATGTTGGGCATGGACGCCGTTCCGGCGGCGCTTTACTTTCTGCTGCTTTTCGCCGTGCCGGAAAGCCCGCGCTGGTTGTTTGGCCAGGGACAGGAGCAGCGGGCCAAAGAGATTTTAACGAAATCCCGGGGCGGAGAGCAGGTGGATGAAGAACTGCGCCAAATCCGGCGCAGCTTCGATGAAACGGCTCCACAGGCTCGGCTGGGCGGGCTTTTCAGCCGGAAGCTGAGCTTCGTTTTGTTCATCGCGCTGGTCATCGCGTTTTTTCAGCAAATCACCGGCATCAACGCGATCTTCTATTATCTGCCCACCATCTTTGTGCAGGCCGGCGGCGGCATCCACGCCGCATTCTGGCAGGCGGTACTGGTTGGCCTGGTCAATCTGGGCATGACGTTTGTCGCTATCCGCTATGTTGACCGGCTGGGCCGTAAACCGCTGCTGGCGATCGGCGCGACGGGGATGGCGATCTCGTTGCTCACTTGCAGTTTTGCGTTTCACGCTGCCAGGTACCAATTGACCGAGAAGTCCTTTGTCATTCTTCAGGAAAACAAGGTTCCCGCCGACCTGATTACCGACCTGAGAAATTCCGATAGAAAAGTCTTCGGCACGGAGAAAGCATTCGTATCTGATCTGGAAACGAAATTCGGCGCCGAGCGACTCAAGCCTTATCACGATTCGTTGGTTACCGCCGGCTTGAACATTCGCGCTTCCCTGGTTTTATTTGCGATCATCGGCTTCGTGGCCTCTTTTGCGATTTCCCTGGGACCGGTGATGTGGGTGTTGCTGTCGGAAATTTTCCCCAATCAATATCGAGGCATGGCTATTTCGTTGGCCGGTTTCTGGAATGCAGCCGTGAGCGCCAGCGTCACGTTTATTTTTCCCTGGGAGTTGTCGCACTTTGGCTCCGCCGGGACTTTTTTGGGCTACGGCCTGATGGCCGTTGCGGCTTTATTTTTCATTTTAGTGTTCATCCCGGAAACCAAGGGCAGGACGCTGGAGGAGCTGGAAGGCATTCTGCTGCGGAAAGAACGCAGCGCTGCCGTCGCCACTCCATCTGAATCAAGCCATGAAAGCGATTGAATCCATTCTCAGGTCGGAACCGCACCGGCATAATCCGGTTCGCAGTTCCGGGCCGGCAGTTTTGGGAAAATCCAACTGGCAAACGCCGGTGACAGTGGTTTGTACTCTGGCGATTTTGTCCGTGGGCAACCCGACCCGAATTCGCGCCGGGGAAATGCTCGCAAACCACGGGCCGGTCAAAGTGCAAATCCTGGAGACGAACGGCGGCTACCAATTATACGTTGATCACCGGCCCTTCTATATCAAAGGCGCCGGCATCGAATTTGGTTCCCAGGAAAAACTGAAGGAGCATGGCGGCAATTCATTTCGCACCTGGAGCACCGATAATGGCCGTGACAGCGGGCAGGAAATTCTGGAGCGCGCCCGCCGGAATGGGCTGTACGTCACGATGGGACTGGATCTGGGCCACGAACGCCACGGCTTCGATTACAACGACACCAACGCCGTCGCCCGGCAGTTTGCATCCGTGAAAGCCCAGGTCATGCGGTACAAAGACAGTCCGGCCCTCATCATCTGGGCGATTGGCAACGAACTTAACATGGACGGCGACAACCCCAGAGTTTGGGACGCGGTCAACGATATCTCCCGGATGATTCATCAGATTGATCCCAATCATCCGACGACCACACCTTTGGCCGGTTTCAAAAAAGACCTGGTTCAGGAAGTCAAAAGCCGCGCCTCGGATCTGGATTTTCTGTCGTTCCAAATGTATGGCGATATCGTGAATCTGCCGCGTTATTTGCGGGCGTCAGGATGGACCGGGCCTTATATGGTGACCGAGTGGGGGGCGACGGGCCACTGGGAGGTCAGCCGAACCGAATGGGGCGCTCCGATTGAAGACGACAGCACCACCAAGGCTGATTTTTACAGAAAGCGCTTCGAAAAAGCCATCCAGGCTGATCCCAAGGATTGCCTCGGTTCATATGTTTTTCTGTGGGGAAGCAAACAGGAACGCACGCCAACATGGTATGGCATGTTCCTTGATTCCGGTGAAGAGACGGCGGCGGTTGACACCATGCAATATCTCTGGACGGGGTCATGGCCGGCCGTCCGCAGCCCGGAAATTGAGGGCATCTGGTTGAACGGGAAGACGGCGCATCAGAATGTCCACCTTAAGCCCGGCGAAGCTTACCCGGCAAGAGTTCAAGCCAGTGACTATAATCACAACTCGCTCACGTATAAGTGGGAAGTGATGGAAGAATGCACGGATTTGAAAACCGGCGGGGATCATGAAAGGACACCCGAAAGTCTGCCCGGATTGGTTCGAACCGCAGAAGACGGTAAAATCGTTTTGCAAGCTCCGTCCCGACCGGGAGCTTACCGGTTATTCACGTATATCTTTGACGGCAAGGGGCACGCTGCCCACGCGAACATTCCATTTTATGTGGACCCACCGGCGGTAAATTCCGCCGAGACCGCCAACCAATGAACAGGCGCGCAATTTTGCCGGCGCTCGCGGCTGCCAGTGATATAATCTCCCCGCCATGAGCTTGCGCGAAATCACACTCTCGCCCGGCACCGATCCGCAAGCCCCAACCCGTGCCGGCCTGACTTTCAAAGACAAGCTGGGCTATGGCCTGGGCGATACCGCGTCTCATTTTGTGTGGGACATGGTTGGCTTCTGGCTCCTGTTTTTCTATACTGACGTCTATAAAATTCCGGCCGCTGCCGCGGGCACCATCATGTTGATCGCCCGTTTCTGGGATATGGGTATTGACCCGGTCATCGGTGTTATTTCAGACCGGACCCGGACCCGGTGGGGGAAATTCCGGCCTTATATTTTGTTTGGGGCCCTCCCCTATGCCGTCCTGGCGATTTTGACCTTCACCACTCCTGATTTCGGCGAAGCGGGCAAAATCATTTACGCCGGAGCCACATACGTTCTATTGATGACAGCCTATGCTGCAGTCAACCTGCCTTACTCTTCGTTGGCTGCGGTCATGACGGACGACACGTATGAGCGGGCCGGTCTGAACACTTACCGGTTTATCTGCGCTTTTGGCGGCCAGTTCGTGGTGACCGGCCTGGCCCTGACGTTGGCAAAGTTTTTTGGGGGTGGCGACAAAGCACGCGGTTTTCAAGACACGCTGGTCCTGTTCGGATTCCTGAGCCTGGTTTTCTTTTTTGTCACCTTCGCCACCTCCAAAGAACGGGTGCAGCCGTCAAAATCACTGGAAGGCTCGGTCGGTGAAGACCTGGGGAACTTGTTCAAGAACCGGCCGTGGATCATTCTGGCCATTGTGGGCATCGTCTCCTTCGTGATGTTCGCCATGCAGAACGCGGCAATTGCCTACTACTTCAAATATTACATCGGCAATGAAGACAGCGTCCAGTTGTTCAACGTCATCGGCACCGTGGCCCTTATCGTTGCCTTGCCGTGTTCAAAGCCATTGGCCCGGAGATTCGGCAATAAGAACGTTTTCATTGCCAGCTCCTTGATCTCGGGCGTTTTCTTTATTTCAATCTACCTGCCGGGAGAGAAGAACCTCGTCACGGTTTATATTCTGAACATTCTGGCCAAAATGGCTTACGCGCCCGCAGTTCCTTTGCTTTGGACCATGATCGCCGATTCGGCAGACTATTCGGAATGGAAAACCGGACGCAGGGCCACCGGCTTGTATTTTTCCGCCGCGACGTTCGCGCAAAAGGCCGGCTGGGGCATTGGTGCCGCCATCGCCGCCTGGCTCCTGACGGTGTTTAACTATGTTCCGAATGCCAACCAGACTCACACGGCCTTGATCGGAATCAAGTTGCTGGTTTCCGTTTTTCCGGGCGTGTTATACATTTCCTGCGCGTTTTTCATGCTCGGTTACAATATTGATTCCCGGACCAGCGACCAGATGAAAAAGGACCTCGAGACCAGCAGAGCGAAGGAACAGGTTTGATGACTGCAGTCGGCCACCCGAATTTATGTCCTGACGGTCAAGCTCGGGAGTGTCGGCGGAGAGAACGGCAGTTATCTGTCGTTCGCCGGACAAACTTGAAAAAATATTGTCCGGTGTTCCCGAAAAAACAGACCGCGAATCGAGAGAATTTGCAGCACCTTGAATTGGCAATCCGATAGAAACATCACCGGCATGAAAAGGACTTTATACGTCGGCCAATGTCCGCTCCGGTTCAACTCTGTCCCCATCGAAGGACATCGGGTGAACCTGGAAGGCGAGAGCTTTTATCGGATTGCCAATTACGACCGGATGCAGCCCTTCTTTATAAGTATCGTCAGCGATGCCGACCATTGGATGTTTATCTCCAGCACCGGCGCGCTGACCGCCGGCCGCCGCAATGCCGACCTTGCGCTCTTTCCTTACTACACCGACGATAAAATCCATGACTCGGCCGATATCACCGGCAGCAAAACCCTGATCATCGTTGAGAAACAAGGTCGGAGCCACTTTTGGGAGCCGTTCTCGGATCGTTACCGGGGGATTTATCGGCTCCAGCGCAATCTTTACAAGAATTTTTGGGGCAACAAATTGATCTTCGAGGAATGCAATGCGGGCCTGGGATTGACCTTCCGTTACGGCTGGTTCAACAGCGACCGCTTTGGCTGGGTCCGGCGCGCCTGGCTCACGAACTCCGGGCCGGCGACCGTGCGGGTCAGGTTGCTCGATGGCATACAGAATCTGATGCCCTGCGGCGTTGGCAGTCAATTCCAGCTCGAATACAGCACGCTGCTCGACGCCTACAAGAAGAACGAACTGATTCCTGAAACGGGCCTCGGCTTGTACCGGCTCAGCGCCATCCCGATTGATCGTCCGGAGCCTGCGGAAGCGCTCCGGACCACCACCGTTTGGTCGTTCGGGTTGGGCAAAAGCCGCAAGCTGCTTTCCTCAGCCCAACTGAACTCGTTCCGACAGGGCCTGCCGCTCCAGCAGGAAACTGAAGTGCGGGCCGAGCGCGGCGCCTATTTCTTGCACACGGCGTTGGCGCTGCCTCGCGGACAGACCAGAGATTGGTATCAGGTTGCCGAGGTCAACCAGGGACCGTCCGCTGTGGCCGGACTCAACCGGCTGTTGCGTCAACCCGCCAGGCTGCGAAAGTTGGTGGACGCGGACACAGCCCGTGGCACGGAGGAACTGCGGCGCATCGTCGGCAAGGCCGATGGGCTGCAAAAGACCGCCCGGCTGCTGGGCGACGCGCGGCATTTCAGTAATGTACTCTTCAACGCCATGCGCGGCGGCATTTTTTATGACAATTACCAGGTGAACCCGGACGACTTGCGGGCTTTTGTCCGCCATGCGAACCAAGAAGTTGCCATCCGTCACACGGCCTTTTTCCGCAAGCTTGGCAAACGCATTCAACATTCCCGCCTGCTGGCACTGGCGGTCAAAAGCGGCGACGCCAACCTGGAGCGGCTGTGCCGGGAATACCTGCCGCTGACTTTCAGCCGCCGGCATGGTGATCCGAGTCGCCCGTGGAACCGGTTCTCCATCGCCGCGAAAAATCCGGACGGGACGAGGGTTTTGAATTACGAGGGCAACTGGCGTGACATTTTCCAGAACTGGGAGTCACTCTCGCTGTCCTTCCCGGCCTACACGGCCGGCATGATCTGCAAGTTCATCAACGCTTCCACCGCCGATGGCTACAATCCGTATCGCATCACCCGGGACGGCATCGATTGGGAGGTCCTCGACCCGGCTGATCCCTGGACGCATATCGGTTACTGGGGTGATCATCAAATCATCTATCTGCTCAAGCTGCTGGAAATCCTGGCCCGGCACGAATCGGCTACCCTGCGCGATTTCCTGACACGTGAAATCTTTTGTTACGCCAATGTTCCTTACCGGATCAAACCGTATGAACAATTGCTCGAGGATCCCAAGTCAACAGTGGTTTTTGACCAGGAACAGGAGAAGCTGGTGTGCCAACGCGTCCAGTTGAAAGGTTCCGATGGCAAGCTCGTTTGGGACCACCAGGGCCGGGTGCGCCTTGTTAATTTGACCGAAAAACTCCTCGTCGCGTTGCTCGCCAAGTTCTCCAACTTCATCCCGGAAGCCGGCATCTGGTTGAACACCCAGCGGCCGGAGTGGAACGACGCCAACAATGCTTTGGTCGGCAACGGCGTTTCCGTCGTCACACTCTGTTACCTGCGCCGCCTGCTGGCCTTCTGCCTGGACGTTTTCCTCCCGCTCGAAAAATCCGAGGTGAGCGTCTCGGCTGAAGTCGGCGGGCTGTTGCTGGCCGTGTGCCGTATTTTACAGAACCATCGGGTTTTGCTTTCCCGCCGCATCACCGACCGCGAGCGCAAGCGCGTGCTCGACGGGCTGGGACGCGCCGGCAGCCGGTACCGCGAACAAATTTACACCCGGGGATTCTCGGGCCGACCAACAAGGATCCGCGGCGGCCAGTTGCTTGATTTCTTCAAAGTCGCACTCGCATTCGCGGACGAGTCCATTCGCGCGAACCGGAGACCGGATGGGCTTTATCACGCGTATAATCTTGTCAAGCTGGACAACCGCCGGGAAATTCCTGTGCGTCGCCTCTACGAGATGCTGGAGGGACAGGTCGCCGTTCTCAGTTCGGGGCTTCTGACGGCCGGGGAATCATTGGCGCTGCTGGTTGCCCTGAAGCGGAGCGCGATGTATCGCCCCGATCGGCAAAGTTATTTGCTTTACCCCGATCGCCGGCTGCCGCGCTTTGGAGAGAAAAACAACATTCCCCGAAAGGAACTCGGCTGCTCCAGGCTGCTGCGGACGCTGTTGGCGGATGGCAACCGGCTGCTCGTGGAACGGGATACCGTTGGCCGGTATCATTTCAATGGTTCAATTACCAACGCGCGCGATGTGGCTCACACTCTCGAACAACTGGCGGACGCAGGATATGCCCGCCTCGTCCGGAGCGACGCCCGGCTGGTTCTGGACCTGTTCGAACGTCTGTTCGATCATCAGTCGTTTACCGGACGCTCGGGCACATTCTTCGGTTACGAGGGACTCGGCTGCATCTACTGGCACATGGTTTCCAAACTCCTGCTGGCCGCGCAGGAAAGTTTTTTCCGGGCGATGGATTCGGATGCTCCACGGCCCATTCTCCAAAAGCTGGCAGGATGTTATTACGACATACGCGCAGGCATCGGCGACTCCAAATCGCCCGGCGAATACGGGGCCTTTCCGATGGATCCGTATTCGCACACGCCCGCCCACACCGGCGCCCGTCAGCCGGGTCTGACCGGGCAGGTCAAGGAAGACATTTTATGCCGGAGGGGTGAACTGGGAATTTTCGTCAAAGACGGCCAAATGCATTTTCGTCCGGCACTTTTAAGAAGGGCCGACTTTCTTTCCGAGAGCACCGATTTCCCGTATTACGATCTGGCGGGGCGTTGCCGGCGACTCATGCTGAAAGTCGGCTCCTTGGCTTTCACTTGCTGTCAGGTTCCCGTCGTGTATCAACTGGCGCAAACGAATGCCACTCGCGTGTATTTTTCGGACCGGTTGCCAAGCAGCCGCGATCAGTTGAAGGTTGATGCACTCACCAGCGGATTGATATTTGAGCGCACCGGTCAGGTTGACCGGATAATTGTCTCAATCAATGCGAATGATGCTTTTGTGCTGAAAGAATAATCTGGACTGCATGGAAATAAAAATCTGTAATCTGGATGTCGTCAACCAACATCAAGTTTCGGTTCGTTTGCCACATCGCGCAGGCTGGCGGCTTGCGCCGGCCTTTCTGTTGTTTTTTTCCTGCATCCTCGCCGTTGTCAGCCCGGTTGTCCGGGCGCAAACCGCGGACGGCCTTTTGACGAACGCCGTGGACGTCATTTCGCTGCCGGCGGAGCAGGCTTCGCGCTTGCTCAAAGTGTCTTTGACCGGCGTGGTTACGGCCGCCGATCCGGTTTTAAAGGGACGTTTTTTTGTGCAGGATGCAACCGGCGGAGTGTTCGTGGACAACGTCAATGGCCGCCGCCCGAATCCGGGCGACCTGGTTGAAATTTCAGGAATAACCTATGCCGGGGCTTTTGCTCCGACAGTGACGGCACCCAGCGTGCGAAAGATTGGCACCGCACCTTTGCCGCCGGCAAAACCGGTTTCCATCGAGCAATTGATGTCGGGCTCCGAAGACAGTCAGCGGATCGAGATTTCGGGCATTGTCCGGGATGCGCGAAACGATGGTTCGCGGTTGACCATGGACCTGGTTGCGGGTGGATACCGGTTTCGGGCTTATCTGTCGGTTGCCCCCGACTTTCAACCTGAAACACTGATTGGCGCGCTGGTGCGGGTGCGCGGCACGGCCGCCGAAGCCCACAACCGTTCACTGCGACAATTAATTGCCGTGGAAGTTTACATTCCCAACCTGGCGGATCTGGCGGTGGAGAAATCCGAGTCAGTCAACCCGTTTGACAGCCCGGTGATTCCGCTCGACAAACTGGCCCAATTCCGGCGGGGCAATTCCCTGGCGCAAAGAGTCCATGTCCGTGGGGTGGTTACTTTTCAAAAGCCGGGCGAGAGTGTGTTCCTGGCAGACAGGATTTTCGGCCTGCAAGTGCGGAGTCGGCAGCGCGCGAAGTTGTTGCCGGGGGAAGTTGTTGACGCAGTCGGCTTTTTGAGCTTTGAAAATTATCTTCCGGTTTTGCAGGACGCCGTTTTCCGCGACACCGGTGACCCCCGGGTTCCAATCAAACCCCACCCTGCGACAATCGAAGAATTGCAGAGCGGCCTTTACCATGCCGATTATATTTCGCTTTCGGGCAGATTGATCGAACTTACCGTCAACCGCGGGCAGCGGGGAACCCCTGCTCCGGGAACCACCGCCATGGTTTTGCAGACCAGTAATGTTACGTTCACAGCCGTCGCCAATAATCTGGACGATCCGGCAGCGCTGGCGGCGATCCCGATCGGGAGCATTTTGGACGTGAACGGGATTTGCCTCACGCAAATTGACAGTGACGGCAAACTGGAAGGCTTCCAAATCCTCATCGGGAATCCAAAGGATGTCTTGATCCTCAGGAAACCCGGCTGGCTGACCCCCCAGCGTCTCTGGATCGGGTTTGTGATCGTCTGCTCGGTGCTGATGGTGATCGGGAGCTGGACGATCATGCTTTCGCGGAAAAATGCCGCCTTGAATTTCCTTATTGCCGAACGTGAAAAAGCCCAACGGGCGTTGCAACAGGCCAACGACCAGCTGGAAGAAAGAGTCAAGGAGCGAACCGCGCAACTGAAGTTTGAAATCACGGCCCGCAAGGAATCGGAAGTCCAGTTCAAAGCGGTCTTGACGGAAAGAACGCGCCTGGCGCAGGAACTGCATGATACGGTCGAGCAAACACTCACGGGCATTGCCCTGCAGTTGGACGCGGCGTCGAAGCTGCACGGTCGCAGTCCGGAAAATTCGCTGCGCCATCTGGAACTGGCCCGCAGCCTGATGGCCAAAAGTCAGGTGGAAGTCCGGCAGTCGGTCTGGGATTTGCGCAGCCGGGAACTGGAGCAATTTGATCTTTCCACCGCCCTGGCCGAGAGCGCCCGGCAGATGACTTCGGAGACCAATGTTCAAGTCCGCTTCGGGACCAGAGGCGAACCGCAATCCCTGCCGGAAGTCGTTGAAGAAAATCTTTTGCGCATCGGACAGGAGGCGCTCGCCAATAGCATCAAACATTCCGGCGCAACCGAGGTGAACATCGAACTGCAATTTGAACGCCAGCGGATCGGTTTGCAGGTCAGAGACAATGGTGTCGGTTTCGACCCCCCAAAAGCCGCGGGAGCGGGCGAAGGGCATTTTGGCTTGCTCGGCATGTCCGAGCGCGCCAGACGGTTGGGCGGCCGGTTCATCCTTACAAGCCAACCGGACGGCGGGACATCGGTTCGCGTTGAAATCCCGCTGAATCCGTCGCTGGAATTTCAATCGCCTTCTGCCGCTGACAGCGCCGTGGTCACATGAAAAAATCAGAGAAGATCCGCATATTGATAGCCGACGACCATTACATTGTTCGGATGGGTTTGGTCGCGCTCGTGAACACGGAGCCGGACATGGAAGTGGTTGCGGAAGCCACCGACGGCAATCAAGCGCTGGAACTCTTCGCCAAACATCATCCCGACCTGGCCTTGTTGGATTTGCGGATGCCTGGCAAAAGCGGGATCCAAACCACGATGGAAATACGGAACAAATTCCCGTCGGCGCGAATTCTCGTGTTGAGCGCCTTTCATGGCGATGAAGACATTTACCGGGCCCTTCACGCCGGAGCGCAAGGATACGTGCTTAAAAACACCACGGGCGACAAACTCCTCCCGGCCTTGCGGGCCGTGGCGGCGGGACAAAATTGGATTCCCAAGGAAGTTGCCAGCCAACTTGCCTCGCGGAAGTTATTGGAAGAATTGACGTCCCGCGAAGTGGAGGTTTTGAACGAACTGGCCAAAGGGTTGGCCAATAAAGAAATCGCCGACGCGTTGAACATTTCCGAACATACGGCGAAGGACCACTTGAAAAGCATCCTGGCCAAACTGCGTGTGGCCGATCGGACGGAGGCGGTCACGACCGCGATTCAACGGGGAATCATCCATTTATGATCCGGCCCTGGATCGGTACGAGTGACTCTGCATCAGGAAACGCTTTATCACCCCTCGAAAGAGGGATGAAAAGCACCGTTGAAGATTTTACTTTTCTCCTGTTCAGGCGTCATCCGGGGCCCTCGTTAACCTGGTTGAGGCTCGATGTTAACTCCGGAAATTTTACGATTGTCATCAAAATGAGCCGAATGTCCCTTTACTATGCTTATGTGGCTGTGCCCGCCGCCCGGTTAAGCAGGGTCCTTTGGGTTGGCCCGCTGATTTTTTGCACGGCATTTTCGCCGGCAACCGGGAATTACACACCCCCCGCCAATCACCGGGTGGACTTGATTGTGGATGACCACTGGCGGTTTATCCGGCGGGACGTCGCAGGGGCGCAAGCCGCGGCATTCGATGATTCATTGTGGACCAATTTGAATTTGCCGCACACCTGGAATAATTTTGATGGCCAGGACGGCGAGAAAAATTACTATCGTGGCGTGGGCTGGTATCGAAGGCACTGCACAGTGGACCGGGACTTGGCGGACCGCCATTTCTTTCTGAAATTTGACGGTGCGTTTTCCGTAACCGATGTCTATGTCAACGGCAATTTCGTCGGTGAACATCAGGGCGGCTTTGCGGCGTTTGCTTTTGATGTGACTCCTTGCCTCAAGGTCGGGGCGGACAATGTGATTGCGGTGAAAGTCAATAACGCCATGAATACGAATATCCCACCGCTGTCGGCCGACTTCACCTTTTTCGGCGGATTGTATCGTGACGTGCACTTGCTCGTGAC
>Ga0335081_10009983_pt1 | contig 15306 bp, 17 predicted proteins | sample Lox_Sample_35_FD_206713 | JGI IMG/M metagenome (GOLD analysis project Ga0335081, IMG submission 206713) | Soil microbial communities from Loxahatchee National Wildlife Refuge, Florida, United States - Lox_Sample_3.5 | ecosystem: Environmental > Terrestrial > Soil > Wetlands | place: USA...
TAGGCGCCGCGCTCGGAAGCGCGGATCGCGGTCATGAACGTGTTCTGCGCGCTCATCACCAGGATCGGCAGATCGGGCCGCGCCTTTTTGATGCGCGGCAAGAGATCGAAGGCGCTTTCGTCGGGCAACACCACGTCGGTGATAATCAGATCGCCGTCGCCCTGGCTGACCCAGCGCCACAGCGTTGCGGCATTGCCGGTCGAGCGCACCTCGTAGCCGGCGCGCGACAGCGCCTGATTGAGCACGGTCCGGATCGCCGCATCGTCGTCGGCGACAAGAATGCTTCCCGCGGGCATCAATGATCCCCTTGTGGCAGACGGGCGCCGTCCGGCACGGCGCCGCCGCCTGTGTAAACCGGCATGAGAACGCGAAAGATGGTTCGTCGCGGCTGCGACTCGCACTCGATGATGCCGCCGTGGTCGCCGACGATCTTGGCGACCAAAGCGAGCCCCAGCCCCGATCCGGTCGGTTTGGTGGTGACGAACGGATCGAACAGGTGCGGCAGCAATTCGTCGGGCACGCCGGGACCGTTGTCCTTGACGCAGAATTCGAGCGGCAGCGATATGCGCGCCTTGGCGCCGGGCAGCGACAGCCGCACGCCGGGCCGGAACGCTGTGGTCAGCGTGATCTCGCCGCCGGCGATGTTCTCGCCGATCGCTTCGGCGGCGTTCTTCACCAGGTTCAGGAACACCTGAACCAGCTGGTCGCGGTTCGCCAGTACCGGCGGCAGCGACGGATCGTAATCCTCGATGAATTTGATGTGGCGCGCGACGCCCGACTGCGCCAAGCGTTTGACGTGATCGAGCACCACATGGATGTTGATCGGCTCGCGCTCGACGGGGCGTTCGTCGGCGAACACCTCCATGCGGTCGACGAGCTTCACGATGCGGTCGACCTCGTCGCAAATGAGCCGCGTCAGCGTGCGGTCGTCGTCGTCGACCGACTGTTCGAGCAGCTGCGCGGCGCCGCGGATGCCGGACAGCGGGTTCTTGATCTCGTGCGCCAGCATGGCGGCGAGCGCGATCACCGAGCGCGCGGCGCTGCGATGGGTCAACTGGCGGTCCATCTTGTCGGCGATGGTGCGCTCCTGCAGCATCACCACCACGCTGTCCGGCTGCTCCGGCAGCGGCGCTACGTAGAGATCCACCAGCCGGTCGCCGGGATTGCGCGGGGTGCCGAGGTCGACCTTGTATTCGTTGACCGGCGCGCCGCGGGCACGCACCTGCTCGATCAGCGTCAGCAAGGGACTGCCGAACGGCACCAGATCGCGCAGCAGGTGCCGGCGCAGCAGCGAGACCGAAACCTCGAAGAAGGCCTCAGCCGCGGCGTTGGCGTCGGTGATTTTACCGTCCGACGACACCACGATGACCGGATGCGGCAGCGCATTGAGCACCACGTCGGCGGGCGATGCCGTCACGATATGCTCGGCGGTGCTCATTTCGAAGCTCTCAAGCGGCGGCCGACAATCCCCCGCAGGCGCGGCGAAATATCTCCTGAGGCCAACAGCTTGGCGGTATTTCCAGCGCGGTTACGGTCCGGGGGCATTTGCACACTAAATAGGCGTATTCAAACCTCTGCATAGAGTTTAGCCAAAACCTGGTGCAGCGCAAGTGCTGCACTGCAATATTCCCAAATTGTGTAAATCCGGGCCTGGCAGTCCCCGGTTCCACGGCTCGGCGCTCCCTTCCCCGCGACGGTTCGCACATTCCGGGAACATGCGCTAAAGCGATGCCCGAACAGGGCGGAGCGTGAAATGACCGACATGGTCGCTGCTGTCGTCGTCGCAGGCGGGCGAGGCCTGCGCGCCGGCGGCGACGTGCCCAAGCAGTATCGCGAGATCGCCGGCGAGCCGGTGATCCGTCCGGCGCTGGCGGCCTTCCTCACGCACCCGCAGGTCGGCGCGGTGCAGCCGGTCATCCATGCGCGGGACGCGAGCGCGTTTCGCGCCGCGACCGCGGGGTTGCAGAACCTTCTGCCGCCGGTGCTTGGCGGCGCGACGCGTCAGGCCTCGGTCCGCGCCGGCCTCGAGGCGCTGGCGCCGCGCAGTCCCGGCATCGTGCTTATTCACGATGCGGCCCGCCCGTTTTTGACCGACGCGCTGATCGGGCGCGCCATCGTGGCGGCCAAGGCGAACGGCGCTGCGGTGCCGGCCATCGCCATTGCCGACACGGTGAAAAAGATCGACGACGCGGCGCACGTGACCGAAACCCTCGACCGCAGCCATCTGCGCACGGTACAGACGCCGCAAGCCTTCGACTTCTCGCTCATCGTCGCCGCGCATCGGCGCGCCGCAGCCGCAGGCCGTGAGGATTTTACCGACGATGCCGCGCTCGCCGAATGGGCCGGGCATCAGGTTTCGGTCTTCGAAGGCGAGGCCGGCAACGTGAAGCTGACCACCAACGAAGACTTCGTCCGCGCCGAGAGCTTGCGTCAGGCGGCGCTGACCGACGTGCGCACCGGCAACGGCTTCGACGTCCATGCCTTCGCCGACGGCGATCACATCATGCTCGGCGGCGTGCGCATTCCCCACTCCCGCGGCGTCACCGGGCATTCCGACGCCGACGTCGCGCTGCATGCGCTGGTCGACGCCATTCTCGGCGCGTTGGCCGAGGGCGACATCGGCACGCACTTTCCGCCCAGCGACCCGCAATGGAAGGGCGCCTCGTCGGATCGCTTCCTCGCCTTCGCCTGCGAGCGGGTGCGCGCCCGCCGCGGCATGATCGCTCATCTCGACGTCACCGTCGTCTGCGAGGCGCCCCGCGTCTCGCCGCATCGCGACGCCATGCGCGCACGCATTGCCGCGATCGCCGGCATCGCCGTGGACCGCGTTGCGGTCAAGGCGACGACCAGCGAGAGGCTCGGCTTCACCGGACGCGGCGAAGGCATCGTCGCCATGGCGACGGCGACGGTGCGGCTGCCGTGGAGCGCGCCGTGATCGACGCGACGCTGCGCAAGGCGGCAACGCGCGTGCTCGAACGCTGCCGCGCCCGCGGCCTGCACGTCGCCACCGCAGAGTCCTGCACCGGCGGCCTGGTCGCGGCGGCGCTGACCGAGATCGCCGGCTCGTCCGATGTGGTCGATCGCGGCTTTGTCACTTACTCCGATGCGGCGAAGCGGGCGATGCTCGGCGTGCCGGCCGCAACGCTCAAGCGCCACGGCGCGGTCAGCGCGCAGACGGCGAAGGCGATGGCTGCCGGCGCGCTGAAACACTCGGGCGCCGACCTTGCGGTGGCGATCACCGGCATTGCCGGCCCCGGCGGCGGCTCGAAGCAAAAGCCGGTCGGTCTCGTCTACTTTGCCGCGGCAAGCCGCAGCGGCCGCCGCCTCGCGCGCAAGCGGCTTTACGGCAATATCGGGCGGCGCCGCGTGCGGCTGCGCTCGGTCGCCGAGGCGCTGTCGTTGTTGCTGCGGCTGGCGAAGTAACGCGGCTTTCCGGCCGTCCCGCCCGGTTGGCGCCGTCGGCTGCGGCCGCGTATATTGCGAGGCGCGGCCACGTCGCCGCGCGAGGCATGCGATGAAGGTTCCGTTCGCGGGTGCGATCGATTGCGACATTCATCCCGCCGTGCCCGACGTCGCGGCATTAAAGCCGTATCTCGACGACTTCTGGCGCGAGCATCTCACCGAGCGCTATATCGACCACGCGCCGTTCACGCTCGCGAGCTACGCGCCGAGCCTGCCGCAATCGGCCCGGCCGGACTGGCGGCCGGCGAGCGGCGTGCCGGGCGCGAGTCTCGACGCACTGCGCGTGCACGCGCTCGATCCGTTCGGCTCGCGCTTTGCCATCGCCAATGTGCTGCATGGCGCGGTGGCGCTCCACAACGCCGACATGGCGGCGGCCTTGTGCAAGGCGGTGAACGATTGGATCGCGCACGAGTGGCTCGACCGCGAGCCGCGGCTGCGCGCCTCGATCCTCGTACCGCCGCAGGACGTCGAGCTCGCCGTCGCCGAGATCGAGCGCTGCGCTGCCGATCCGCGCTTCGTCCAGGTGCTGCTCCTGGTCATGGGCGACCGGCCGCTCGGCCATCGCACTTACTGGCCGATCTATCGCGCCGCGGGAAAGCATCGGCTGCCGATCGGCATCCATGCCGGCTCGACCTTCCGCCGCGCCCCGACCGGCTCCGGCTGGCCGTCCTATCACGTCGAAGACGGCGTGCTGCAGGCCTCCGCCTTCGAGGACACGCTGGTGAGTTTCTTGGCCGAAGGTGTGTTTCAGAAATTCCCCGGCACCAAGCTGGTGCTGATGGAAAGCGGCTTCACTTGGCTGCCGACGCTATTGTGGCGGACCAACCGCTCCTGGCGCGGTGTGCGCACCGAGGTGCCGTGGATCGATCGGCTGCCGGCCGACATCGTGCGCGACCACGTCCGTTTCACCCTGCAGCCGCTCGACGTGCCGAACGCCGATCTGCTCAACCGCGTGTTCGATCACGTGCGCTCGGATGCCCTGGTCTTGTTCTCGACCGACTATCCGCATTGGCGCTTCGACGGCGAGGATGCGTTGCCCGATGGGTTATCCGATGCGATGATCCGGAAGATTCTGGTCGATAATCCGCTTGCGACCTATCCGCGCCTTGGCGCGGTCGCGGCGGCTGAGCGCACGGCATTGCGCGAGGAGATGGCGCGATGAACAGGCCGGTCCCGGAACGCGACGTGCAGGCCGCGCAGCGGCTCGCCTTCGTCGATTGCGACATCCATCCGGTGCAGCGCACGCCGAAGGATTTGCATCCTTATCTGGCGGCGCGGTGGCGCGAGCATGCCGACACGTTCGGCAGCCATGTCTGCCAGGGCCTGATCGGGCAGTTGACGCATCCGCGCATGATGGCGAACGGCATGCGCGCCGACGCCTACCCGTCCAACGGCGGGCCGCCGGGCTGCGATCTCGAGCTCATGCAGCGCCAGCACCTCGATGCTTACGGCTGCGAAGTCGGCATGATGGTGTGCCTGTCGCGCGGCGGCATGGAGGAGCGCAATCTCGAATTCGGCGCCGCGCTGTCCCACGCCGTCAACGACTGGCAGCTCCACGACTGGGTCGCCAACGACAAGCGGCTGAAGGCCGGCATCGTCGTGCCGCAGGAATATCCGGAATACGCCGTACGCGAGATCGACGCCCGCGCCGAGAACGACGCCTTCCGCCAGGTCATCCTCTCGCCGCGCTCGAGCGAACCGCTCGGCCGCCGCAAATATTGGCCGATCTACGAGGCCATCGCCCGCAACAATCTGGTGCTCGGCCTGCATCCGGCCGGCCTGTCCGGCGGCCACGCGTCGAGCGGCACCGGCTGGGGCACCTATTACATGCAGGAGCACTACACCTTCGGCACCAGCATGGTCGGCAACGTCGTCAGCCTGATCTTCGAGGGCGTGTTCGAGCGCTTGCCTACGCTCAAGGTCGCCATGATCGAGTCCGGCTTCTCGTGGGCGCCCTCGCTCGGCTGGCGCATGGACCGGCAGTGGCAGCAGATGCGCAAGGAGACCCCGCACCTGTCGCGTCCGCCGTCGGAATATCTGCGCCAGCATTTCTGGTTCTGCACTCAGCCGATGGAGGAGCCGGAAGAGCCGGCCCATCTCTATGACGTGCTCGACTGGATCGGCTGGGACAGGATGATGTTCTCCAGCGACTACCCGCATTGGGACTATGACGATCCGCGGCAGGCGCTGAGCTTCAAGATGACCGACGCCCAGCGTTCGGCGATTTTGCGCGACAACGCCAAGGCGCTGTATCGGCTGTCGTGAGCCGATAGGAAGGCGGCCGCGCCGGCGCGGCGCACTCGTTCCCTACTCGGCCGCGCGATTGTTGCGCGTGGCTTCCTTGAGCTTCTCGATATCGGCCGGCGAGAGTTTTGGCCGGTCGATCGAGAGCGTCAGCTTGTCGAGGGTGCCGGTGAACCTGAACGGGACCTGATAATCGCGATCGTCGACCGGAGTTCCGGTGTCGGCGCCGATGTCGACGTTCTCGTCCCATTGCATGATGAGCGGGATGGTGTGCTCCATGGTTTGGCGCGCCACCTCCTGGCCGTCGACCTTGAGAATGCCGGTCGAAGAGGCGATCCTTAATTCGCGATCGACTCGTGCGATTTGATGTAGATCAACGCGCGCCTGCCGGCCGCCCGGAATACGGCTGCGAAGAGCCAGGATAATCCTGACGCTGTGTAAAGCCGTCGACACGCTCCGGCATCCGCTTACCTGCGCAACGAAGCGCAAGCATTTTTCGGCGAAGCCGCACGCGGTCGAATCGAGCCTCTGAAGGTGCGCGACAGGTTGATCTCAATCAAATAAAACGGCCGACGGTTATGCTTGGTGAGTGGCGTTGAATGAGGAGAATGTGATGAAAATTGAATTGATCGCCCTCGGCGCGCTGGCCGCGGCGACGCTGGCCGTGTCGGACGCTTCGGCACAGGAAAACCTTTCCGGCCAGTATCAATGCGTCAGAGGTTGCGGCGGCGCCGCTGCGGGTCTCGCGACGGTGACGCAATACGGCTGGGATCTCAACATGGTCAGCGAGCTCGGCATGCCGACGCGAGCGTGGATTGATTGGCCGGGACACCTCTGGACCGATGCTTGGCAAATGGGCGCGGTCTATTCGCCGGACGGCCTGACCATCCAGTTCGACAACGGCGTCGTGTGGCAGCGTTATGTGCCGCCGCCGCCGCCGGTCCTTCACAGCCGCGGTTAGCGAGCGTCGAGCGGAGTGACGGCTCTATTGGTGCGCAGCGTCAGCCAGTGCCTTCGAAACTGCGTGATTGTCGCCGCGTCGATTGCGGCGTGCGCGCCGGCATGGACCCAAAATGCGGCGCAGGACGCCGACGAGGGGCGAAGCGAGTTCCTGGCCCATTGCGCCGCGTGCCACGGCGCCGATGGCAAGGGCGACGGTCCGCGCAGTGCCACTCTTTCGATCAAGCCGGCCGATTTGACGACGCTCGCCAGGCGCAGCAACGGCTTGTTCGCTCCGGGCCTCGTTTATCAGATGATCGACGGCCGCAACGCGCGCATCAATCACCGCAGCGCCGCGATGCCGATCTGGGGCTGCCGGCATGAGGATCCACAGGCGCAAGCGCCGCCCGCCGCCGCCCCACACGGCCGCACCCATGCAAAGCGTCGGCCGCCGCAGGGCGATCGGCAACCGACGCTCGAGTCGCTTCTCGATTTGCCGTGCGATTCCGACACAATGATCCAAGACCGCCTCCTTGCCATCGTCGGATATTTGAGCCTCATCCAGGAACGCTAGGCGCCCGACCGCGCAAGGATCGCGCCCGGTTTGCGCATGCCGGTGCGTCGTCTAACATCGCAGGCCTCGAATCGGCCGTGTGGCCCGCCGGGGGAAATATGCGTTGGAGAATTGTTCTTGCCGTGGCGCTGTCGGTCCTGCCGATCGGGGCCGCCAACGCGCAATCCGTGGCGGACACGCTGGCGCAGTTCGGCCTGATCGGCAGCTGGGCCGCCGACTGCAGCAAGCCGGCGTCCTCCGACAATTACCTCATGGTCTATGCGGCGACCAGCGCCGGCGAAGTTTCGCGCACCTATTACGACAAGCCCGGGCACATCTACAACAAATACAAGATCGTCAGCGCGACGCGTCAGGGGCCCGGCACGCTGACCTACGAGCAGGTTTGGGATTTCGACGGCAGTCCCGCCAACATCGCCGCCGACCGCATGACTGTCGTGCTCAAAATGTCGGACGGCAAATTCCAGGTGGTGTCCTCGCAAGGCAGCGACGGCTCGTATTTTGTCAAGGACCGCAAATTCGCCGGCAGCGGCATCGAGAGCCCTCGGCAGGCGCGGTGCGCGGACAAATAGTGCGGCCGCCTCGCCGCCGAGCTTAAGCTGGCTGGGCGCCGTAGACCTGGTCGGCGCGGCGCTCGAAGGCGGCGGAGAAGCGGCGGAACGCGGCGTCGAAGATCGAGCCCATGAGCAGGCCGAGCGTGCGGCTGCGAAATTCGTAAACGATGAAAAATTCGACCTCGCAGGCCTGCTCGCCGGTGGGCCGAAAGCGCCAGCGGTTGTTCATGGCGCGGAACGGGCCTTCCAGATACTCGACCAGAATTTCGCGCTTGTCGCGGTCGAGCGTGACGCGGCTCGTGAACGTCTCGCGGATCATCTTGTAGGCCACCGTCATGTCGGCGACGACGACGTCCCTGCCCTCGGCGTCCTTGCTGCGCCGGCGCACGGCGAGCGATTTGCACAGCGGCACGAATTCCGGATAGCGCTCGACGTCGGCGACGAGGTCGAACATGTCGGCTGCGGAATGGCGCACCCGCCGCGTGGTGGTGAATTGCGGCATCGTTTCAGCGCGCCGCTCGCAGCGCCTTGAGCCCGGCGAAATCCTCGCCGGCGTGATGCGACGACCGCGTCAGCGGCGACGCCGACACCATGGAAAATCCCTTGGCATAGGCGATGGTTTTGAGCGCCTCGAATTCGTCCGGCGGCACGAAGCGCAGCACCGGATGATGCTTGCGGGTCGGCTGCAGGTATTGGCCGATGGTGAGGAAGTCGACGTCGGCTGCGCGCAGATCGTCCATCACCTGCAGCACTTCGTTGCGTTCCTCGCCGAGCCCCACCATGATGCCCGACTTGGTGAACATCCCCGCATCGAGCTCCTTGACGTGCTGCAGGAGCCGGATCGAGGCGAAATAACGCGCGCCCGGCCGCACCGTCAGATATTTCGACGGCACGGTTTCGAGATTGTGGTTGAACACGTCGGGCCGCGCCGCGACCACGACCTCGGCGGCGCCGTCCTTGCGCAGGAAATCCGGCGTCAAGACTTCGATCGTGGTTTGCGGGCAGCGGCCGCGGATCGCCGTGATGACGGCGGCAAAGTGCGCGGCGCCGCCGTCGGCGAGATCGTCGCGATCGACCGAAGTGATGACGATGTGCGAAAGCCCAAGCTTCGCGGTCGCTTCGGCGACGTGGGCCGGCTCATCCGGATCGAGCGCGCCCGGCAGCCCGGTCTTGACGTTGCAGAACGCGCAGGCCCGGGTGCAGGTGTCGCCCATGATCATGAAGGTGGCGTGCTTCTTGTCCCAGCACTCGCCGATATTGGGGCAGCCGGCTTCCTCGCACACGGTGTGCAGGCCGTTGTCGCGCACGATGCGCTGCGTCGCCACATAGCCCGGCGACACCGGCGCCTTGACCCGGATCCAATCGGGCTTGCGCAGCGACGGCTGATCCGGCCGGTGCGCCTTTTCCGGATGGCGCGCCGGGCCGGCCTCGCCCTTCACCGTGTCGATCACAACAGCCATGGCGGCTCCAAGGGCTATTCGCAATACCCCGTCGCAATACCTGTCGGATACTTACGAGCCCGCTTGCTGCGCTGCAAGGACGCCCCAGGATCAAATATTCAGCACGCGGCCATACGCGTCCAGCACCGCTTCCTTCATCATCTCCGACAGGGTCGGATGCGGGAACACGGTGTGCATCAGCTCTTCTTCGGTGGTCTCGAGGTTCATCGCCACCACGTAGCCCTGAATGAGCTCGGTGACTTCGGCGCCGACCATGTGGGCGCCAAGAAGCTGTCCGGTCTTCTTGTCGAAGATCACCTTGACCAGTCCCTGGTCCTCGCCGAGCGCAATTGCCTTGCCGTTGCCGACGAACGGAAACCGGCCGACGCGGATGTCGCGCTTGCCCTCTTTGGCCGCCTGCTCGGTCAGGCCGACCGAGGCGATCTGCGGCGTGCAATAGGTGCAGCCGGGAATGAGCCGCTTGTCGATCGGATGCGGGTGCAAGCCTTTGATCGCCTCGACGCAGATGACGCCTTCGTGCTCGGCCTTGTGCGCCAAGAGCGGCGGGCCGGCGACGTCGCCGATGGCGTAGATGCCGGGCACGTTGGTCTTGCCGACGCCGTCGACAACGATCGCGCCGCGCTCGGTCTTCACGCCGAGCTTTTCCAGGCCGAGATTTTCGATATTGCCGACGACGCCGACCGCGGCAATCACGCGGTCGACGGACAGCGTCTGCGCGCCGCCTTTGCCGTCGTCGATGGTGGCGGTGACGCTGTCGGCTTTTTTGTCGAGCTTGGTCACCTTGGCGCCGGTGAAAATCTTGATGCCCTGTTTCTCGAAGCTCTTGCGCGCGAACGCGGCGATCTCGGCGTCTTCCGCCGGCAGGATCTGCGGCAGCACTTCGACCACGGTCACGTCGGCGCCGAGCGTGCGATAGAACGAAGCGAACTCGATGCCGATGGCACCGGAGCCGATGACGAGCAGCGACTTCGGCATGCGGTCCGGCACCATGGCCTCGAAATAGGTCCAGATGAGCTTCTTGTCCGGTTCGAGGCCGGGCAGCACGCGGGGCCGTGCGCCGGTGGCGACGATGATGTGCTTTGACTGATAGGCGCCCGGCCCGAGCGCGCCCTTCGGCGCTTCGCTCCTGCCGGCCTTCACCGTGATCTTGCCCGGCGCGTCGATCGCCGCCTCGCCCCAGATCACGGCGACCTTGTTCTTGCGCATCAGAAAGCCGACGCCGTCATTGAGCCGCTTCGATACCGCGCGCGAGCGCTTGACCACCGCGCTCGGATCGTAGGTCACCTCGCCGGCCGAGAGGCCGTAATCCTTGGCGTGCTGCAGGTAGTGGAAAATTTCGGCGGAGCGCAGCAGCGCCTTGGTCGGGATGCAGCCCCAGTTCAGGCAGATGCCTCCCAAATAGTCGCGCTCGACGATGGCGGTCGAAAAGCCGAGTTGCGCGGCGCGGATGGCGCAGACATAGCCGCCCGGCCCCGAGCCGATGATGATGACGTCGAAATTGGTCTCTGCCATTGCCAAGCCTCGTGTAGCGCCCAGCTTAGCCCGTCATGTCCGCGCTTGTCGCGGGCATCCACGTCTTTGCAGCACCGCGGATTTACAGGCGTGGATGGCCGGAACAAGTCCGGCCATGACGGCTCAGTCGGGAATGGGGCGGAAAGCGCCGTCGGCGCCGAGCCGCTCGAGAATGCCGGAGCGGATATCGAAATAGCAGCCGTGCAGCCGCAGCCGTTCTGCCGCCACCGCCTCGGCAATCCAAGGAAACGTCATCAGGTTTTTGAGCGACAGCCGCACCGCCTCGTGCTCGCACACGTGCTGGCGCTCCTCAGCCGGCGCCGCCAGCGCGCGCTGCCGCGCCGGCTCGGCGATGCGCACCCATTGGCCGACGAAGTCGGAGACTTCGGCGGGCGCGCCGTTGAGCAGCGTATCAATGCCACCGCACATGGCGTGGCCGAGCACGACGATCATGCCGACCCGCAGCGAGCGCACCGCGAACTCGATCGCGGAGCTGACGCCGTGCGGCTGGTCGTCCGGGCCGTAGGGCGGCACGAGGTTGGCGACGTTGCGGATGACGAACAGCTCGCCCGGTCGGGCGTTGAACACCATTTGCGGGTCGGTGCGGCTGTCGGAACAGGCGATGATCAGCGCGCGCGGCCGCTGGCCGAGCCGGCTTAATTCCTCGAAGCGCTTGCGCTCGGCCTGCCAGGTGCCGGCGCGGAAACGGCGATAGCCCGCGATCAGATCATCCACGATAGGCGCTCGACGGCTGCGATGTGTAGCTCACTGCCACGCGATTGAGCGCCAAGCAAGAACATGCCTCATTACCGGGAAGTCCGACCCGTGGTCGTTACGTTACCTTGAGCGCGATCATGATCACGCTTACGGCGAGCGCAACATACCAGACATAGTTCAAACTTAAATTCAGGGTGCGAATCGGTGGCCCCCGATCGAACATTTCAAGCATCGCATCCGCACTTTCTGAGACCGGTGCGCTCGGGTCGTCTTGCCGATTCTTGGCGGCAGCTTTTCGTAGGCGATAGGCTTCGTCTTTCGCCAATTCGTCGCCGAGCTTCATCAGCTTTTTTAGGATCTCGTGGTATTGAAATAAGCCGCGATGGAATATCCAGGAGGTTGAGACGTACACAACAATCAATAGAATTAGGGCCGTCCAGTCCAATTGATGGCCGTTGCTGCGTAGCGTAATCAGCCACCCGAGCACGGCCATGGTCACGCCGATATAGCCACTCCACAATGTGACAATGAACTTTGAATAGTCGTTGATCGTATCGAAGGTTTTCGCAAGGTCCATAATAGGCCCCGGAAAGTTGGAAGCGGGTTGATCGTCGGTTAAGCTCGGCGCAGGCAAACTACCGGCCGCTTGGTTCAGACCAGCATCATCACCGGATTTTCGATCAGCGCCTTAAAGGCGCCGATCAGCACCGCGCCGAGCGCGCCGTCGACGGCGCGGTGGTCGCACGACATGGTGACGCTCATGATCTGGGCGGCCTCGATCTTGCCGTTACGCACCACGGCGCGCTCCTCGCCGGTGCCGACGGCGAGGATGGTCGATTGCGGCGGATTGATCACGGCGGTGAAATCCTTGATGCCGTACATGCCGAGGTTCGATACCGAGGTGGTGCCGCCCTGGTATTCGTGGGGTTTCAGCTTGCGCGCCCGCGCAGCGAGCTCCTTCATCTCATTGGAAATCGCCGACAGCGATTTGGCCTCGGCGTTGCGGATGATCGGCGTGATCAGGCCGCCGGGCAAAGCGACCGCGACGCCGACGTCGGAGTGCTTGTGCTTGAGCATGCCGGAATCGGTCCAGCTCACATTGGCCTCGGGCACGCGCTGCAAGGCGAGCGCCAGCGCCTTGATGACGAAGTCGTTGACCGAAAGCTTGTAGGCCGGCTTGCCGTCCTTGTCCTTGGGCGCCGTGGCATTGATCTCCTCGCGCGCGGCGACGAGCTTGCCGATGTCGCAATCGATGGTGAGGTAGAAGTGCGGAATGGTCTGCGTCGAGGCGGTCAATCTTTGCGCAATGGTGCGGCGCATGCCGTCGTGCGGCACGAAATCGTAGGAGCCTTCGTCGTACAGCGCGTGGATCTGCTGGTCCGACAGCGACGGCGCGATCAGCGGCGCGCCGACCGGTGCCGCGGCCGCCGCGGGCGCGCGCACGCCCTGGCCGGATTTCGCCGCTTCGACGTCGCGCGCGATGATGCGGCCGTGCGGGCCGGAGCCTTGGATGCGGCCGAGTTCGATGTTCGCCTCTTTGGCGAGCCGTCGCGCCAATGGAGAAGAGAAAATTCTGTTGCCATGCCCGTTGGGCCGAACCCCCTCACGCCCACCCTCTCCCCGCAGGGGAGAGGGAGTGCGCGGTGCGGGCGATGGCGGTGGAGACTTCGCCTCTTGCGAAGTTCGGGCAGCGGTCGATGCGGCGGTAGCTTGCTGGGCCGCTCCTTCTCCCCGCGGGGGAGAAGGTGGGGATGAGGGGGCTCGGACGCCGGGTGTTGCACCCTTCCCTGCCGCAGCCGCGGCCGCTTTCACGTCCTCGCCTTCCTGGGCGATCACGGCGATCAGCTGATTGACCGGCACGTCGCTGGTGCCTTCCGGCACCACGATCTTGGCCATGATGCCGTCGTCGACGGCCTCGTATTCCATGGTCGCCTTGTCGGTCTCGATCTCAGCGATGACGTCGCCGGTCTTGACCGCGTCGCCCTCCTTCTTGAGCCACTTGGCGAGGTTGCCCTTCTCCATGGTGGGCGACAGCGCCGGCATGAGGATGTTGATGGGCATGTCAGCTGACTGCGTTGGTCTGGCCGGTATCGGTCGGGCGTTCCATTTCGGCGTCGAACATCGCCCACACTTTCTCGACCACTTGTTCCTCGCGCATCGAGGCTTCGAGCGCGTAGATGCGCCCGACATGGCGCACGATATCGGCCAAGAGAATGCCCCACGTTTCCGGCTCGTCGAACGCGCGACGCAACGAAACGTGCAGATTGCCTTCGGAGATGACCGCGCGCAGCACCTCGTAGCCGCCCTTCTCCAGCGCCGGCGGCGGAACGGCGAGTGCCTCGAACGCGGAGGTGGGAGCGCTGTCGCTCATCGGTAACAAACCGCCTTCGCCGCCTCGACCACTTCGGCGACCGACGGCAGCGCGAGCTTCTCCAAATTCGCCGCATAGGGCATCGGCACGTCCTTGCCGGTCACGCGCTCGACCGGCGCGTCGAGATAGTCGAACGCCTGCTCCATGACGCGGGCGGCGATCTCGGCGCCGACGCCGGACTGTTTCCAGCCCTCCTCGACGGTGACGATGCGGCCGGTTTTCTTCACCGACTCGACGATGGTGTCGCTGTCCATCGGCTTGAGGGTGCGCAGATCGATGACCTCGGCGTCGATGCCGTCTTTCGCCAGTTCGTCGGCGGCTTTGAGCGCATAGGTCATGCCCATGGACCAGGCGACGATGGTGACGTCGTTGCCCGGCCGCACCACGCGGGCGCGGCCGATCGGCAGCACGTAGTCGTCGAGCTTGGGCACCGGCGAGGAATGGCCGTAGAGGATTTCGTTTTCCAGAAACATCACCGGATTGGGATCGCGGATCGCGGCTTTCAGCAGACCTTTGGCGTCGGCCGCGGTCGAGGGCGCGATCACTTTCAGCCCCGGAATATGCGAGTACCAGGCGGTGTAATCCTGGCTGTGCTGGGCGGCGACGCGGGCCGCCGGCCCGTTCGGGCCGCGGAACACGATCGAGACGCGCACCTGGCCGCCCGACATGTAGGGCGTTTTCGCCGCCGAATTGATCAATTGATCCATCGCCTGCATGGCGAAGTTGAAAGTCATGAACTCGACGACCGGTTTTAGACCCGAGAGCGCCGCGCCGATGCCAAGGCCGGCAAAGCCGTGCTCGGTGATCGGCGTGTCGATGACGCGGCGCGCGCCGAACTCGTCGAGCAGGCCTTGGGTGACCTTGTAGGCGCCCTGATACTCGGCGACCTCCTCGCCCATGACGAAGACTTCCGGGTCGCGGCGCATCTCTTCGGCCATGGCGTCGCGCAAGGCTTCGCGCATGGTCATGGTAACCATTTCGGTGCCTTCCGGCACTTCCGGCTCGGGTGTTGCGGGAGCCGCGGGCGGCGCTGCCGCTACAGCTTTTACCGGCGCCGGCGCTTCGGCCTTTGCGGCGGAAGGCGGTGCGGCCGCTTCCTGGCGCGCCGGTTGGGGTGCGGCCGCGGCCTTGCCGTTGGTCAGTGCCGAAGAATCCTCGCCGTCGGCGAGGATCATGGCGATCGGTGTATTCACTGCGACGTCGGCGGTGCCTTCCGGCACCAGAATTTTTCCGAGCGTGCCTTCGTCGACCGCCTCCACCTCCATGGTGGCTTTGTCGGTCTCGATCTCGGCGATCACGTCGCCAGACTTCACCGTGTCGCCTTCCTTCTTGAGCCACTTGGAGAGGTTGCCCTTCTCCATGGTGGGCGACAGCGCAGGCATCAGGACTTGGGTGGGCATGGTCTTTGCGGCTCAAAAACGCGGACGAACGCGCTCAAGGAATCAACGATAGACGTCGGTGTAGAGCTCGGACGGA
>Ga0335081_10009984_pt1 | contig 15306 bp, 15 predicted proteins | sample Lox_Sample_35_FD_206713 | JGI IMG/M metagenome (GOLD analysis project Ga0335081, IMG submission 206713) | Soil microbial communities from Loxahatchee National Wildlife Refuge, Florida, United States - Lox_Sample_3.5 | ecosystem: Environmental > Terrestrial > Soil > Wetlands | place: USA...
CAGGCGCTGGACGCAGCGTTGCGGGAAAATGGAAAAAGGGCTCCGGCGGAAGCGGCTACGTTCACGGCACGGCGGCTGCAGGACTATCAAGGGAAAAACTGGGCTACCCGTAAGAACCCCTTTGTGGATCGTATGGCGTCGGCGTGGCTCATCAAACGATTTATTGATCCGAAAGCCTCTTTCGTGTTCATTGACGAGCGGAACGTTGCTTCGCTCGACAATACTACTTTGGCTTTCGATATGCGCGGCGCAGCTTTTACCCATGTCGGCGATTTCTGCACTTTTGAGGTGCTGGTGAAATCCTTCGGGATCAAAGACAAGGCGGTCAAAAAGATAGCCGAGATCGTACATGACCTCGACGTAAAAGACGATAAGTACGGTAAGCCTGAGGCGCCAGGTGTTGAGGAAATACTCGCTGGCATCCGCAAGACGGCAAAGAACGACACCGACGGACTTGAGCGCGGTATGGCAGCGTTCGAGATGCTGTATCAATCGAAATCCTGATTATCTGTAAAAAAGGAAGACATCTAGGCAGGGTGAAAAGATCACATTCCGCGAGGCGCTCCCTTACTGGCTCAAGCTCGGGTTGATCAGCTTCGGCGGTCCCACGGGACAGATCCCGATCATGCACAAGGAAGTGGTGGAGAACAAGAAGTGGATGCCCGAAAGCCACTTTTTGCACGCCCTGAACTTTTGCATGCTCCTGCCCGGGCCGGAGGCACAGCAGCTCGCGACGTACGTCGGGTGGCTCCTGCACGGGACCCGGGGAGCGCTCGCGGCCGGCATTCTCTTCGTCCTTCGTCGATATTCATCCTCTGGTGGCTCAGCTGGGTCTACGTGGCGCTCGGTACCGTTCCGGCAATAGCTGCGCTCTTCTACGGCCTGAAGCCGGCAGTTGCCGCGATCGTCGCGGAGGCGGTCATTCGCATGAGAAAAATCTTTGAAGAACCCGAGTCTCGTCGGACCTGCCGCATCGTCGTTCATTGCAATATATTTTCTGAACGTGCCGTTTCCGGTGATCGTTCTTTCCGCCGGCCTGATCGGCTATCTGCTGAATTCGCGTCAGACCAGCGCCGGAACTGGCGCGCAATCCGCTCCGGACCTGAAGCCGCAGATCATTGCAAACGGCTGGACCCGGGCACTGAAGATCGCCGCTATCGGTCTGGCTCTCTGGTTCCTGCCGCTGATCGCGCTCGGTCTCCGGCGCGGATGGGATGACATCCTGGTTGATATCGGCGTCCTGTTCAGCAAGGCCGCGGTCGTGACCCTCGGCGGGGCCTATGCCGTGCTCGGTTATATCGGTCAGCAGGCGGTGGGCTATTACGGATGGCTTCTCCCCGAGCAGATGATGGACGGCCTCGGCCCCGCCGAGACAACGCCCGGTCCACTCATCATGGTGAATCAGTTTGTGGCCTATGTAGCCGCCTATGCCCACACGCCTGGTCTCGCTCCCGCTCTTGCAGGCGCGGTCGGAGGGCTGCTCGCGACCTGGGTCACCTTCACGCCGTCCATGCTCTGGATCTTCATCGGCGCGCCGTACATCGAATCTCTGCGGAGGAATGTCAAGCTCGCTTCGGCATTGTCAGCGATCACGGCAGCGGTCGTCGGAGTCGTGCTGAGCCTCGGCGTCAACTTCACCCGGCATGCCCTGCTTCCGGACACAGGCGGCTTCGACCGGTTCGCGCTTGCGGCATCGGTGATAGCCTTTATCGGCATGCAATACCGGAAATGGCCCATGATCCCGGTCATCATCGGCTCTGCAACGGCCGGGCTCGTCTGGAAAACGGCTTTGTAAAAAGCGCAAACAAGGAGGAATCGATATGACGACAGCACCTGCATGCCCCATCGGAAAACTGGAAAAACTGCTCCTGGCAACAGACATGTCGGACTACAGCGAGGGAGCCATCCGGGAGGCGATCACGTTTGCCGCCAAATGCTCGAGTCGATTAGTTGCCTGCATGACGCTTGAAACGAACCCCGAATTCGAGACCATCGGCTCGAATGTCTTCGAGAAAGAAGAAGCCGAGGCGACGGCCCACCTCGAAGCGATCAAGGCGCGGGCGGCAAAGCAGAATGTCCTGTGCGAAACCGTTCTGCGCGAATCGACCGACGCCGCGGAGGCCTTCGTTGGCGAGGCAGTTGAAAAGAAGGTCGACATGATCGTTATCGGCAGGCGGGGACGCAAAGGAGTGGCCAAGGCCCTGATGGGAGAAACCGCGGCAAAAGTCATCGCCCACGCGCCCTGCAAGGTCCTCATCGTTCCCCGGGCGGCCCAGATCGAATACAGAAACATTCTGGTCGCCACTGACGCATCGGCTCACGCCACGGCGGCAGTCACTGAAGCGATTGCCATTGCAAAGCGCTGCGGAAGCCATCTTATCGCGCTCTCGGCCATGCGGGATGAGGGCGAGCGCGCAGACGCGGGGAAGCACGCAAGCGCCGCCGCCGAAGCAGCGCGCAGGGAGGGCGTATCCGCGGAGGCGGTCACCCCGACAGGAAGATCCTTCACTGCCATCGTGGAAACGGCAAGCGGCAGAGGAGTTGATCTTATCGTCATGGGGACCTACGGGAAAACCGGCATAAAGAAGCTTCTCATGGGAAGCTCGACTGAGAAAGTCATCGGGAGCGCCGGCTGCGCCGTGCTTGTCGTCAAAGCGTGAGAAGCTGAAGAAAGCGCGGGGGAGAACAGGGCCATGAAATGGATTACGAGAGAGAAGGTCAAGGTCGACCGCGTCGCCTGTCCCTGGCTGATCAGAAAGTTCGTGGACAAGGACGCTGAATTCATATTTGCACCAGCCGAGAAAGTTCAGGCCGAGGCCGCGTGTCTGGGAGCGATCCCCTTTGACGTGCCGAACGTTGAACTCGGCCACCACGGCAAAGAGTGCTCGTTCGATGCGATCGTAAGGAAATACGGTTTGACAACGGACCCGGCCCTCGTGCTGCTCGCCAGGATCGTGAACGGCGCGGATACTGACAACAGCCTGTATTGCCAGCCCGAGGGCCCGGGGTTGAACGCGGTCGCCGAAGGTTTCCGTCACCTGGGGCTCAAGGATGACCACGCGATCAATGCCGCGGAATGGATCGTGTACGATGCGCTGTACGCCTACTGTCGGGAGATGGTCAAGCAGGGAAAGTCCCATGGCATATACACGGTCTGACGTCGCGCTTCTCTTCGTTGCCCGGAGCGTCCGGCTCTTCGCCTATGGCGCGCTCTCCGTGGTCCTTGCCCTGTACCTCCACGAGATCGGCCTGTCCGGCGTTTTGATCGGGCTACTCTTCACGCTCACGCTTGCAGGCGATGCGGTGATAACGCTCTGGATCACGACGACCGCAGACCACGCATACGTGCGCGGCAGAAAAAAAATGCTTCTCCTGGGCGCGGGGCTCATGGTCTTAGCCGGCGTCGTCTTCAGTCTGACCGGGAACCCGCCCGTCCTCATCATCGCGGGAATCATCGGTGTGATCAGTCCGAGCGGCAACGAGATCGGGCCCTTCCTCTCCCTCGAACATGCGGCGCTCTCCCAGCTTCTCCCTGCCGAGCAGCGCACCAGGGCGTTCGCCTGGTACAACGTGGCCGGTTCGCTTGCCGCAGCCTCGGGCGCGCTTGCCGGCGGGCTCCTCTCGAAACTTATCGTGAGCGCCGGATATACGGAGCTCCTATCCTACCGCGCGGTGATTGTTCAATACGCCGCATGCGGCATCATCCTGGCCGCGCTCTTCCTGTTCCTCTCTCCGGGAGTGGAGGCGAAGCCCGCCTCCCGCGCAGTGGCGCGTGTGTTCGGCCTGCATCAGTCCCGGGGCGTGGTCCTGAAGCTTTCCGCATTGTTCGCGCTCGACGCCTTTGCCGGCGGGTTCGTGATCCAGAGCATGGTCGCCTACTGGTTCCACATCCGGTTTGGCGTGGACGCTGCGCTTCTGGGCAGCATCTTCTTCGGGGCCAATATCCTGGCCGGCCTCTCGGCGCTTTTCGCAATCCGGCTTGCCAACCGCTTCGGCCTGATCAATACCATGGTGTTTTCCCACATCCCGTCGAACGTGCTGCTCTGTCTGGTGCCGCTCATGCCGAACCTGGCGCTCGCGGTCACCGTGCTGCTGCTCCGCTTCAGCATTTCCCAGATGGACGTGCCTACGCGCCAATCCTACACCATGGCCGTCGTAGCGCCGGACGAACGGTCGGCCGCCTCGGGCGTCACGACCATCGCCCGCTCGATCGGCGCGGCCTTCTCGCCGGCCCTGACCGGCGTCTTCCTTGCGACGCCGGCGCTCCTGGCCGCACCGTTCCTCGTTTCCGGGGGGCTGAAGATCGTGTATGACCTGCTGCTCTACCGAAGCTTCAGGAAGGCCGATGTGAAATGAGATGACTTGGGGACGGAAGGCGGGGCGCCGCGCGGCGATATTGTCAGCGCCCGGCCGAAGTGAAGGGCCGGCCGGCGCAGGCCCGGTGCAGTGTGGATCACGGTTTGGTCATGTCGCGGTAGAGCAGGAACCCGCCCCGCCCGCTATCCTTGACGCGGTACATGGCGGCGTCAGCCCTGTTCAGGAGTGTCTCCACATCATCGCCGTCCCCGGGGTAGATGCTGATGCCGATGCTGGCGCCGATGCTGCACTCATGCTCCCTGAGCACGAACGGATCGGACAGCACCTCGATGATCTTCCGGGCGACGACCGCGGCGTCCTCGGGCGCCTCGATCTTACCACAGAGCCCGACGAACTCGTCTCCTCCCATACGGGCCACCGTGTCCGCCTTCCGGGTGCAGGCAACCAGCCTCCTGGACACTTCCTTAAGCAGCAGATCGCCCATCTCATGCCCGAGCGCATCGTTGACCGCCTTGAAACGGTCCAGGTCGATATAGAGGACCGCGAGCACGAATCTGTTTCGCTTCGCCAGCTCCAGAAGCTGGCGCGTGCGGTCGAAGAAGAGCGCCCGGTTCGGCAGACCCGTGAGATCATCATACAGCGCGATCCGCCTGAGCCCCTCCTCGATCTGTTTCCGTTCGCTGATGTCCCGGAATATGATCTGGACCGCGGGTTTTCCGCCTGAGGAAAAGAAATTCCCCGCGACCTCCACATCGATCTCCGTTCCGTCGCACCGGATATATTTTTGTTCAAGCCAGGGAGCGGTCTGGGCCCCGGCCCGGGACAGTCCCTGAATGCGCTGCGTCACGATCTCGTGGTAATCGGGATGGATGAATTCGAATACGGATTTTCCGATGACCTTGGCGGGATCTGCCGCACCGAGGAGCCGCATTCCCGACGGGTTCATGAAAACAAACCTGCCCTCGATGTGGATGGCGATCCCATCGGGTGACAGCTCGATGAGCTGCCGGTACCGCTCCTCGCTTTCTTTCATCGCGGCGATTGCCTGCTGCAGCTCCTGCGGGGCATGGCCGGTCTTCGTGCGCGCACGAAGACCGGCAAAGAACAGGAGAGCCGCGCCGGCCAGAATAAGAAACACAGCTACGAGAGAGAGTGTCGACATATCGTCTTAAGCCTCTTCAGGGTGCGGTTCCGGCCAGGGATGCGGCCGGGGAAGCTGGTTGATACGAATCTTGTCGGATGATCGTGTCCCGTTCTTTAATAATCACGGGGTTATGAAAGGGGCGATTTCTTTTGCGCAAACAGGGGGGGCATAGTATAATCCGCGCATGTCCCGGAAACTTGACGAAAAAATCGATTCCCTCCTTGCCGCTGAGCGGGGAGCGGTTGTTAAGGCCCGCGGCGCCGGCATCGAGGTCGCGCTCGCCTACCCGAACACCTACCATATCGGCATGTCGAACCTCGGCATTCACCAGATCTACCGCATCCTGAACGGCCGTCCTGACACGGCATGCGAGCGGGTCTTCCTTCCCGATGAGGAGGACATCGAGGAGTACGAAAAGACCAACAGGAAGCTCTTTACCTTCGAAAACCGGCGGCCTGTCAGGGAGTTCGACATCCTGGCCTTCTCGGTCTCCTTCGAACAGGACTACCTGAACATCCTGGAGATGCTGCGGCTCGCCGGCATCCCGGCTTCCCGGGAGGAGCGGAATGGCGAGGGACCGCTCGTGGTGCTCGGCGGCATCTGCTCGTTCTTCAACCCCGAACCCCTGGCGGACTTCTTCGATCTCGTGATCGCGGGGGAGGGCGAGGACGTTGTAAATGAGTTCGTCGATGTCTATCGAAAGCACCGAGACGATAGCCGCGGGGAATTGCTCAGGGCATTGAGCGCCATCGCCGGCGTGTACGTGCCGGAGTTCTATGAGGTCCTGTATCATGAGGACGGAACGATCAGGGAGCGCAGAAAACACGAGCCCTCCGCGCCGGAAATGATCGCCAAGCGAACTGCCGGGGACTTCGACCGTTTCCCCGCCGCCACCGCGATCCTGACGCCGAACACCGAGTTCAGCGACCGGTACCTGTCCGAGATCACCCGGGGCTGCGGCAGGCACTGCAGATTCTGCATGGCCGGGTACCTTTATCTCCCGCCGCGGACCCTCGGCATCGAAGCGGCAAAGCGGCAGGCTGCGCAAGCCGATGCGCAGTGCGGCAGGATCGGCCTCGTGGGCGCGGCGCTTTCGGATTATCCCCACATCAACGAGCTCTGCATGGCGATCGAAGGCGGCGTCTCGGTCTCGTCCCTGCGCGCGGACTCGGTGAGCGAAGCGCTCATCGAACGGCTCGCGAAGAGCGGGCACAAGACCATCTCGATTGCGCCCGAAGCGGGGTCCGAACGGCTCCGCAGGGTCATCAACAAGGGCGTGAGCGAAGAGGATATCCTGAGGGCCGCCGACATGGTCTTCGGCCGCGGCATTCCGAACCTGAAGCTCTACTTCATCCTGGGCCTGCCCACGGAGACGCAGGAGGACGTTGAGGCGATCATTGCGCTCAGCATGCAGGTGCGCGAGGTTCAACTCAGGCACGCGCGGCCTGCGGGCAGGATCGGCAGGATCACCCTCTCGGTAAACTCCTTCGTACCGAAGCCGTTCACGCCGTTCCAGTGGGAGCCCATGGAGGCGGTGGAGGTGCTGAACAGGAAGCAGCGTTTTCTCGAAAAGGCAGTCCGGAGGACCGGGAACATGAACATGATCCACGACCTTCCGAAGTGGGAGTATATCCAGGCGCTCCTGTCCCGCGGGGACCGGAGGGTCGGCGCGCTGATCAGGAGCGCCCATGAAAAAAGTGGGGACTGGAAGGCCGCCGCAAGGGAGCTGAACGTGGATATGGACTTCTACGCAAGGCGCAGACGCTCGTTCGACGAGGTCCTTCCCTGGGATTTCATTGACATCGGTGTGAGGAAAGATTATCTTAGGAACGAATACAACCGGGCCCTCGACGGAAAGTTCACGCCAGTGTGCAGCGTGGGCTCCTGCAAGGCCTGCGGAGTGTGCACGCCGGAAGAGAAATCTGCGGCCGCGGATGAACAGGGATGAACAGGGACGGAAAACAGAAACAATTCACGTCTGAGAAAAATGTTCAACTGCTCACAATTCCCGGGCTTGAACAGATCCCGCGTGTCAGGCATGCGTTCACCACGAGAAGGAACGGCCTCGGTGCCCGCACGAACGGGTTCAAGCTGTCAGGGGACTGGAACGTCGTGGCAGAAGCATTCGGAGTGGCTCCTGACCGCGTCGTGACCGTGAACCAGGTTCACGGCGATACGATCGTGCGTGTCGATGATCAGAACTACACGAGCCTGCTGCCGGTCGAGGCCGATGCCATGGTCACGAACCAGGCCGGCATCGCCATCGGCGTCGAGACCGCAGACTGCGTACCCGTGCTGCTGGTCGACCCCGTCATACCCGCGATCGGCGCGGTCCATGCCGGCTGGCGGAGCACGGTCAAGAAGATCGTGCGGAAGGCCGTGCAGACGATGCAGGACGAATTCGGCTCCGATCCTTCGCGGATGATCGCGGCCATCGGCCCGGCGATCGGGCCAGAGTGCTACGAAGTGGACGAACCGGTCATGGGCCCGGTGAAAGAGAGCTTCTCCCTCTGGCAGAAGGCCGCCTCTCCGCTCGGCAACGACAAGTGGAGCCTGGACCTCGTAAAGCTGAACAGGATCGGCATCGTGCAGGCGGGACTTCCGCCGGGGAACGTCCACTCCCTCGGCCTCTGCACCTGCTGCAGAAGGGACCTGTTCTATTCCTTCCGCGCCGAAGGCAGGACCGGCAGGATGCTGTCGGTTATCATGATAAGACCTTGAATTAGGGACACAGACGGACACTGAATGAATCTATGAAAATCATGGTCTAATCATAGGCTGATCTGTGATAATCAGTGTCAAAGACCTTTAACTTTCAATGTCAATTGAGGACAACGTCAAGACGGTCCTGGACAGGATCGCCGCCGCGGCCCAGCGGGCCGGCCGCGAGCCCTCCGCCATCAAGCTCGTTGTCGTTACCAAGACCGTCGATGTCGCCCGCATCCGCGAGGCCGTTGAGGCCGGGGCATTGATCCTCGGCGAGAACCGGGTGCAGGAGGCGAAGGAAAAGATCGAGATGCTCGGACCGGTCGCCAGCTGGCACCTGATCGGCCATCTCCAGACGAACAAGGCAAAGTATGCGGTCAGGCTGTTCTATCTGATCCATTCCGTGGACAGCATCGAGCTTGCCCGGGAGATCGACCGGCAGGCCGCGAAGATCGGGAAGGTACAGGACATACTGATCGAGGTGAGCATCGCCGGGGAGGAGAGCAAGGCTGGCGCGGCGATCGAGCAGACTGCCGGCCTGGTGAGAGAAGCGGCAAAATTGGGCCACCTCTCGCTCAAGGGGCTGATGACCATCCCGCCGTTCCTTGACGATCCCGAGCGGGTGCGGCCCTATTTCAGGAAGCTGCGCGAACTGTCGGAGGCCATCGCGCGGGAGCGGATCCCCGGCGTATCCCTGAAAGAGCTTTCCATGGGCATGAGCAACGATTTCGAGGTCGCCATCGAAGAAGGCGCAACCATGGTGCGGGTGGGCACGGCGATATTCGGGGAAAGAAGATAGGATCGTACGCGGGAGCTCGGAGCAACAGGCAGGACCATCGAAGGAAACAGAGGGGGCGGCATGACGATAAAGGGCAAAATCGCATTCCTGGGCGGCGGGAACATGGCCGAGGCGCTGATCAGGGGGCTGCTTGCAGCCGGTGTCGTGAAGGCGGACCAGTTGGTCGTCAATGATGTCTCCGCCGACCGGCTCGAGCATCTCAGGACGACCTATGGTATCATAGTCCAGAAGAGCACCCGGGACGCCGCGTCCGGCGCCGACGTCGTGCTGCTCTGCGTAAAGCCCCAGGTCATCGACGTGGTCCTGGCCAAGATCGCCCCCGTCGCGGATAAGACAAAGCTGGTCATCTCCATCGCCGCAGGCGTGACGATCGACAGGATCCAGAAGATGCTTGCGGCAGAGCCCCGGGTGATCAGGGTGATGCCGAACACGCCCGCGCTCGTGCTCGCCGGTGCGGCTGGCATCGCTGCCGGGTCAAAGGCAACGCAGGATGATATGGGGCTGGCGCAGCAGATCTTCGGCGCCGTGGGCAGGTCCGTGGTCGTGGACGAGAAGCTGATGGACGCCGTGACCGGGCTGTCGGGCAGCGGCCCGGCCTACGTGTTCATGATCATTGATGCCCTGTCCGACGCGGGTGTGAAGGCAGGGCTGCCCCGGCCCCTTGCGCTGGAACTCGCGGCCCAGACCGTGTTCGGATCGGCGAAGATGGTGCTCGAGACCGGTGAGCATCCGGGCAAACTGCGCGACATGGTGACCTCGCCCGGGGGGACGACCATCGAAGGGCTGCACGCGCTCGAGAAGGGTAAGCTCCGGGCCACGCTCATGAACGCCGTGGAAGCGGCAGCTGCCAGGAGCAGGGAACTGGGGAAGTAAAACCTGACAGAATCGACAGACAAGCGATGATAGGCGACGAAAACCGAATGAGCGACGACAGAAACCAGCAGGCTAACAGTGAGACGACGTGAGGCAATTGGATAGACCGAAAGGCGAGCATGGGGGAACATTCAGAGCCATACAGAATTACATGTATGGCAGGTCGCAATGGATGCAGCCATGGAGATTTATGAAATTACCAAAGTCTTTCCAACCGAGGAAAAGTATTCTCTCGTGGACCAGATCCGTAGATCCTCCCGCGCTGTAGCCGCCAATCTTGCCGAAGCGTGGCGGAAGCGATGATATGAAGCAGCATTTAAGAGTGAATTGAACGACGCAGAAGCTGAGGGATCCGAAACGCAAACGTGGATAGAAGTGTCGCTCCGGTGCTCTTCTATAAACAAGCAAACAGCAGGTACGCTTGATCAGAAATACGAGCGTATACTCGCACTGCTGGCGGCCATGATTCGTGACGCCGGAAACTGGACGCTGTCGTATAAAAACGACAAGTAGAGAATCTGTCGAAGATTCGGTGCAAAGGCGGGAAACAATATCCCGCTTCTTAGAAGTTATTTTGTTTCTTGGACGGGATTTGTCGCCACTGGTCGGTGCAGGTCGACGCTAGTCGATTGCAGGTCGGCATTACAACGGGAGGGACAATGTTCGTATTCGGCAATATCATTCTGGGAATCGCCAAGGTGCTCGACGTCGTGCTGAACATCTACATGTGGGTCATCATCATCCGCGCGCTCATCTCCTGGGTGAACCCGGACCCCTACAACCCGATCGTGCAGATCCTCGCGAGGATGACCGAGCCGGCGCTCAGGCCCATCAGGAAGCTGGTGCCGCCGTATAAGGTCGGCATCGATTTTTCACCGCTCATTGCGATCCTCATCATCATCTTTCTGCAGTACGCGTTGATCAACACGCTCTTTCGTATCGGCCATTCGATGGGCTAACGCACGGGACCCATCGGCCGGGAGGCGATCCTATGAACATTACACCGCTCGACATCCAGCAGAAACGGTTCCACGTGGGCTTCCGGGGGTATGAACGCGTCGAGGTCGACAACTTTCTCGACCTGGTGCGGGAAGAGATGGAGGCGCTCCTGCGCGAGGTGACGGAGCTGCGCGAGTTCCGGCAGTCCTATGACCAGCGGATGGCCGAGCTCGTCTCCCGGGAGGAGACGGTCAAGAACACGCTTATCATGACCCAGAAGGTGTCGGACGACACGAAGGAGAACGCGCGCAAGGAGGCGGACCTGATCATCAGGGACGCCGAGGTGCGCAGCCAGCAGATCATCGGCAATACCCAGCAGGAGAAGGTCAGGCTCGAAACGGACATCCAGGAGCTGAAGCGGCGGAAGCACCACTTCCTGCAGGACATCAAGAAGGTGATCCAGATGCATCTCGAAATGGTGACCTTCGAGGAAAGCGGCAATGAAAGCCAGGCAGGGCCGGCCGCGGAATAAGGCAGCGGCGGAGAGTGTGACGCTGTCTGTCCGCATCCAGCCGCGCGCTTCGAAGAACGAGGTCGTCCGCAGGGAGGACGGGGGCATCAAGATCAGGCTGACTGCCCCGCCCGTGGACGGCGCGGCGAACGAGGCCCTGATCCGGTTCCTCGCGGATACTTTTTCCGTATCAAAGTCCCAGGTCGAGATCGTTTCCGGTCATACGTCGCGTGACAAGATCGTCAGGATCATCGGGATCGGTACGGAAGTTGCGGAGCGGCTGTTGAATTGTGCCGGGAAATAGAGTACTATATTATTGTTGGAATAGTGATTTGGACGCGGGCCGCGCTGAGAGGCACAGGGATAACTTCCCTCCCCTAACAATTATCCCTTCATGCGCCTGTTGACGCTGTCTGTGTCCGGACTCTTGATTCAAGCGGCAAGGGCCGTATCCTGTTCATCAAAAAAGGGGGCGACAGGTTTCGACGGGGACACAGAGGTCAGGAGTTGCATGCCGAGGTGCCATGGGGCTCGTAAAACACATGGTAAATAACAACTGCCAATAACGAACTGGCACTCGCTGCCTAATTAACTAGTCAGCGCGTTCCGCGGCCGGCGCCTGAACTGCCGCAGGGACGTCACAAACCAGGCTGGTCTTCCCGACTTCGTCCGGGGCGGGAGGATAAGATAAACCGGGCTGGCTGACTCCGGAGCTTTCCCTGAGGCGCCGGAAGAGGCGACAGCTATAAATGAGGGGATAAGCATGTATGAGCTTCTGGCTGACGGTTTTCGGACGTGGGTTCGAATCCCACCGCCTCCACCATTTAACATCATCGAGAGTCACGCGCGGCGACCGATGGCAAACAAAAAGGAGATAAGAACATCTTATCTCCTTTTTTATTTCAGCGGGACCTGTGCCGCGCCACATGAAGCGGGAAGTTCATTGCAAGCGAACGTGCTCATGCTTCGGACCGTTTGCGGTCCAGACCACACGCGATCGATCTTCTGTTTCGCATCGCACGGCTCTGATGAACAGCGAACGCCCTTCCCGGTGGAGAGTCTTCGCAAAACGACATGCATGCTGCCGGACCGGACGCTGGCAGATTCCATTCAACCTTATTCCTCTCTCGGTGTCCCATTATATGCAAAAAATACCCGTACAAGAAGGAGAGAACAATGGATGCACGAAATCAGCCTCGGAACATGAAGATTGTGTGGGTTTTGGGAACGATCGTTGTGCTCGGATTATCGTTATCCGCGCTTCCTATGGCCTTTGGCGAATCAAGGCCGTGCGCGGATGACATCGCCAGGTTGTGCAAGGACGTACAGCCGGGCAAGGGCGGAATCGCACGATGTCTGAAAGAACACGAAAATGAGTTGTCTCCTTCCTGTAAAGAGAGGATTGCTGTTGCGAAAGAGCGAAGAACGGAATTCCGGGACGCCTGCACCGGTGATGTCCAGCAATTCTGCAAGGACGTGCAGCCAGGCAAGGGCGGCATTGCGAAGTGTTTGAAGCAGCATGAGAATGAGCTGTCGCCGGCCTGCAAGGGAATGGTTGCACAGTTCAAGGACAGAAAATAGAGTGTGCCGCTCCCTGATGTATGCCGGATACAGAGCAAGGCGGCATTGAAGCGGGTACTCCCGCCTGCTTCTCCGGGGTAACCGGCACGCGGAGCTGGTCTCATCATAGTTCTTGCGCCCGATTCACAGCAGCAGGATGCCGGCGCGTGCGTGGGATGGGTTCCCGCGGAAGACCGGTCTTGTTCCCGCCTTGATGCCGGCATTGTCAGTGCCATGATCAATATCCCTTCCACGCTCAAGATCTCATTCCGTGCGCTCCGCGTGAACAAGATGCGCTCGGCGCTCACCATGCTCGGAATCGTCATCGGCGTCGCTGCGGTGATCGCCATGGTCGCAGTCGGCACGGGCGCGAGCAGGCAGATCGCTGAGCAGATATCGAGCATGGGAAGCAACCTGCTCATTGTCATGCCCGGATCCACGACCTCGGGCGGGGTGCGGATGGGGGCCGGGACGCAGTCCACGCTGACCATGAACGACGCCGAGGCCATCGTGAAAGAAAGCTCATCGGTGGAAGAGGTCGCGCCCACGCTGGGGGGCGGCGCACAGGTGGTGTACGGCCACATGAACTGGTCGACCACGGTGACCGGCACAACGCCCGGTATGTTGACGGTCAGGGACTGGTCGCTGGCCATGGGACGGCCATTCACGGACCAGGACGTGAGAAGCGCGAGCAAGACCGCGATCATCGGCCAGACCGTGGCCGACAACCTTTTCGGGGACCAGAACCCGATTGGCCAGAGCATCAGGATCAAGAACGTTCCCTTTATCGTTACGGGAGTGCTGTCAATCAAGGGCCAATCGAGCCAGGGGCAGGACCAGGATGACGTTATCTATATTCCCGTGACGACGGCGCAAAAAAAACTCTTCGGCGCACAGTTCCCGGGCATGGTCAGGATCATCATGGTAAAGGCCAAGAGCGCGGAAGACCTGGCGTCGGCCGAAAAACAGATAACCGACCTGCTCAGGCAGCGGCACCACATCGGCCAGAAGCAGGACAACGACTTTACCGTGAGGAACCTCACCCAGATCATGCAGGCCCGGGAGCAATCCACGCAGGTGATGACCTTGCTGCTGGGCGCGATCGCGTCGGTTTCGCTCCTCGTCGGTGGTATCGGTATCATGAACATCATGCTCGTTTCGGTCACCGAGCGGACCCGCGAGATCGGGATACGCATGGCTGTCGGAGCGAAGACGATGGACATCCGTCTCCAGTTCATCGTCGAGGCGCTCACGCTCTCCCTTATCGGCGGTACCATAGGGATTCTCACGGGATTGTCCGCGGCAATGATGCTCTCGTACCTCTCCGGCTGGCCCACGGTCGTTTCTGCCCTCTCCATCGTGCTCGCCTTCGGCTTTTCGGGATTCATCGGGATCTTCTTCGGCTTCTACCCGGCGTACAAGGCGTCGCTGCTGAACCCGATCGATGCGCTGCGGTATGAGTGAAGCATCTGACATTGACAAACAGGCGCGTTCGAGGTAGCATCACCAGTGCCTCCCGCGGAGGTACCGTTCCTCGATACAGCGAAGAGCGCAGCCTCGATCCCGTACCGCAGAAACGTGAAAACGAATATACCTCATGAGGGCAGAGAATGAATATGCAGCAGGATACCGGGAACAACAAAGGGTCGGAACGAAACCGTCTGGCAGCACTCCTGACGCGCAAGAGGGTCGGGGCGCTTGCGATCGTCCTTCTGGTCATCGGGCTGGCTGTCTTTTTTGCAAAAGGCGGTCAGAAGGCGTCGCGCGCTGCCCAGAGTCCGCAGGCCTCGCCCGGCACACCCGTCACGGCGGTGCCGGTGAAAAAGGAAGACCTCGGAGTATACCTTTCGGGCCTCGGCGCGGTCACGCCGCTCAACACGGTAACGGTGAAAAGCCGGGTTGACGGCGAGCTGATACGAGTTCTATTCAGGGAAGGCCAGGTCGTGAACAAGGGAGAGCTTCTGGCCGAGATCGATCCGCGGCCTTTCGAAGTGCAGCTTACCCAGGCAGAAGGAGCATTGGCCCGCGATCAGGCGCAGCTGCAGAACGCCCAGCTTGACCTGGAGCGATATAAGGACCTGGTCAAGAAGGACCTGATCCCCAAACAGCAGCTCGATACCCAGGAGTCCCTGGTCCACCAGAATGAAGGTGCGGTCAAGGCCGATCAGGGCCAGATCGATAACGCCAAGCTTCAACTTGTCTATGCACGGATCACTGCTCCGTTCAGCGGCCGCATCGGCCTGCGCCAGGTGGACCCGGGCAACATTGTACATGCGAACGACGCCGGCGGGCTTGCGGTTATCACTCAGATGCAGCCGATCTCGGTGATCTTTTCCCTGCCCGAAGACAATCTCTCGCAGATATTGGGCAAGCTCAGGAGCGGCGCACGGCTTGTGGTCGAGGCGTATGACCGGGAGCAAAAGCGGAAGCTCGCTACCGGAACACTTCTGACCGTTG
>Ga0335081_10009986_pt1 | contig 15305 bp, 7 predicted proteins | sample Lox_Sample_35_FD_206713 | JGI IMG/M metagenome (GOLD analysis project Ga0335081, IMG submission 206713) | Soil microbial communities from Loxahatchee National Wildlife Refuge, Florida, United States - Lox_Sample_3.5 | ecosystem: Environmental > Terrestrial > Soil > Wetlands | place: USA: Florida...
CCGTCCTTCATGGCCACGAAGGCGTATTCCGCCTGGGCGCGGGAGCCGAGATGGATGGTCGCGCCGCAACGGTCGCGCAACTCCAGGTGGCCGGCGACAAAATCGGCGTGGAAGTGGCTGAGGAAGACATGGCGGATCTGGAGGCCAAATTTTTCGGCGTCGGCCAGGTACTGCTGGATGTCGCGCTGCGGGTCGACGATGATGGCGGTCGAACTGGCCTCGTCTCCCAGCAGATAGGAGGCGTGGGCGAGGCAGCCCAGGTAGTACTGTTTCAGAATCATGGAAGCATCGACAGTTTAGCGCCGCGCGTTGCCGGTGGCGAGCCCAAAGACATTCATCAAGTTTCCCGAATTGCGGGTTGCTCGGGAATCGCCCCACTACTCAAAATCCCGATAACCCTTTCCCTCTCCGCCAGTCCAACTGTTGGCGGCCGGGGTGTGACGGCGAACACTGAACTTTCCCGCCCTCCGCTGCGTAAACTGGGGTATGGTCATGCGCATGCTGCTGGACATCTTCGCCCAGACCCTGCGCACCCTTTGGGCGCACAAGCTGCGCTCCTTCCTGACTATGTTTGGGATCGCCTGGGGTGTGGGGTCGCTGCTGCTGCTGGTTGGGGTGGGCGAAGGCTTCCGCAGCGGCAACCGCAAGGAGCTGGAGAGCTTCGGCAAGAACATTATTTTCTTCTTCGGCGGGCGCGCACCCGCCGTCCCGGGTAGCTTTGCTTCGATGAAGTGGTTCAACCTGACGTATGACGACTACCTCGACATCAAGCGGGAAGCCAAGCTGGCGCTGAACCTCTCGCCGGTGATCGCGCGCGACGACATCCGCGCCGTCAGCGACTACACCAGCACCAACGGCCAGGTCTCCGGCGTGCCGCCCATCTATGACCAGGTGCGGACGATCCCCTTGCAGGTGGGACGCTGGTTCAACGATGACGATAACGCGCAGCGCCGCCGCGTCTGCGTGCTGGGCCGGGAGATGACCAAGAACCTCTTCCCTGGCCGGCCGGCGGTGGGAAATACCATCCTGCTGAATGAGGTGCGTTTCCAGGTCATCGGTGTACTTACCATGATCGGACGCGAGGAGCAGAACGCCACCAACATCCGCATCTTTGTTCCGTTCAATACCATGCGCGAGCTCTTCCCGCTGAAAGGGGAGAACTCGAAAGACGGAAATGCCATCTCGTTCATCAACTACCAGCCCCGCACCTTTGATGAGAACGAAGCGGCAAAGGAGGAGATGCACAAGATCGTCGCCCGCAACCACGGCGGCTTCGATCCCAACGGCCAGAATATCTGGGAGGAATGGGACACGGTCAAGAACCAGAAGACCATGGGCAAGATTTTCACCGCCATGGACTGGTTCCTGGGCGGAGTTGGGCTGGTGACGCTGGCGCTGGGCGCCATTGGCATCATCAACATCATGCTGGTGGCGGTGAGCGAGCGCACGCGCGAGATCGGGCTGCGCAAGGCCCTGGGCGCAACCAACCGCAACATCCTGTTCCAATTTTTCCTGGAAGGCGCGTTTCTCACACTTTTGAGCGGCGCCATCGGCGTGGGCGGCGCGATGTTGGTGATCAAGCTGCTTTCCGGCGTGCAAATGCCGCCGGGCTTTGATACGCCGAAGATCGTTCCAATATCCGCCATTGGCGCGGTGTTGTCGCTGGCGCTGGCGGGCATCGCCGCCGGCCTTTACCCGGCGCGCAAGGCGGCGATGCTGGAGCCGGTCGAGGCCCTGCGCCAGGAGTGAGTCATGACTGCTGACCTGCTGCGAGAAGCTTACGGCGCCATGAAGCACAACCGCCGGCGCACCGCGCTCACCATGCTGGGCATGGCCTGGGGCATCGCAACGGTGGTGATCCTGCTGGCCTTCGGCTCGGGCTTCGAGCGCGCTATCAACCTGATCTTCAGCTCCTGGGGCACCGACATGATCATGGTCTTCCCCGGGCGCACCTCGTTGCAGGCCGGGGGATCGAAAGCCGGCAGCGAAGTCAAACTCAAGCTCGCCGACGTGGACTACCTCCGCAACGAGGTGCCCATGATCAAGGGCATCACCCCGATGTTCGACAAGGGAAGCAACGGTAACAACACCCAGCAGAGCGGCGCCACTATCCAGCACGATACCCGCACTTTTACCAACTTGTTTCTCACCGGCGTATACCCCGTGTTCCAGCGCATCCGGCGGTTCGATGTGGATAGCGGGCGGGGGCTGACGGAGGAGGATGAATACACACGCGCGCGGGTGGCCGTGATCGGCGATGAGGCCAAGAAAAGACTTTTCTCCGGAGAAATTGCGGTGGGGCAGAACATCCGCATCAATGGCATGACCTTTAAGGTCGTTGGTGTGTACCAGCACAAGGTGCAGGGCGGCGGCGACGACAACGACAACAAGGACGTCATCATCCCCTTCAGCACCATGGGTGACCTCTACGACACGCAATACCTCACTGGTATCGCCATGGACTATGAGGGCGAGGACCACCGCCAGGTCGCGCGCGTGGTCCGTGCCGTACTCGGCGCGCACCACAACTTCCGTTCCGACGACCGCCGCGCCGTCTACATCGCCGACATCAAGGAAGATTTCGACGAATTCAAGGTCGTGACCGCCGCTCTGAAGGTGCTGCTGGCCTTCATCGGCGCGCTGACGCTGGGCATCGGCGGCATCGGCCTGATGAACATCATGCTGGTCTCGGTGCAGCAGCGCACCCGCGAAATCGGCGTGGAGAAGGCCCTGGGCGCGCAGAAAGGCCAGATTCTCTTCCAGTTTCTGGCTGAAGCGCTGGCCATCACCTTCGCCGGGGGCCTGGCTGGGATCGTTATCGCGTACCTGATCTCGTGGACCGTGGGCTCGATCACCCTGATGAGCGCCTTCGGCGAGAACAGCGGTGGCGCCGGCGACATCCACCTGGGCATCAACCTGAGCAGCCTGATCGTGGCCACCATCATCCTCAGCCTGGTCGGGATCGTCAGCGGCATGCTGCCAGCCATCCGCGCCGCAGGACTCGACCCCATCGAATCGTTGCACTACGAATAGCAGAGGAAGCAGGATGCAGGGGGCAGGAAGCAGGAATTGGCCTTCCTGCCGCCTCGCCTTTCTGGTCCCCTGTGGTTAAATCGTTCCGTGCCCAACGCCCGCCTGGAACGCGTCCTCGAGCAACTTCGCCTCTATCAACATCCGCTGCTGGCCTTTGACGCGCGCGAGAAGGGCGAAGGCGTCGAGGTCATCATCCGCTTCAAAGACCCCGGCCTGAAGGTCCACACCTACTACTTCGAGCTGCACCCGCGCGACCTCGACCACCCGCAGTTCGAGTGGACCTTCCAGCGCCAGCTCTATGATTGCCTGCACGATTATTTCATCGAGATGTTCACCCGCACCCCGCAGGACTTGAAAGAGCGGAAATGACCCTACGCGAGCGCATTGAGCAGGAAATCCGCGAGCAGGGGCCCATTCCGTTTTCCCGGTACATGGATCTGTGCCTCTACGATCGCGATGCGGGTTACTACGCACGCGCCAAAGAGCAGTTTGGAAAAGGGGGCGATTTCTATACTGCGAGCGACGTGCACGCGGTCTTCGGGCGTCTTATCGCACGGCAGTTCGATGAGATGTGGCGCGTGCTGGGCGCTCCGGAGCGCATCGAGATCGTGGAACTCGGGCCGGGGCGCGGCCTGTTCGCGCGCGATGTGATCGAGTGGTCGCGACAGAAGTTCCCGCATTTCTTCGCTGCGCTGCACTACACGCTGGTGGAGAGGTCGGCTGCGCTGCGGGAGAAGCTGGCCTCCACGCTGAGCGAGTACATCACGTTGGAGAAAGCGTCAGTCGGGGGAGACTTAGAAAGCCGCAGCTCTACGGAGAATGCGATTGTGTTCGCCAACGAGTTCTTCGACGCGCTGCCCGCCGAGGTGCTGAGCAACCACGGCGTGATGCGCGTCGGCTGGGAAGCGGGACGCTTCACGGAGAGCTTCGTCTCCGCGTCGCCGGCCGAGATGGAATATCTGGACCGCTATTCCATCCATCCCGGGGAAGGCGAGCGCGTGGAAGCCGGCTTGGAGGCGCAGCGCTGGATGCCGCGCATCGCCGCCGCAGTGCCGCGCGGTTTCGTGGTGGTCATCGACTACGGTTACACGCGCGAGGAACTGCTGGCCGGGCGCCACCGCGGTACCATCATGTGCTACCGTCGGCATTCCGCCAGCGACAATCCCTATGAGGCCCCCGGCGAGCAGGATATCACCGCACACGTCAATTTCACGGCGCTGCGCGCCGCCGGCGAGCAGGCTGGCCTCGCCTGCCTCGGCCTGCTCACCCAGTCGCAATTCCTGATGGGCATCGGCGAAGCAACGCAGTTCTCCGATGCTTTCGAAGACGCCCGTCTTCCCCAGGAACGCGCCAAACGCGCGCTGCAGCTCAAGCATCTGGTCACCCCGGCGGGCATGGGCGAAACCTTTGACGTGCTGGTGATGTCGAAGGGCGTGGAGAAGGAGAAGGCGGCCGCCGCGAGCGGGCTGAAATTCGCACGCTAAGACTCAGGCTCACTCGCGGACACGCGCTCGATCTCCACCAGCGTCGAGTAGAAGCTGGCGCCGGCGCCCATATCGTTGAGCCGGTCCGAGGTAAGGACATTGATGTTCCGGTTTTGGGGTGAGAGTTTGGCCCAGTCCAACTGAGCGGCCACCACGCCGGGCGGCACCGAGCCGTTGACGCGGGCGGTCAGCTCGATCTCGCCGCGGGCGTTGAACACGCGCACCCGGTCGCCGTCGCGGATGCCGCGTGCTTGGGCGTCGGCGCTTGTCATCTCGAGCACATGGCGGTCTTCCATCGCCTGCATGTCGGGAAGATTGGTAAAGGTGGTGTTCAGGAAATTGTCCGCCTTGCGGGCCAGCAGCTCCAGCGGATAGCTGCGAGCTTGAGGAGTGTGCCGGGATTCGGTCGGGGGAACAAACGCCAGCACCGGATCCAATCCCTGGGCGGCCAGAGACTCACTGTAGAACTCAGCCTTGCCGGAGGGGGTGGGGAAGCCGCCTTCGGCGAAGGGTAAGAACGGAACATCTGCCACAGGGTCACGAAGGCGCGGAGAACTCGATTTATCTTCCGCGCTCCGTGTCCCCGTGTCTCCGTGGTGGAAGTTCAAGCGAACGTGTCCCTCACGTTCGAGCCGCGCGCGGTCGATACCCGCCAGCCACGGGTGTTCGCGGTCGAGCAAGGAGTCGATGGTTTCGTTCACCGTCGCCCGGAAACAATCTTCGGTGAAACCCATCCGCTGCGCCAGTTCGGAGAAGAGCTGGAAATTGGAGCGGCACTCGCCCAGCGGCTCGATAGCCTGCTCGGAGATCTGCAGATAGTAATGGCCGTAAGCCGTCTGCAACTCTTTGTGCTCGAAGAAGGTGGTGGCCGGCAGCACGATATCGGCGTAATCGGCGGTGTCGGTGAAAAACTGTTCGTGAACAACGGTGAACAGATCTGGGCGCGCAAAGCCTGCGACCACGCGATTGCGATCGGGAGCGATGGCAACCGGATTGGAGTTGTAAACGAACACCGCCTTCACCGGTGGGTTGGTGAGCGAGGTGAGCGCCTGCCCGATCTCCACCATGTTGATGGTGCGGGCGGAGCGGCCGAGCGCGGCCTGCATCAGCTCCGGACGCTCGATGCGTTCGCGCCGCAGCGGATAAGCGCCGCTGGTGGAGAGCTGCAATCCGCCGCCAACCTCTTTCCATGAGCCAATCAGGCAAGGCAGCATCGCGATGGCGCGCACCGCCATGCCGCCGTTTTCCGATCGCTGCACGCCGTAGTTCATGCGAATGGCCGCCGGCCGCGTGGTGGCGTACTCCCGCGCCAGCCGCACCACATCTTCCGGCGAAATGCCGGTGATGGCCGCCGTCCGCTCCGGCGGATACTGCGTGGCCCGGTTCCGAAGCTGGCTGAAGCCGAGCGTGTAGCGCGCCACGTAGTCGGCATCGTAAAGATTCTCGCGGATAATGACGTGCATCATTCCCAGCGCCAGGGCCACATCGGTGCCGGGGCGTATGGGAATGTACCAATCGGCGCAGCGGGCGGTGCGCGTCTTGTATGGGTCGATCACCACCAGCTTCGCGCCCTGACGGCGCGCTTCCTCGATGAACGGCCACAGGTGGACGTTGTTGCCGTGAATGTTCGCGGCCCAGGCGATGATGTAACGCGAGCGCGCGAACTGCTCCGGCTCCGTGCCCAGCTTGCGCCCCTGTACCGAGATCAGAGCGACTTCGCCGGTCTTTGAGCAGATGTTGCGGGCGAGCTGCGAGGCGCCCAGCCGGTGGAAGAAGGCGCGGTCCACGCCGCTGCCGTTCAGCACCCCCAGCGTGCCGCCGTAAGAGTAGGGCAGGATGGCCTCGCTGCCGAACTCGCGGCTGACCTGGCGGAAACGCTCGCAGATCTCGTCCAGCGCGGAATCCCAGGAGATGCGCTCCCAGCGCGCGCCTGGCCCTTTTGCGCCCACGCGGCGCGCCGGGTAGAGCACGCGTTCCGGCGAGTACACGCGGTCGAGATACTTGGCGACTTTGGCGCAGAGGAAGCCGCGCGTCACCGGATGCGCGGGATCGCCCTGAATCCGGGTCGCGCGGCCATCCTCGACGGTGATGAGCACGCCGCAAGCGTCCGGACAATCGTGCGGACAAGCGCCATGGACAATGCGTTTCATGGAAGCTCGATTATATCCACGAAATCTGTCCGCATGCGCTGCCGACTTAAGCGGCCGGGCCCGAGCGGCGGGAGCTCCGCCGGCCTGGGTACTACACGGACGACTCAGCTTGGCGGTGCCGCCGCGCAGACGCGTCTGCTCCACTCTGGCAAAGGTTCATGCAGGCGGTCTGCAGCGAGGAGAGCAGCGCAGTTGCTGTATCGGGTGCATACCCCCCTCCCCCGGTCAATGTAAAATCAACAACTTAGCTGCTGTTAACAGTCGCGAACAGATGAAACAAAGGACTTACACGTAAAAACAGTCAAAATAAGGACTTAGGGCCGGCGGCAAGCATTTATACCTAAGAGATAATATACTTACACTATTAATAGCAGCACTCGGGGGAATTTGTCAAGGGGGATTTTCAGGGATTCGCGCAAGGTCCGCGCAGGGAGCGGCGCTTCACATCCAGCTTCTTTTGCTAGGACGGAGGACAATCACCACCCGAGCAAACCCGGCCCCTTCGACGTCGCTCAGGGCGTGGGGCACCTCGGGAGTCGTAACAATGCGAGGTGTAGGCCGGGCCATCCGCTAGTGATCCCATTAGTAGAGGCGGGGATTTTCCGCTGGCAGTTAGGGCCGGTTGTGATGAAGCCTCTTCTCTCCAACCAGGCGGCGAACTGGTCGGGCTACAATGGCTTCGATGTTCGATCCCAAGGAATTTTCGCAAGGAGAGATACTCCCATCCGTTAAGCCAGCTGACTTGGCTAAAACGTTGAAGCTGGTTGCGGATTACGCCAGGCGAGCTGAGGACTCGGGACAGTTGAGTGCCGACGCTGTCGGCTGGGCGCAGTTCAAGATGGTAGCGTCGCCTGATGCCGATGTCGGCGCTGTCTGGTTTCGAGCAGTGCTGCTGCACTTCGCTCTCAAGCATGGAAAATTTACGGATTTCCAAGACCAAGCAGAACTCAGGGAAGATTTCCTACGGCTATGGGCATCATTTCCGTTTAGGGCGGTCAACACTAAGCCAAACGGCGAGTTTTCGCTCAATGAAAATGGATTTGAAGAAACGGTGCGGCAGTTGCGGAATCCGCCTGAGTCATAAGGTCAAACGAAGCGCCCTTGCGGCCGCGCTCTGTAGTTGGCGAAAAATCGCCTTCGGGCGGGTGGCCCGCCCACGAGCTCCGATCCCACTACACACTTGAGGGTGCCCCGCCCTAGCCGCTTTTTTCATGCGAGGTGTGTAGGCCGGGACCCGACAACACCATTTTCGGTACTTGTTCGCCGACACGGCTGTGTCCGTGATACGCTTTTTTGCTCGCTCGGTTCATCTCTGCGACGGATGAGCGCGGCATGGAAAAGAACCGGTTTGTGACGCTGGGTGGTGAGTGCTTCGACGCAGAATTTCAGGGGGAGGAACGCGACCAGCGTCGGCCCGGAACAGTTCACCTTTTTCGGCTCCAAGACATGCGTAGCGGGCGCAGTGACCTGCTGGTTTCGTTGTTTCGGTCTGAGCAACTGAAGCTGCGGAATCCGAACTACGACCAGCGCATTGAGTCTGCCAGAATCAACGCCATCCGTCGCGGCTTCGATGCGGGCAAACTCAGCTTCGACGCACCACACGACGAGCACATCTATCAACGGCTTGACTTGAAGGATTCCGATTTCCAGCAGCAGCCACTCGTAGCCGACCCCGATATTCGGCAGTTCATGAGCCACAAGGCTTACTGGCTGGGTTGTAAGCATCCGACGTTCCGACCCGACGAGCCAATCAACCTCGACACCCCTGAAGATCGCGATTATCTTGGTGCTGGTCAGTCTGACATGGTTCGTAACATTACGAGGCTCAAGAACCAAGGGTTGCTCGATAAAGTGCTGGAAGGACACGGCAGGCCGACCGAAGAACTCATCGCAGGATACGAACGGAAGATGACCACGGCTGCCAGCGCAGAAGATCGTGCTACCCTTCCTGACATGGCGACTGGCCAGCCTGCAACTCACAAAGATCTTGCGGTCTTCATCTCTCACAGCAGCAAAGATACACCGCTCGCTGAGGCTCTCATCGACCTGCTGAAAGCTGCTCTGGCTCTCAGGGCTGAGCAGATTCGGTGCAGCAGCGTCGATGGTTATCGGCTCCCCGTGGGCGTCAACACTGAGAGCAAGCTGCGCGAGGAAGTGAATGCTGCGAACGTCGTCGTTGGTCTCGTCACACCCAACAGCCTGGCGTCGGCCTACGTGATGTTCGAGCTTGGAGCGCGGTGGGGTGCCAATCGTTTCTTGGCTCCTTTGCTGGCTGGCGTGAAAGCTGGTGAACTAAGCGGGCCATTGAGCTTGTTGAACGCGCTTTCAGCAAGCAATGACGCTCAGCTTCACCAACTCATCGGCGACATCAGCAAGCAGTTGGGGTTGGAACGACAGCCCACCGAATCGTACATACGGCACGTCAATCAAGTGAAACAATTGGCCGATACAGTTGCACCCTCCAGCACGGCCGTCGCCGCCGCACCTGTCCTAGCGAAGCAGAAGCTCAGGATCACTATCAGCGCAGATGGAACGCCGCCATCGCAGATTTTGAAAGTCACCGCGAATCGTCACGTCGAAGTGACCCGACTGGAATACATGCTGAGCAGCGAAACGACCGTGGCAAGAGAAAACGTAGGGCGGCAGGGAGAGACATTCGATGTTCCAGTCAATCACGATCTGCTCAGAAAAATCTGGAACACACCGCGACAAGACCGCGAATGGTCAGATCACTCTGGACCTGCAAAACTGGGGGTCACTGTTGAGGCCGATGGCGAAGCCCAGCAATACGTGTTGCCTGTACAGATGAACTCGCTATTTCTAAACAGCACTGCGTTTATTCAGCTAGTAGGTTCCAAGACTTTTTACGGTTGAAAAACTCCGGCAGGCGGCCCGCGCAAGAGACTCCGGTACCGCGACACACTTGGGGCGCGACCAGTCATTTTTGGAAAAGCGAGAATTAAATCATGCACGATAGCGCGCAGCGGGAGACGCTTGGCAGGAATTGGCTTTGGTTTGTCCCACTTTGCCTCGTTGTGCTTACGCTGGTAGAGCGGCATACCGTTGTACACGCCCATTGGCTTGGTAAACTCGCATATCAACGATGGTCGTGGGGGGTGTTAGTGTCCCCGTCGGCATACTTCTGCTGGTGTGTAATCCTGGCCTCTGTCTTCTGGCCGCTCTACGGTTTGTTGGCAATCGCTGCAATGGTCAAAACACGCGGTCGTTATGTCCGTGTTGTTTTGCTAGCTGTGGCGATTTTGGTGTTTCCCTTGGTAACCGACGCGCTCACCTGGGGATCGTTCCCATTCAATATCGACGAGAATGGAGTTCATCGTCTCAGGCTCATCCCGTTTGTTCCTTGGCCTGCGGGCAACTATGGGGATTATTAGCCTTGAAATCTCTCTGTGTGCTGTCAGACTTCGCAGGGCGGGTAGCCGGCCCACTACACACTCGATGGTGCCCTGTCCCACGTCGCGCAGCGCTCGGGATGACAATCCAGGAGCTGGTTCGGCACGACTCAAGTGGTGCCCTGACACGTGATTTCCCGGGAGTGCCCAGTTGCGAGTAGCGAGTACCGAGTGGCGGGTCGCGAGTACCGCGCAACCGATGCCGGCGGCATGGGCATGGTCGTCAGGTCCTCCGCCGGGGCTGCGCCCGGCGAAGGATGACATTCGTCGCTGGTGGTTGCGGCCTTGCCCGGTGTTCAGGGGCTGTCCCGGGTTCACCGACTCCACCGCAACGAGAAAGATGTCGGGCACCGTCAGGGCCAGCCGGTTCAGGGCGACAGGTGGGTTAGCCCAGCGCGTCAGCGCTGGGTGCGAGTCGAAAAAACGCAACGAGCCCGCAGGGCGGCACAGATGTGTCGCCCCGGAAGGGGCTCGGTTTTCGTTTGATGCCTTGCCCAGCGCTCACGCGCTGGGCTCGAACAAATGTCGCCGCTTCGCGGCTGGGATTCCCGACGCCCGGTGTCCCACACCTGCCCGCTTTTGGCGGATGTGGGGTCTTCTCACTTCAGTGGGGGCACCAGACGGCTGAATGAGGACCGTTTTGCATCAGGGCACGGCTTCAGCCGTGCCGTAAGCAGGTCGTACAAAATTGGGCTTCAGCTCCTGGGGCCGCATGAGCAGGGGCTAAAGCCCGGGCCGTTATTTCGCCGGTTCGGCACGACTAAAAGTCGTGCCCTGACACGTGATCTCCTAGGAAGCTGCGCGCTCCTACACAAACAGCGGCGCCATCACCAGGGTGATGGTGGAAAGCAGCTTGATGAGCACGTGCAGCGAGGGCCCGGCGGTGTCCTTGAAGGGATCGCCGACGGTATCGCCTACCACCGCCGCCTTGTGGGCATCGGAGCGTTTGCCGCCGTACTGGCCGGTCTCGATGAACTTCTTGGCGTTATCCCAGGCGCCGCCGCCGTTGTTCATCATGGTGGCCAGCAAGATGCCGGCGATGGTGGCCACCATCAGGAAGGCCGCAACCGATTCGGCGCCGATCAGGTTGATCGGTTGTCCGCCGATCATGGGCACGCCGCCCGAGACGTGGAAGCCGGTGAAGTAGCGGAAAGTCACGCCTACTGCGATGGGCAGGCCCACGGCCAGGATGCCGGGCAGCACCATCTGCTTGAGCGCGGCCGTGGTCACGATGTCCACGCATGAGCCGTAGTCCGGCTTGGCCGTCCCTTGCATGATGCCGGGATTTTCGCGGAACTGCCGGCGGACCTCCTCGATGATGTACTGCGCCGCTTTGCCCACGGCGCGAATGGCGAGCGAGGAGAACAAGTACACCAGCATGGCCCCCAGCATGGCGCCCACGAAGACGGGCACGCTGGCCAGGTTTACGCTGTTGAAGCTGAAGCCGGAGAGCACGTTCGTGCCCTCGGGAGCGGGAAGCATTCCACGCACAATCTCTTTCACCTCATCGAGGTAAGCGGAGAAGAGCAGGAAGGCGGCCAGGGCGGCGCTGCAGATGGCGTATCCCTTGGTGAGGGCCTTGGTGGTATTGCCGACGGCATCGAGGCGGTCGGTCTTGACGCGGATTTCCTCCGGCTGGTTCGACATCTCGATAATGCCGCCGGCGTTATCGGTGATGGGACCGAAGGTATCCATAGCCAGGATGTAGGCGGCGGTGGAGAGCATGCCCATGGTGGCGATGGCGGTGCCGTAAATGCCCTTGGCATACTCGGTGATTCCAGGAACGCTTATGCCCTCGAAGGCCTTCAGTCCGAACCAGTAGGAGAGCAGCAGGGCGGCGCCGATCACGATGACGGGCAGCGCGGGGGTCTCCAGTCCCACGGCGAGGCCGGCGATGATGTTGGTGGCCGGGCCGGTCAAAGAAGCCTTGGCGATCGAGGCCACAGGACGGAAACGGTATTCGGTGTAGTACTGGGTGATGTAAACGAACAGGAAAGCGGTGACGATGCCTACCACGCCCGAGCCCAGGAACCACCAGTTGTCCTTCAGAAGGTAGTGGACGGCCACGGCGAAACCGGCGATGGCCAGAACCGTGGTCACGTAATAGCCGCGGTTGAGGGCCTGCATGGGATCTTCTTTTTCATCGGTGCGCACGATGAGCACGCCCACGGTGGAGGCGATCAGTCCGAAGGCGCGGGCGACCAGCGGGAACAAGATGCCTTTCAGCCCGAAGTGGGGATAGAGCGCTCCGCCCAGGATCATGGCGCCCACGTTCTCGGCGGCGGTGGACTCGAACAGGTCGGCGCCGCGGCCGGCGCAGTCGCCTACGTTATCGCCCACCAGATCGGCGATTACGGCAGGATTGCGGGGATCATCTTCCGGAATCCCAGCCTCGACTTTGCCCACGAGGTCGGCGCCAACATCGGCCGCTTTGGTGTAAATGCCGCCGCCCAACTGCGCGAACAACGCCACGAAAGATGCACCGAAGCCGAAGCCTACGACTTGGTACGGGACCTCACGCGGCGAGCCCAGCCCGCCGAAGAAGAAGAACAGCAGGCCGACCCCCAACAGTGACATTGCGACCACCACCAGCCCGGTGACGGCGCCGCCGCGCAAAGCGATGCGCAAGGCTTTGTTGATGCTGGTGCGGGCGGCGCTGGCGGTGCGGATGTTGGCGCGGATGGAGACGTACATGCCGGTGAAGCCCGCAAAGCCGGAGCAGGCAGCGCCGATCAGGAAGGCGATCACGGTCTTGACCGCAAGCGGCGCGTTGCGCGGAGACGCCTTGTATCCGACAAAGATCAGCACCGCCAGCACTACGCTGAGCATGCCGATGGTCTTATATTGCCTGCGCAGAAAGGCTTCCGCGCCCTCGCGGATGGCGTCCGAGATGGTGCGCATCTGCTCGGTGCCGGTGTCGGAGCGCAGCACATATTGCGCGAAGTAAAATACGGTCAGCAACGCCAGCACGCTGATGCCCAGAGCCAGCCACAGCCATCCCGCGCCCTCATTCAAGGGCTCGACTTGCCATAGTATCGCCGTCGCAGAGAGCCACATATGCATTAGACCTCCGGAGGTTTAGGACCTCACGCAAACAGGAATAGATAGGATTAATTCCGAGACGCGCTTCCACGACAAGAAAAGGATTGAGGTTTGGCCGCGCCGGGTTCTCCTGCCGACCGCTGGCGGGGAACCGCGATTTATAACAAGAGTAGCGTGCAGCGGTCAAACTGTCTTTGGAAAGACACCCCCCACTGTGCAAACATTTTCACCCGCGAAATCGGCGAAGACCCTCTTGCCAAGCGGGATTCCGCCGGGTAAGATGCCACCGCATTCCAGGTCTGGCCGCCCCGGCGCCCCCGGCTGTGGCGCACCATTTTCCCAGTAGATTCGCGCGGCCCTGACGTATTTAGTTCCTCGGCAAAAAAAGAGAGGCATTCGGAGGCTTGCCATGAACTTTGGTGCAGTGGTCCGTTCCGGGCTGTTGGTGCTGCTCTGTTTCACTATGGCGATGTTGCTTGCAGTGGGAGCACTCGCTCAACATCAAGTGGATCCACTAACCCCTCTGCCATCGGCTGCCGGCGGGAAGATGATAGATGAAACCCCGTCGGCATGGTTCGTGGAATTGGCCAGCCCGCCTGCCGTAGAGGGCACCAGCCAGGCGGTTCTAAAATCGCAGAAGGACCAGTTTCGCGCGGCCGCCAGGGCCGCGGGCGTGAGGTTCCAAGAGAAGTTCACTTACGACCAGCTGTTCAACGGTTTTTCGATCCGCATCGATCGTGGGCAACTGGGCGCGCTGGCGCGGGTGCCGGGAGTCGTGGCCATCTATCCGGTGTCCAAGATTCCGGCGCCGCCGCCGCTGAATCCCAACGATCCCGGCATGACCAGCGCGCTGGCCATGACCGGCGCCGACTACGCCCAGAACGTATTAGGGCTCAGCGGCAAGGGGATCAAGGTTGCCATCGTCGATACCGGCATCGACTATGACCATCCCGACCTGGGGGGCAACGGTGTTCCCACGCCCTCTCCAGGCGGGCCCAGTCCAAACTTTCCCAACAGCCGGGTCATCACCGGCTACGATTTTGTGGGAGACAACTACAACGCCGACGGCACCGGCGACCAGTTGGTGCCGCATCCCGATCCCTGGCCGGATGATTGTGCCGGCCACGGCACGCACGTTTCCGGCATTGTGGGCGCCCACGGCAGCATTGTCGGGGTAGCGCCCAACGTGAAGTTCGGCGCCTACCGTGTGTTCGGTTGCGCGGGCAGCTCGGGCGACGATGTGATCATGGCCGCCCTGGAACGGGCGCTCGACGATCACATGGACGTGGTCAACATGAGCCTGGGCGCCGACTACACCTGGCCCGAGAGCCCGCTGGGCAAGGCGTCGGACCGCCTGGTGCGGCACGGCGTGGTGGTGGTCGCGGCCATGGGCAACGCCGGCGCCACCGGCCTGTACTCCGGCGGAGCACCGGGCGAAGGCCATCTGGTGATCGCGGCGGCATCGTTCGATAACACGCAGGTCACGCTGACCTCGTTCACCGTCTCTCCGGATAATGCGGCCTTCGGCTACACACCCGCGGCTGCGGCTAGCGCAACTCCGCTGGTGCCTGCGCCGACCTCCGGCAGCTTCCCCATGGCGCGGACGGGAACGACCAGTGCCACGGCTGATGGCTGCACCGCACTTCCTGCCGGCAGCCTCACCGGGAAGGTCGCGCTCATCCGCCGCGGAACCTGCGCCTTCACCGTAAAGGGGCAGAATGCGCAGGCAGCAGGCGCGGTAGCTGTAGTGCTGTATAACAACGCTGCCGGTTTCCTGACTCCGGCGGTCGACGGTTCGCTAGTTACGATTCCTGTGGTGATCGTCAGCGCAGTGGATGGGGTCGCGCTCGATGGCCGGATCGCTGGCGGTTCGGTGACCATGACCTGGACCAACAACCTGGTCAACGAGCCCAACCCCACCGGCAACCTGATCTCCTCCTTCAGCGCCTACGGGCTGGCGCCTGACTTGACGCTGAAGCCGGATATCGGCGCGCCGGGCGGGAGCATCCGTTCCACCTATCCCTTGGAGTTGGGCGGGTACACGACGCTCAGTGGCACTTCCATGGCAACACCGGCCACCGCCGGCGGCGTGGCCCTCCTGCTGGAGAGCCGACACAAGTGCCACGGCTATGACGCTCGTTGGGACTGGCGCGGGCACAGCCAGTGCAATGACGGCTGGAGTCGTG
>Ga0335081_10009987_pt1 | contig 15305 bp, 11 predicted proteins | sample Lox_Sample_35_FD_206713 | JGI IMG/M metagenome (GOLD analysis project Ga0335081, IMG submission 206713) | Soil microbial communities from Loxahatchee National Wildlife Refuge, Florida, United States - Lox_Sample_3.5 | ecosystem: Environmental > Terrestrial > Soil > Wetlands | place: USA...
GCTCAGCGGCAGCGGCGTCGCGGCTGCCTTCGCCGCCGGCCAGTTTGCCTCGCCCGAGCCGGCGTCGGCGCAGGCGCCGCGCACGCCGAGACAATGGCAGCGCGAGGCCGATGTGGTGGTGATCGGGTCCGGGGCGGCCGGCCTGCCCGCCGCCATCGTGGCGCGCGAAGCCGGTGCCTCGGTCATTCTGATCGAGGCCGAAAAGGACATCGGCGGCCACGCCATCACCAGCGGCGGCAACGTACCGCTCGGCGGCGGCACCAGCGTGCAGAAGAAATACGGCATCAACGATTCGCCGGACTTGCTGTTCCGCGATTTGACCGATTGGTCGGTGGTCGAGCCGAACGGCTTTCCCGACTATCGCTATAACGACCGCGAGATCATTCGTGCCTTCGCCGACAACAGTGCGCCGACCTTCGAGTGGCTCGTCGCCCATGGCGTCGTCTTCGTCGACAAGGCCCCGGACGAATTCGGCGGCACGTCCGTCGGCAATTCCCTGCCGCGCGAGATGCACAGTGCGGTAATGAGCTGGCCGATGGTGCAGACCGGCAAACCCGCCGATCCGAGTGTCCAGGAAACGATGTCTTCCGGTAACGGCTTGATGCAGCCGCTTCACGCCGCCGCGCGCAAGGCCGGCGTCGAAATCCTGCTCGAACACCGTATGACGGCAATTCATCGCGAGGCGCCGAATTCCGGCCGCGTCACCGGAATCGCGGTGGATCATAAGGGTGCCACACGCAACATCCGCGCCCGCAAAGCCATCGTCATTGCCACCGGCGGCTCGTCGGGAAACGTCAATTTCCGCCGCATGTTCGATCCGCGCCTCACCGAAGAATATTGCGGATTGGCCGGCATGCCGTGGTCCGATCAGAATGCGAGCGGCGAGCTTGCCGCCATGGCCATTGGCGCTTCACTGTGGGGCTTGTTCAATTTCACCGGTGAGTTCGGCTCCGGCATCACCAAGCCGGGTTCGATCGGCTGCCAGTATGGCTACATCAATGTGCGCTGGTTTCCCGGAAGCACGGTGTTCGACAAGGCGCGCGCCGTCGGCTTGAAAGTGACCGATTGGCAGAACGTGATCCTGGTGAACATGCTCGGCAAGCGGTTCTACGACGAGACCGGGCCGCAGTTCAGCTATTCAAACTATATGAGCGTCAATCCTTACGAGCCGTACAGTTATCTCAACGCCAAAAACGTCAAATTCAATCCAAACAATTTCATCAATGCGGCGCTGGCGGGAATTGGCGACGGCTATAACGGCGGCGGACCGATCTGGGCGATCTTCGATGCCGATGCGGTTTCCCGCGAACAATGGCAGCCGACGCCGCCGCATGTCGATTGCGATGCCGGCTTCTTTTTCGCTGCCGATACGCTCGAAGAACTCGCGCGGAAAATTGTGATGAAATATCAGCGTGTACCGATGCCGCCGCAAAATCTCGTCGAGACCGTCGCGCGCTACAATTCATTCGTCGACGCCGGCAAGGATTCCGACTTTGGCAAGTCCACGCCGCGCTACCGAATCGAAAAGCCGTCCTTCTATGCGGCGTGGGCGATGCCGATCGTGCACGACACCCGCGCCGGACTACGCATCGACGCGCGCTGCCGAGTGATCGACATGAATGGCGCGGTGATTTCCGGCCTCTATTGCGGCGGTGAATCGGCCGGCGGGCTTTCCATGCACGGTCTGCCGCGTGCAATTTGTCAGGGCATTATCGCCGGACGGAATGCGGCGGCGGATACCGGGCGCTGATTTTACGCTCGCTCAAACGCCTTGCGCGCGATCTTGGCTACCTTGCCCGCGGGACGGATCATCAGGAATTTTCCGGACCAAAAACCGGCAATGACCCAACGGCCCTCGATCTCGGTGCCGTCGCCCCGCAGCGTGCCCTCATAGACAATAGGTTCGCTGAGAGCCGCTTCGGACGCATCGTAAGTCTTTGTGAACGTGACGGTGTTGCCGTGCCGAGATCCGCATATATTGGCATAGAGCGCCGTTCCGCGAGGTCGGCTCAGCCAGTTCGGCTCGTGCGTCGTGCCAGAGAGTGCGGCGCCGTTCTCAATGAGAGTAGCGACAAACGAGGTCGATCTGCCGTCCGGGTAAGTGTAAAGCCCGTTCCAGATTCCGGTAAGATTCGACCCATCGTGGTTTCGCAAAGCCGCCATCGGACTTAAGCCCGCTTTTGACCGAACCCGTTGGGCCGCACACTCGGATCACACCGTCGTCTGAGCCACGCCGCGCGCGGCGTGCAGCGCTTCCTTGGCGCCCTCCTTGAATGGCACCTCGGGCGGCAGAACCACCGAGCAAGAGCGCACCTTGTGGTGCGCCGGATCGACGCCGGGCGGCGGGACGCCCTTGTCGACCAGCGCCTTGGCCGCGCGCATGAGTCGATGGCGGGCCATGATGATGCCGTTGTCGGTCGAGACCAGATTTTCTTTGGTGCGATCGCAGATCGGCCCCATGCTTTCCTGCAATGACGCATCCTGCATCGCGAAGCCTGCAACTCCGCTAAAGGTTTTACCCGCCTTCTGCGCCGCGCGGTCGATCAGGTAGTCGTTGTCTTTGTTGGCCAGTGGGCGATATGTGCCGGGGACGTATTTGCAATGTACACCGGCACCATCCTTCATGGCGTCGACCTCGGTCTTGGTCAGCGCCCGCACCGGGTGGAAATCGTAAGACCAGGCCCAGCAATTCTCGTCGTCGATCGGCACCCAGAAGTGGCCGTGGATCGGGTGATCGCCCCGCGGCGGGATCATCGTAAAGCACGGCATCACCCAGGGCGTGATGCGCCAGTAATATTTGCCATTCTCGGCATTGCGCCGCGCGCCGATGAACAGGCCGCCCGGCTGCTCGACCACTTCGAAATGTGGCTGCATGTCGGCGAGATTGTATTGATTGCCTTTGGCGCCCTTGAACAGAGGATCGGACCCCAAGTCTCCACGGTGCAAGAACGAGACATGGCTCGAGTCGATCCCGCCTTCCATGGCTTGCAGCCAATTGCATTCCTGCAAGCGTTTGGAGACGAATGTCTGTTCCGGCGGGACGAGGGCGAACTCCCACTCCGGCAGCGGCGGCTTTTGTTCTGGCGGACCCATATAGGTCCACAGCACGTCGCCGCGTTTCACCAGTGGATACGACGCAAGCTTGATCTTCTTGCAGAAGCCGCTCTCCACCGGCTCGGACGGCACCTCGATGCACTGGCCGGTCACGTCGTATTTCCAGCCATGATAGGGGCAGCGCAGGCCGCCGTCCTCGTTGCGGCCGAACCAGAGCGACACGCCGCGATGAGCGCAAAACTCATCGATCAGGCCGTAGCGGCCTTCGGAATCGCGAAACGCAAGAAGCCGCTCCGAGAGCAATTTCACCCGCACCGGCGGGCAATCGTTTTCGGGGAGTTCCTCGGCCAGCAGCGCCGGCAGCCAATAGCAGCGAAACAGCCTGCCCATCGGGACAACGGGACCGGTCTGCGTCAGAAGATCATTTTGTTCTTTTCTGAGCATGACTCTGCCCTTGATAGTCGTCGTAGGAGGAAGAGTAAGGATTCGAGGTCAGCCGAGCAAGGCGCAGCGGCGCGTTCACCGGCATAAGCGGCAGGCGAAATCGCATGAAGGACCGCGGTTGCTCTGCCAGCGCAATTACGCTAAGTCCGCCGCTAAAGCATGATCCCGAAAAGTGGTTACGGTTTTCGGCAAAGATCATGCTTCGACAACAAACTGCCGTTTGGAGAGATGGGAATGGCCGATCACGCCGAGGTCCAATACGCGACCGCACCGGGCAACGATTATTCCGCTCACGAACAGATGTATCGCAATTTCCTCACGCTGGTGAAAGTATCGCTGGCGGTCATCGTCGTGATGCTGATTTTGATGGGATATTTCCTGACCTGATCTGAGCCAGGCGAACGGTAAGCGACGCCAGCCGCGCGGTCGGAGGATTTATGAAGGTTGCGGTGATTGCCGAGACCGATGCGGACGAGTCGCGCGTCGCCGCAACTCCCGAAACCGTCAAGAAGATGGTCGCACTCGGGGCTACGGTCGCGGTGCAAGCGGGCGCGGGTGTCAAATCCGGCATCCTCGACGCGGACTACACGGCGGCGGGCGCTGCCGTCGCAGCCGACCCCTCGAACGACGCCGATATCGTGCTTCAGGTGCGGCGACCGGAAGGGCCTGAACTGTCGCGTTTGAAAAAAGGCGCCATCGTCATTGGTATGATGGATCCGTATGGCCACGAGAACGCGGTTCGCGCCATGGCCGATGCCGGCATTATCGCCTTCGCGCTGGAGCTTTTGCCGCGCATCACGCGCGCGCAAGTCATGGACGTGCTCTCGAGCCAGGCCAACCTCGCCGGCTATCGCGCCGTCATCGACGCCGCCGCCGAATACGGCCGCGCGCTGCCGATGATGATGACGGCGGCCGGCACCGTTCCCGCCACCAAGGTTTTCGTCATGGGCGCCGGCGTTGCCGGCTTGCAGGCGATCGCGACCGCGCGCCGGCTCGGCGCCATCGTCACCGCGACCGACGTACGTCCCGCTGCCAAGGAGCAGGTCGAAAGTCTCGGCGCGAAATTCATCGCGGTGGAAGACGACGAATTCAAAGCCGCCGAGACGGCCGGCGGCTATGCCAAGGAAATGTCGAAAGAGTATCAGGCCAAGCAGGCCGCGCTGGTCGCCGAACACATCAAGAAACAGGACATCGTGATTACGACCGCACTCATCCCCGGCCGGCCGGCGCCGCGCCTCATCAGCAGAGACATGGTCGCCTCGATGCGGCCCGGTTCGGTGGTGGTCGATCTCGCGGTCGAACGGGGCGGCAACGTCGAGGGCGTAAGCCCCGATGCGGTGAAAGAGATCAACGGCGTCAAGATCGTCGGCTACCGCAACGTCCCGAGCCGGCTCGCGGCGACGGCCTCGAGCCTCTACGCCAAGAACGTCTTTGCTTTCCTCGAACTCCTGATCGACAAAAAGAGCAAAGCATTGGCCGTCAATTGGGACGACGAAATCATCAAAGCCACTGCGCTCACCCGCGACGGTGCGGTTGTGCATCCAAGTTTTAGACCAAAGAGCGCAGCTTAGATCCAAGGATCAGTACTCGGTCATGATCACGCTTTCGGTTCTGGGCCAGCTCGATCTGATTGCTGCGGCGACCGGCAACGCGCCCGTGGCGGCGAGCGACGTACCTGACCCGTTCGTGTTCCGACTGTCGATTTTCGTGCTCGCAGTGTTCGTCGGCTACTACGTGGTGTGGTCCGTCACGCCGGCGCTGCACACGCCATTGATGTCGGTGACCAATGCAATTTCCTCGGTCATTGTCGTTGGCGCGCTGCTCGCGGTCGGTGTCGCACTTGTCGCCAACGATGCCGGTCCGCTGTGGGCGCGCGTGCTGGGCTTCGTGGCTTTGGTCTTCGCCTCGGTCAACATTTTCGGCGGATTTCTGGTGACGCAACGCATGCTCGACATGTTCCAAAGAAAAAAGAAGTGACCGGATGAGCGCCAATCTCGCTGCGCTTTGCTATCTGGTTGCCGCCGCGCTTTTCATTCTAGCGTTGCGCGGCCTGTCGAATCCGGAAACCAGCCGGCGCGGCAATTTCTTCGGCATGCTCGGCATGGCGATCGCGATCGCCACCACGCTCGGGCTGCATCCGCCGGCGAGCTATTCCGCATGGGGCCTGGTTGCGCTCGGCATGGCGCTTGGCGGCGGCACCGGCGCGGTGATTGCGCGGCGCGTGCCGATGACCTCGATGCCGGAATTGGTCGCTGCTTTCCACTCGCTGGTCGGCGTGGCTGCGGTCCTGGTAGCGGCCGGCGCGCTCTACGCGCCTTCCGCCTTTGGCATCGGCGGCGAAGGCGCGATTCACGGCCAAAGCCTGATTGAAATGTCGCTTGGCGTCGCCATCGGCGCCGTCACCTTCACCGGCTCGGTTATCGCCTTCCTCAAGCTCTCGGGGCGGATGAGCGGCGCGCCGATCATTCTGCCGGCGCGGCACGCGATCAATATCGCGCTGGGGCTTGGACTGATCGCGTTGATCGTTTGGTTTTTCGAAGCGCAGCAACATCTCGCATTTTGGCTGATCGCGGCGGTGTCTTTTCTGCTCGGCGTGCTGATCATCATTCCGATCGGCGGCGCCGACATGCCGGTCGTGATCTCGATGCTCAATTCCTATTCCGGCTGGGCGGCCGCGGGCATCGGCTTCACTCTTGGAAATCCGGCATTGATCGTCACCGGCGCGCTGGTCGGCTCTTCGGGCGCGATTCTGTCCTACATCATGTGCAAGGGCATGAATCGCTCGTTCATTTCGGTCATTCTCGGCGGCTTCGGCGGCGAGATTTCGGGTCCGGCCGCGCATGCCGCCGAGCGGCCGGTCAAGATCGGATCGGCGGAGGATGCAGCTTTCATTCTCAAGAATGCCGGCAAGGTCATCATCGTGCCAGGCTACGGCATGGCGGTGGCGCAGGCGCAGCATGCGCTGCGCGAAATGGCCGACAAGCTCAAAGCGGCCGGTGTCGAGGTGAAATACGCCATTCATCCGGTCGCCGGCCGCATGCCGGGTCATATGAACGTGCTCTTGGCCGAGGCAAACGTTCCCTATGATGAAGTATTCGAACTGGAAAACATCAATTCGGAATTTCCACAGGCCGATGTCGCCTACGTGATCGGCGCCAATGACGTCACCAACCCTGCCGCTGAAGATGATCCGAAATCGCCGATCTACGGCATGCCGGTGCTGCAGGTGTGGAAAGCCGGCACCGTGATGTTCAACAAACGCTCGCTCGCGTCCGGCTATGCGGGCATCGACAATCCGTTGTTTTATCGCGACAACACCATGATGCTGCTCGGCGACGCCAAGAAAATGACCGAAGAGATCGTCAAGGCGATTTAACCGGCACAACGGTACGTTACAGCCGCGTCGCGGTCCGGGGCTGATCTGAACAGACGCGCGAGCATGCCGCAAGACACTTCGCCGCAAAGCCCCTCTCCTCGCCGGAGTGGCGATCCATCTCCGCAATTGACGCCCCGCGCGCGGCGCCCCCGCTTGGCGGCTCGCCTGATCGCGATTCCGCTTATCGGCGTCGTGGCCGGCTTGCTTTACTACGGCCTGCATGACCGCTTCTTCCTGCCGGAATGCGACTCGGATCGTGCCAAGCGCACGCTTAGCGACATCCTCAGGCAGCTCAAGCTTGAGCCTAGCCGGTATGCGCCGATCACAACCGTGTCGAGCAACAAACCGCAGGTCATGTGCAAGGCGACCTTGCCCCTGCCGGATGGGGGCAATGTCGCGATCGATTACAGTTTTTACTGGCAGGGCAGCCAGGCTAACATCCGATATTCGGTGACGCGGCAGTGAAAAACGCAGCTTGCCGCGCAATCAGAAGACCGGCTTGCCGTATCCGCCCGCGGTCGGCGTCTGGATGATGATCGCTTCGCCGGCACCGATAATGGTTGCGTCGCAGCCCTGCAATCGTTCTACGCGGCCGTCCTGGCGGCGCACCGCGTTCTCGCCGATCTGCCCGTCGCCGCCGCCAGCCAGTCCGAATGGCGGCACGCGGCGATGTCCCGAGAGAATGGTGCATTCCATCTTTTCCAGAAACCGAATCGTGCGGCGGATGCCGTCGCCGGCTTTCCATTGTCCTCGCCCGCCTGAATCTTTCCGGATGTGAAAGTCTTCGAGCAGGACCGGATAACGGAATTCCAGCACTTCGGGATCGGTGAGCCGTGTGTTTGTCATGTGGGTATGGACGGCATCGGTGCCGGGGAATCCGGGACCCGCCGGTGATCCCGAGCAGATCGTCTCGTAATACTGATACTGCGCATTGCCGAAATTGAGATTGTTCATGGTGCCCTGCGCCGCCGCCATGGCGTCGAGCGCACCGAACAAACAATTGGTGACCTCTTGCGAGGTTTCGACATTGCCGGCGACGACGGCGGCGGGAAACTCCGGCGATAGCAATGATCTTTTTGGAATGATGATGCGGATCGGACGCAGGCAGCCGGCATTCATCGGGATGTCGTCATCGACCATTACGCGGAACACGTAGAGCACGGCGGCGCGGGTCACCGGCTCCGGCGCATTGAAATTGCTGGGCTGCTGGGGGCTTGTGCCGGTGAAGTCGACCGTGGCCTCGCGCCGCTCCTTGTCGACGGCAATGCGCACATTGATCTTATTGCCCTGGTCGGTCGCTACCACAAACGCGCTGTCGTACAGCCGGTCGATGACCCGGCGTACGCTTTCCGCCGCATTGTCCTGCACATGCCGCATATAGGCGCGCACGACCGGAAGCGTGAAATGGCGCACCATCTTGTGCAGCTCCCGCACGCCCATCTCGTTGGCCGCGATTTGTGCTTTGATGTCGTTGACGTTCTGCAGTGGATTGCGCGCGGGGTACTTGCCGCCGGTCAGAAGCGCATAGAGTTCCCTCTCTCGGAAGCGGCCGCGCTCCATCAGCTTGAAATTGTCGATGTAAATTCCTTCCTGCTCGATCGTGGTTGCGTTCGGCGACATCGAGCCGGGCGAAATTCCGCCGACGTCGGCATGGTGCCCGCGCGAAGCGACCCAGAACAGGATTTTGCGGCCATCGAAGACCGGCGTGCAAACGGTGATGTCCGGCAAATGGGTGCCGCCGTTATACGGGGCGTTGATGGCGTAGGCGCAACCGGGCCGGATCTTGCCTTTGTTTTCGCGAATGACGGTCTCGACCGCGCGGTCCATCGATCCGAGATGCACCGGCATGTGCGGCGCATTGGCGACAAGCGAGCCGTCGGCGTCGAACACCGCGCAGGAGAAGTCGAGCCGCTCCTTGATGTTGACCGAATAGGCGGTGTTTTGCAGCGCCACGCCCATCTGCTCGGCGATCGACATGAACAGATTATTGAACACTTCGAGCATCACCGGATCGGCATGCGTGCCGATGGCGCGAGCGCGGACAAGCTTCTGCACACGCCGCAGCACCAGATGATCTCGCGCCGTCAGTTCAGCCTGCCAGCCGCTTTCGACAACCACGGTCTGGTGCGGCTCGACGACGATGGCGGGGCCTTTGATCTTGTCGCCGGGCGCCAGCGCACCACGCAGGTAAACGCACGCGCGTTGCCACTTCCCGCCGGAAAAGAAACGCGTGCGCCGCGCCGGCGCTGGCAGTTTGCGGCGCTTGGTCTTGTGCAGCTTTTCCTTGAAACGCGCGCCGCCGCCGATCGCTTCCACCGAGATCGCTTCGATCACCAGCTCCTTGCTGCGGTCGATAAAGCCGAATTGCGCCTTATGCGCGCGCTCGAATGCGGCTTTCAGTTTTGCGAGCGGGTCGAGCGCGCGATTTTTACCGCGCGCTGACCTGAATGTTCCGGCATTGACGATCAGCGGCGTGTCGGTTCCGGCGTAACGAATGTGCGCGCGGACGTGCAGCGTGATTTTCTCCGCCGCAACGCCTTGGCCTGCGACTTCCGCAATCACTGTCTCGGCAAGCCGCCGTGCCACCTTGCCAAGCGTGGCGTGCGCATCTTTCCCGAACGGCTCCTCGATCGCCTGCTGCCGGACGCTGCGGATATCGGCCAAGCCCATGCCGTAGGCGGACAGCAGCGAGGACAACGGGTGGATCAGTACATACGTCATGCCGAGCGCGTCAGCGACCAGGCAGGCGTGCTGCCCGCCGGCGCCGCCAAAGCAATTGAGCGCGTAGCGGGTCACGTCATAGCCGCGCTGGACCGATATTTTCTTGATCGCATTGGCCATGTTTTCCACCGCGATCTTGATGAACCCGTCGGCGACCTCTTCGCCACTGCGGCCATCGCCGATCTGTTTGGCCAGCGCGGCAAAAGCGTCGCGAACCGCCTCGGCGTCGAGCGGCAGATTCTGCTGCGGCCCGAATATGTGCGGAAAGAAATCGGGAATGAGCTTACCGACCATCACATTGGCGTCGGTCACCGCCAGCGGACCGCCACGCCGGTAGCATTTCGGCCCGGGATTGGCGCCCGCCGAATCCGGACCGACGCGGAAACGGGCGCCGTCGTAGTGCAGGACCGATCCGCCGCCCGCCGCGACCGTGTGAATGAGCATCATCGGCGCGCGCATGCGCACGCCGGCGACCTCGGTTTCGAACGCCCGCTCGTATTCGCCGGCGAAATGCGACACGTCGGTCGAGGTGCCGCCCATGTCGAAGCCGATCAACCGCGAGAAGCCGGCCGCACGTCCAGTCTCTGCCATGCCGACCACGCCGGCGGCCGGGCCCGACAGAATCGCATCCTTGCCGCGAAACAGGTCGGCCGCGGTGAGCCCGCCCGACGACATCATGAACATGAGGCGGGGGTGATTTTCCCCGATGCTTGCCAGAGCTCGTCCCGTAGCGGCGGTGTGGCTATCTAACTCACTCGCCACCTGCGCTACGTAGCGGCGCAGAATCGGCGATAAATAGCTGTCGACCACGGTGGTATCGCCGCGGCCGACGAGCTTGATCAGCGGCGACACTTCGTGACTGGCGGACACTTGCGGGAAACGGAGGTCGCGCGCCAGGGCGGCGAGCTGCCGCTCGTGCGCTTGGTAGCGGTAGGCATGCATCAGCACGATGGCAACCGCGCCAATACCGTCAGCTTTGGCGCGTTCGAGCGCGCGTCGCGCCGCTTCAATATCGAGTTCGCGCTCGATCGTGCCATCGGCACGCACGCGCTCGTCGAGCTCGACCACGCGCTCGTACAACATGTCCGGTTTGACGATATGCTTGGCGAAGATTTTCGGCCGCGCCTGGTAGCCGATGCGTAACGCGTCGCGAAATCCCTTGGTCACCAAAAGCAGCGTCCGCTCGCCCTTGCGTTCGAGCAGCGCGTTGGTCGCCACCGTGGTGCCCATCTTAACGGCACTGATGCGCTCACTCGGAATCGCAGCGCCCGGCGGCAATCCAAGCAAGTGCCGGATGCCGTGCACCGCCGCATCGCGGTAAGCTTCTGGGTTCTCTGAAAGCAGCTTGTGAGTGACGAGCGCACCGCCCGGCTTTCTGCCGATGACGTCGGTGAAAGTGCCGCCGCGATCGATCCAGAATTCCCAACCGTCGGACCCCGATATGCTCTCAGGCATGCTAACCGCTTCCGTGCTCGATCCAACCGGGCGTTTATGACACACTAGGGCCACGACGAAGCCCACCGGCGCATAAGACGATTGCACTAGTAGAGGATGCAACGATGCACAAGATTGCGATCTCTCCAGCCGCTCTCGACCGGATGACGCGGCGCATGGGCAAATTGCATCCGTTCGACACCATGGCACCGCACAAAACCGGTTTGTTGGTCATCGACATGCAAAACTACTTCGTCAAGTCGGGGCATCAGGGCGAGATTCCCGCGGCCCGCGAGATCGTACCGAATATCAATCGGCTCGCCGCCGGCTTGCGGCAGCGCGGCGGCCATGTCGTCTGGATCCGCAACGGCACCCGGGACACGCGGCAAAGCTGGTCGACCTTGCATGAAAACCTGATGACTCGCGAGCGTGTGGAACGACGCTTGGCGGACATGGATATCGATGGCGACGGTTACGCCTACTGGCACCTCAACGATATTCGTTCCGAAGATGCGCAGATCACCAAAACCCGCTACAGCGCCTTTATCCAGGGCGCCTCGACCCTCGAGCAACACTTGCGCGATCGCGGCATCGACACGCTCCTGATCACTGGCACCGCCACCAATGTCTGCTGCGAAAGCTCGGCGCGCGATGCCATGATGCTCAACTTCAAGGTCGTGACGGTATCGGATGCGCTCGCCACCCATAGCGACGAAGAACACAACGCAACGCTGTCGACATTCTACGGGCAGTTCGGCGACGTGCAGACTACGGACCAGGCGCTGCAATCGCTCGAGCGCGGCGACGCCGCGCGAGCGGCAGCGTAGTAATTCCCTCCGCGTTTCCCGGGAGAACCATCACTGTTCTCGCGGCGCGTCTTCTTTCGTCCCGCGCCGCGAGACATATCATCGCGTTTACACCCCAAACAGCTTCTCGGCATTGCTGTGGGCGATGCGTTCGCGGTCGGCAGCGGAGACCGGGAGCTGCTCCAAAAACGCGCGCGCTAACGTCATCGACTGATAGGGATGGTCGGCGGAAAACATGATCCGCGGCACGCCGACCTCAAGCAGCAGATTGAGGAATGTCGCCGGGAAATTGAAGCCCGACACCGTGTAATACACGTTCTCGCGCAAATAGGAGGTGATAGGGCGCTGCAGCTTGGTCATAGCCGGCGTCATATTGTCGAGCCGGGGAAACAGCGACATCAAGCCTTCGCCGAGATGACCGATCACCAGCTGCAGCTTCGGAAAACGGTCGAAGGCGCCGCCGAGAATAAGCCGGATGACGTGTACGGCGGTCTCAATGTGCCAGCCCCAGCCCGGACTGCCGAACATGTCGCTCACCAGAGGCGAAAAGCCGGCATAATAGGCGTCGAACACCGGTTGCGGCGGCTTGGTCGGATGGATGTGGATCGGCGCGTTGAGCGCCTCGGCGCATTCCAGGATCGGCCAGAAGAATTTGTCGTCAAGATAGCGGCCGCGGACGTGGCCGTTGATCACCGCGCCTTTGAATGCGCCGGAACGCAGGCGTTGCTCCAATTCCGCCGCCGCCTTGTCCGGCATCATGGTCGGCAGCGCGGCAAAGCCGCCGAAGCGCTTGGGATGTTTTTTCACCGCTTCGGCGACGGCGTCGTTGGTGTCGCGCGCGAGCGCGATGGCGTCGCCAGCGTCCAATTGCTCGGTGCCCGGCGAGGTCAAGGATAGCATCTGAAAATCGATGCCGGCCGCGTCCATGGCGGCGAGGCGCTTGTCGCCGATGTCGCACAGCGGCTCGATCAGCTTCATCGCACGGCCTTCGAACTTCAGCGCCGCTTTTTTCAGGTCCTGGCCGGGACCGTCGAGAAACAAGGGCGTGGCAAAATGCTCTTCAAGTGTGATGACGCGCATGGGCAACTCTTCCTGTTGGCGTTATGAAAACTACATCTGATGTTGTGTTGGCGTCATCCTGAGGTGGCCGCCAACGGGGCCGGCCCGAAGTGGCCGGCCCGATGACAAGCTCCGCGGCCCTCGAAGGATGTGGCTCGAGCATTCTGCCGTCGCCCTTCGAGGCCCGCTTCTCTCGCACCTCAGGGTGACGGAAATAGGCGATTTATCTGTTTCGACACTACTCCACGTTGATGTGCGCGTCGCGAATGAGCTTGCGCCATTTCGGCTCTTCACTGCGGATGCGCTCGGCAAGGGCGGCGGGCGAACCGGCGAGCGATTCGAAATATTGCGCGTCGAGAAAGTCTTCCTGCACCTTCGGCTCGGCAAAGACGGCGCGAACCTCGGCGTTGATTTTCCCGACCACATCGGCGGGAACGCCGGCCGGGCCGAACAGCCCGAACCAGGACACCGCAGTGAAGCCCGGCACGGTCTCGGCGATCGCCGGCACATCCGGCAACGGCGCCATGCGCTTCTCGGCGCCGAGCCCGACAATCTTGATTGCGCCCGCCTTGGCCTGCGGCATGGCGCTGCCCGTCGAGATGAACATCAATTGGATGTGTCCGGCGATCACGTCTTCCAAGGCCGGGGTGGCGCCCTTGTAATGGACGGCGACGAAATTCACGCCGGCGACGGCCTTGAACATTTCCATGTTGAGATGCCCGCTCGAGCCGACACCGTAGTCGCCGTAGTTCAATTGCCCCGGCTTCGTCTTGCCGAGCGCGATCAGGTCCTTGACGCTATTGGCCGGCACCGACGGATTGAGCACCAGCGCGTGATTGATGCTGACAAGACCGGCGATCGGCGTGAAATCCTTCACCGGATCGTAGGCCAGATGCGGATATAGCGACGGATTGACGATGAAGGTCGTCTCCGGACCGATGAATAATGTGTAGCCGTCGCCCGGCTGCCGCGCGACATATTCGGCGGCGACCTGATTGTTGGCGCCGGGCTTGTTTTCCACGATCGCCTGCGCGCCCCAATCGGCGATGAAGCGCCGCGCCAGCATGCGTGCCAATAGATCGGTGACGCCGCCGGGGGACGCCGGCGCGATGATGGTGATCGTCTTGGATGGATAATTGTCGGCGCGGGCGGTGGCGATGACGGCGATGACCAAGAGCGCGGCTGCAAGCCCATATACCGTGCCGCTCGATATTTTCCCTCCCCCCTTGAAGGGGAGGGCTGGGGTCGTTCTATCGCGCTCGCGCGGTGGCGACGCCGTCCAACAAAAAACACCCCCCTCCCGGCCCCCTGCGCTCGCCAGCCTCGCCTAACAAGCTTGCACTCGGGCGCGCGCAAGCGCGGCCCGGGCGGAGGGAGGCGATAGAATTGCGATCGGCTTACTTCTTCGCCGCGGCATAGGGATAGATCATGGTGCCGGATTTGTATTGCGGCGGCCACAGGATCGGCTGCACGCTGCCGTCGCGGAACTGATCGACATTGCCGGCGGCGACGTTCTGAAATTGCGTGACCAGTGTCCGCGGCTGCGCCCAGGCGCCGTCCGAGGCGTAATTGATCTCGCCGACCACGGTATAGAAGGTGTGGTGGTGGATGTAATCGGCGAGTCTCGCTTGATCGAGGCTCTTGGTCGTTTCCACCGCCTGCGCCAACACCTGCCCCGCAGCATAACCGAACGGCACGAAGGCGTAACCGATCGGGTCGATCTTTTCGCCGGCGGCTTTGGCTTGATAGCGCTTGAGCACATCGGTGACGCCGGGGAAATTGAAGCTCGGCGCCGGCACGAAGCTTTCACTGATCACGATGCCGTCGAGCATCGGCCCGAGCTGCATTTTGATCGGCGTGATCAGAAGGCCGATCATGGTGCCGCCGAACATTTTGGGGTTGAGTCCGATTTCGGCAGCTGCACGCACGATGCCGACCGTGTCGGGCGGATAAGCGGCGACGAACACGATGTCAGGATTGGCCGCCTGCACAGCGCGCATCACCGGCGCGAAATCGGTCGTGCTCGGCGGATAGCTTTGATCATAGATAATCTTGAAGTCGCCGGCCTTGGCGTTCTCCCGCGCACCGTCCGCGGAGGTTTTCGAAAATTCGGCATCGGCAGCGACGATCGCAACGGTTTGCGGCTTCGGTTTCTGCGCCGCGGCGAGCACGAAGAAACCTTTCGAGAATGCCTTGGTCCCTTCCGGACCGACCGGAATCATGTCGAAGTAGCGCGAATAGTGGAAATGCCGGTTCACGTCGATCGCCAGGATGCTGATCGTCGCCATGTTGTGCTGCATGATCACCGGCATGGCGGCCGCCGCCATGTTGGTCGCATAGGGGCCGAGCAAGAGATCGACTTTGTCGACCGTGATCAGCTTGGTGTAGATGCCCGGCACATTGGTCGGATT
>Ga0335081_10009989_pt1 | contig 15304 bp, 9 predicted proteins | sample Lox_Sample_35_FD_206713 | JGI IMG/M metagenome (GOLD analysis project Ga0335081, IMG submission 206713) | Soil microbial communities from Loxahatchee National Wildlife Refuge, Florida, United States - Lox_Sample_3.5 | ecosystem: Environmental > Terrestrial > Soil > Wetlands | place: USA: Florida...
ATGAACGGCGCAGCGTTCCTGTGCATCGAAGTGGATGCCCGGCGAATTGAGCGCCGCATCGAGAGCGGTTATTGCGACCGCATCACACGACATCTGGATGAGGCGTTGCACCTTCTGCATGAAGCAATGCAAACGAAACGCGCGCTGTCAGTGGGCCTGGTAGGAAACTGCGCGGAAGTGCTTCCTGAACTCGTCAGCCGCGGTGTTGTTCCCGACCTGGTGACCGACCAGACTAGCGCGCACGATCCGCTCAATGGGTACATTCCCGCGGGCTATACCGTGGAAGAGGCTGCGAAACTGCGCGCGTCCGACCCAAAGGAGTATGTGGACCTGGCGCTCGATTCCATCGCGACGCACGTGCGCGCCATGCTGGAGTTGCAGCGCCGAGGCTCAATCGCGTTTGACTACGGGAACAACATCCGCCGCATGGCAGCGGACCGCGGTGTCGGCGACGCTTTCAACATTCCGGGCTTTGTACCCGAGTACATCCGGCCGCTGTTTGCGGAAGGTCGCGGGCCGTTCCGGTGGGTAGCTCTGTCCGGCGACCCCGCCGATATCGCGGCGACGGATGAGGTAGTGTGCCAGATGTTTGCCGGCAATCCGAGCCTGACCCGCTGGATTTCGCTGGCTCGCGAGCGCGTCCATTTCCAGGGCCTGCCCGCGCGCATCTGCTGGCTGGGTTATGGAGAACGCGCACGGTTTGCGCTCGAAATGAACCGGATGGTGGCGGATGGCCGCTTGAAAGCCCCGATTGTCATTGGCCGCGATCATCTTGACTGCGGCTCAGTGGCCTCGCCCTACCGGGAAACGGAGGCGATGCCCGACGGCAGCGATGCCATCGCCGACTGGCCGATTCTGAACGCGTTGCTGAACACTGCCGCCGGGGCGAGCTGGGTATCCGTGCACAATGGCGGCGGGGTGGGGATCGGTTATTCGCTGCATGCCGGGCAGGTGACAGTGGCGGACGGGACGGAAGGGGGGGCGCGCGCGATTGAGCGGGTGCTGACATGCGACCCGGGAATCGGTGTGCTGCGCCACGTGGACGCGGGCTATAAACCGGCTATCCGATTTGCGCAGAGCGCCGGGCTGCGCGCACCGTCCCTAGAAGCGCCCCACTCATGAGCGATGTACTGCTGGTCCGAAATGCCGGGCAACTCTTAACGTTGCGCGGCCCGCAAGTTCCCCGGCGCGGTGATGCCCTGGGCGATCTCGGGCTGATTCGCGACGGGGCTGTGCTCATCGAGAACGGCTCCATCAAAGCCGCGGGACCAGCAGCGAAAGTGGAGCAGCAGGCGAGCAAAGAGCACGACGTCAACGAAATCGACGCCCGCGGCCGGGTAGTGATGCCCGGTTTTGTCGACAGTCACACGCATCTTGTCCATGGTCCTCCGAGGCTGCTGGATTACGAGATGCGCCTACGCGGCGCAGACTACCACCAGATCTCTGAGGCGGGCGGCGGTATTCTAGCCAGCGTCAAAGCGGTTCGCGCTGCCGCGCCTGAAGATCTGGAAGCACAGGCGCGGCGCGCGGTCCGCAACTTCGTGAGGCATGGGACAACCACCATTGAGGCAAAGTCCGGCTATGGCCTCGATGAAACGGCGGAGTTCAAGACGCTGGTGGTGATGGCGGCGATCGATGGGCAGCCGGTTGACGTCGTCCCGACGTATCTCGGCGCGCACGTCATTCCGGCCGAGTACAAGGGGAACGCCGATGCCTACATCCAGTGGATGTGCGAGGAAGTGATGCCGCGCATCCGGCGGCAGAGGCTGGCGGCTTTTGCCGATGTGTACTGCGACCGGGGCGCGTTTACCGTCGACCAAGCGCGCCAGTACCTCACATGGGCGCGCGAGGTCGGATTCGAACTGAAAGTCCATGCCGAACAATTCGAGCACACCGGGGCAGCCGGGATGGCTTGCGCACTCAGCGCCACCAGCGTGGACCACCTGGAGCAGGCGGACGCCGAAGATGCAGCGGCACTGGGCCGGTCGTCCACCATGGCGACGCTGCTGCCAGGCTCCGTGTTTCATTTGAGCCTGGATCGCTACGCGCCCGCCCGCTTGCTCATTGAGAACGGTGCGGCGGTAGCGCTGGCGACAGATTTCAATCCGGGTACAAGCCCCACGTGCAGTATGCCGCTAGTTCTTTCGCTCGCCTGCACGCATATGAGGATGTCGCCCGCGGAAGCGATCTCGGCGGCGACGATCAACGGCGCGCATGCCGTGCGGCGGGCGGAGAGCATTGGCTCCCTGGAGTCGGGAAAGCAAGCGGATGTGATTCTATTGAACGCCAATGATTATCGCGAAATTCCTTATTGGTTCGGAGTCAATCTCGTGGATCTGACCATCAAGCACGGCGTAGTCGTGTACCGGCAAGGCGAGGTCGTGGAAGCAGCAGCCAAGGAGAAGGCCGCCGATGCCCGATGATCCGAACTGGCCGCGCGCCAGCGCATGGCTAAGCGGCGCGCACGCTGCCGATCCGGCGTGCCGGCTTGCCGTGTTGGGAGCGCCGCTCCATTTGGGCTCGATCACGCCGGGGCGGGCCGATCTGGCGCCGGCCGCGATTCGATCCGTCTTGCACCGGTTCAGCACGTACGACCTGGAGTTCAACCGCGATCTCAGCCGCATTGCGGCAATCGACCGCGGCGACCTACCGCTCACGGATACAAGTCCGGCCGATGCACTCGGTCCTCTGGCGGCTGCGGTGCGGGGTGCGGGCGCCGGGTCACAAGCCCTCATCATGCTAGGCGGCGACAACAGCATCACCCGGCCGGGGTGCCATGGCATGTGCACCGAGCTCTCACGCGCCGGTTTGCTGACGCTGGACGCGCATCTGGATCTTCGCGATTTGAATCCCGGGCTGACCAACGGAAATCCGGTGCGCGCTCTGCTGGCCGACGGTTTGCCAGGTACACAAATCGTGCAAATCGGCATCCAGCCGTTCGCGAATTCACGCCAGTATTTTGATGTAGCGCGCGAGGCAGGCATCAAAGTGATTTCTATTGCCGAGGTGCGCGCCATGGGCATCGAGACAGCCGTTTCGGAAGCGCTGGACCGGCTGGATCAGGATGTGGAGGCGATCTACGTCGATCTGGATCTCGACGTTCTCGATCGCGCGTTCGCGCCGGCTACGCCAGGCTCGCGTCCAGGCGGACTCACTCCGGCAGAAGTCCGTACAGCCGTGCGTTTGTGCGGCGCGCATGCAAAGGTGCGGGTTCTGGATCTAGTCGAGATCGATCCGACAAAGGATGTCGCCGACGCCACGGTCTTAGCGGCCAGTCTCGCGATGCTTTCATTCGCTTCGGGACTATTGGGCCGCTTTGGCGGCTGAGCAGCCGTTACTTCAGGTGGCCGTCAAACCAGGCGATGGCGCGGAGGACGATATCCCGGCGATGGTCCGGCCGTCCGATCCGATGCCCCTCGTTGGCGTAAACCACGAATTGATTTTCCACGCCTAACGTTTGCAGCGCGTGCCAGTATTCGTATGATTGCGGCAAAGGGCACTCGCCATCCCGCTCACCAACAACGATCAGCGTTGGCGTTTTCACGTTCTTGATAAACGTAATGGGAGAGCTGCGCGCGTAAACCGCAGGATCGTCGTAAACCGAAGCCCCGAAATACGGGATCATCCACTTGTCGATAGAGTTCTCGCCGTAATAGCTTTGCCAGTTGGCGAGGCCAGCGCCCGCCACCGCGGCGTGGAACCGGTCCGTTTGCGTGATGGCCCACATGGTCATAAACCCGCCGTAGCTCCATCCGGTGATGCCGATGCGGTTGGGATCGACGGGCAGGGTGTGCAGGACTTCGTCCACTCCCGCGAGAATGTCGCGCAGGTCGCCATATCCGAAGTCTTTCACGTTGGCCTTGGTGAACGCCTCCCCTTCGCCAAAGCTGCCGCGCGGATTGGGGCAAAGCACGAAGTAACCCGCGGCGGCGAGCATGATGTCGTAGTTGTAGGTGCTCGGCCAATGCGAGGTCATCATGCCTGCCGGACCGCCATGCACGGACACCACCAGGGGATACCGGCGCCCAGGATCGTACTTTTGCGGATAGAGCAACCAGCCCTGCACGGGAAAGCTCTCGCTGGTCCAATGCAGGCTTTTCGCTTCTCCCCAGTACGGATGCAGTTCCCCATTGATGCGCGTGATCTGTTTCCATTCGCCGATTGGCCCGGCCCATACTTCGGGCGGATTGCTGAACGAATCGCGAATAACGGCCGAGGTCTTCATATCGGGTGTCACCGAAAGCGCCAGCGAGGAGTTCTCGGTCCAGAGTGATTTCACGTCGGGACCTGACGGCTCGACTAACCCAACGCCGGTCGCACCATCCGCGTTCTCGGTAAACAGAATCTGTCCCGCAGGAAGCCAGCGCAGCCATTTGGGCGATGCTTTGCGATCAGGAGTCAGGTCGCGCGGCTCGCCACCGGATGCCGGCAGGGAGAAGATGTCGCCTCCGTTGAAGCCGGCATCGCTCATCAGCCCGCCGATGAAGGCCACGTTCATGCCATCGGGAGACCAGACCGGATTCGCGATCTGCATTGCGGTTTTTAAAATCGATGTAGCCTTGCCGTTGTCCACATTGATGGAGTAGAGCTGCGCGATCCACCAGTTGTCGTCACCTGGACCGGGCGCGGCGGTTGCGACGAACCGTTGGCCGTCGGGCGACCAGTCGTACTCATACACGTAGAGGCTGGCCGGAGACACCTGGCGCATTTTGCCGGATGCGACGTCGATAACCGCGAGGCGCTGGATATAGATCTGCTGATTGATGACTCCTGTCTGGGGCGGGACCGGCTCGAGCGGACCAGGCGTATGCGGCGCATTCTCGGTGAACAGAACGGCGATGCTTTTTCCGTCCGGCGACCAGGCAGGATTGGTCAGGGCTCCCGTAACGCTGGTCAGCGTGCGGATTTGTCCTCGGCCGAGATCCATGATGTAGAGCTGGCCTTGGCCTGTTTTCTCCGCGTCGGAAAGGAACGCCAGATTCCTCCCATCCGGTGACCACGCGATGGAATTCTCGTAGTGTTCCGCTTTTTCTTTGTCAGCCGTCACGCGACGGGGAGCGCTGCCGGGCTTGCGCAGGTCCGAAAGGTAGATGGAAAGCGTCATCGCGCCGGTGGCTGGATCTTCGCGGGACTGGACCCAGGCAACGGACGCGGCATCAGGCGCGATTTGCACCTCGCTCACCTGGCGCAGGTGGAACAATGAATCGACCACATCATCCATGGCCGAGCGGGAATTCCCTCCCTGCGCCAGCAAAGAGCATCCACAAACCAGCAAGCCAAGCGCACTAACCAACGTTAATCGCATCGTGAAAACGACTATATCTCACGGGCCGATTGGCCGACAAACAACAGCCGCGTACTAACCATCGGTGTTGCGTCCACCCTTCGATGGGAGCATCAGTTAGCAGCAAGCATCACAGGGCCAGGGAATTTCACGCTATTAACCAAAAGCGATCTGGATTTTGCGAGCAGGATGGACAAAAATTGGGTTAGAGCAAGCCCAGGCTGAGTAGCACAGAGTCGCACACTGAGCGATCCGCCGGCTGGAAGCCGCTCCAACTTTCGGCCGGCGCTCCCGTTCCGTATCGATTCCGACTGCCACGCAGCAAGAGTGGCCAGCCGCGCCGAACAGCCTTCCCTTGGGAGTGAACCACCGAGAGCCTGCAAGTTGCGGCCAGCCACCTGCCAGATTATCACGGGCGTGGCGTGCCCGTTTATGCCCCGGGCTGTTCGCGCACGTAGACCGTCCTGGTGGGATACGGCATCTTGATCCCCTCGGCCCGAAACCGCTTCAATATTCGCTTGCGCAGTTCGTGCTGCACGCCATACTGATCCGCGAATTCTGACACGGAGTAGCCCAAGGTAAAACTCATGCCAGATTCTCCAAAGCCGGGAATCAACTGTACCGAGGGCGCTGGCGCAGCAAGCAGGCCCGCAACAATTCCCGCTGCGCCCTGTGCTTCCTCAAGCAGCACGCGCTCCACGTGATCGGGATCGGCATCATACGTCACGCTCACTGGTATGCCCAGCGACACGCGCCGCTCCGGCAGATAGTAGTTGGTAACGATCGCCTGCGCCAGCTTGGAGTTGGGAATGATGATCATGTTGTTGGAGAGTGCGCGAATGGTGGTGCTGCGCCAACTGATGTCTGTCACATAACCTTCCTCACCCGTGTTGAGCTTGATGTAATCGCCGAGCCGCACCTGGCCGGCCACGCTGATGTAAAAACCGCCGAACAGATTCGAGAGCGTATCTTGTAGCGCCAGCGCCACCGCCAGACCGCCGACGCCGAACGCAGTCAGAATCGGCGTGATGGAAACGCCGAAATGGTAAAGCAGAATCAGCAACCCCATCAGCACCACGAATAGCTGTGCAAGGTTCTGTGTCAGCGTTGTTACAGGCCTGGCGCCCTGCGAGCGCTCCCCATAGTGCCGGACCAGATTCCCAGCGAGCCGCGACGCCATCATGGTGAGTGAGATGATGACCAGAATCAGCAGCGTGCGCTCGATCAGCCGCGTCGAACGGTCGGGGAGTTCCAGCCATTCGGTGGCATAGTAGATACCCAGAATGAGCGACCAAATCATGATGGGACCGCCGAGGGATCGTGTCAGGACATCATCGAACTTGCTCGATGTCTTCGCCGCCCAGCGGTGCAGGGCCCGGAAAAGCAGCCGTTTCACCACGTAGCCGACGGCCAACGTTCCCAGCAGCAGGCAGACCGGAGCCACCAGTTGCACTGGGTCATGCAGGGCGATTTGCTGGATGGGTTTCATTACCGCTATTGTCCAATGATTCAGCGGAGCAGCGCGAGTGTTGAGGTTGTAGCATTTGAGGATGCGCGCACGGATCGCCACACCCGATGATGCCCAGGCCATCGCGCTCATTTACAACGAAGGAATTGCCGATCGCACAGCAACGTTCGAAACGCGGCCCCGCACCGCGGAAGAGGTGCGTGCATGGTTTGACCGAATACACCCCATCGTCGTTGTTGAGCAGGATGGCGCTGTAGCGGCGTTTGCGTCCACTTCCTCCTACCAACCGGGAATGCTACGCGGGCATCGCTGAGGCCTCTGTGTACGTCGCACGGGCCTGGCGGGGACGCGGCGCCGGGCGCATGGCTACCGAGGCGCTTATTGAAAGTGCCGAGCAAGCCGGCTACTGGAAGCTGGTTTCCCGCATCTTCCCGGAGAATCGGGCCAGCCGGCGGCTCATTCAGTCACTGGGCTTCCGCGAGGTCGGGACCTATGAGAAACACGGGAAACTGGAGGGTGTCTGGCGCGATGTGATCATCGCTGAGCGCTTGATTCCGGCGAACTTGACGCCCTAGCGGATCCGCAGCGAGATTGCATAGTCGCAAGGTTTTTCAGCCGGCAGTTCGACATGCAAACCGTCTTTGCTGCGCTGCCATTTCAGCTTCGCGGTCGAGCCAACGAGCTCAACCGTTTTGATATCTGTTTTGGTATTAGCCGCTCCGCTACCGAGCGATTTGATGATGAGTTTGCCATCCTGCGGCCAAGCCAGCGCGATCGCATAGAGGGCGTTTCCTTTTGTCGTGAACCGGATGTCTTCAGACGTAAATGGATGCCCCGCAGTGTCCTTAAACGAGCCTCCCACTACCTTGGTCGGCCCTTCCCCGTATACTGCCCACGGTCTGGACCCATAGATTGCCTCCCCGTTGACGGAGAGCCATTGGCCGAGTTCCAGCAGAATTTTCTCCGCTTCTTCGGGAATGGTGCCGTCGGGGCGCGGGCCGATGTTCAGCAGTAGCGCCCCGTTCTTGCTCACGATGTCCACCAGTTCACTGACCAGAGAGTCCGGCGTCCGGAACTTTTCGCCTTCGATGTATCCCCAGGACTTCTCGCCGATCGAGGTATCTGTCTGCCAGAATATCGGCCTGGGCTTATCGAGCTGGCCGCGCTCGATGTCCAGCACCGCTGCCTTGTCGGGAAAGGATTTGTGCTTGTAGTTGATGGCCACGCCGCGCTTCCATTCCGCACCGCGGTTGTAATAGAACGCCGCAAACTTCTGCAAATACGGCTGGAAGACGGGCTGTTCAATCCACCAGTCGAACCACACCAGCTCGGGCTGATACTTGTCTACGATCTCGGTGGTCCGCGCGAGCCAGTCTTTTAGATAGGCTTCGTCCGGTTGGGTTTTGTCGGGCCTGGCGGGGCCGTAGAGGCCGGCGTAGCGCGGATCTTTCACGTCAGCGTCGAACGTCATGCCGCCGTTGTAAAACCACCAGTGCTCGGCGCGATGCGACGATGCCCCGAAGTGCAGCCTTTCGGCACGAACCGCCGATGCCAGCTCACCGACGACGTCGCGCTTGGGCCCCATCTTGGCGGCGCTCCAGTCGGTAAAGCTGCAGTCGTACATGGGGAAGCCGTCGTGATGCTCGGCGACGGGGACAACGTATTTCGCACCCGATTTGCGAAAAACCTCCGCCCAGTGCCGGGCGTCGAAGTGTTCGGCGGTGAATCGCGGGATGAAATCTTTGTAGCCAAACTGGTTTTGCGGGCCGAAAGTGGCGACGTGGTGCTTGAACACTGCGCTGCTCCGCAGATACATATTGCGCGGATACCACTCGCTCTCGAACGCGGGCACAGAATACACACCCCAATGGATGAAGATGCCGAATTTGGCATCGCGGTACCAATCGGGCACGTGGTAGGCTTCGAGCGATTGCCAGTTGGCCTGGAATGGGCCCTGAGCGACGGCATGATCTACCCGGCTCATGGCCTGGTTGATGCGTTCGTCGTAGGTTTGGGCAAACGCAGTCAAACTGCAGGCCAGCATGAAAACGCGAATCAGTCTCATGAGTGTAAGCCAGTGTAACAATCGGCGAACATCGTCGCTACAGGATGCGTATATAGTTGGCTACGGACACCGGAGGTGTGTTCATGAGCATTTGGCTCGATCTTCGATACGCTCTGCGGATGCTTCGCCGGGCGCCTTCTTTTTGTGCCATCGTCATTCTGACCCTTGCTCTGTGCATTGGCGCCAACAGCGCCATCTTCAGCGTCATTGACGCGACCTTGCTGCGGCCGTTGCCATATCCTGAGCCGGAACGGCTGACTGGCGTGGTGACGCATTTCCGATACCACGGCGAGGAAGGCGACCAGCGGGGCCAGACGGGCGCCACCTGGGAGCTGGTGCGCGATCATGCCACCGATCTGGACGCCGCAGTCTACTCGGAAGGCGCGGGAGGTGTGAATTTCGCTGCCGGCGGGAGCGCGCAATACGTCCAGCAGCAGCGTGTGGGAGCGGGGTTCTTTCGCGTTCTCGGTATGCCGCCGCTGATCGGGCGAGAGTTCACTAGGGACGAGGATCGCCCCGGCGGCCCGGCTGTGGCCGTTCTGAGCCATGACTTTTGGAGGCGGGTGTTTCATGAGGACGCTTCCGCGGTCGGGCGGTCCATCAATCTGCGTGGCGAGCCGTATACCGTTATTGGCGTCATGCCGGAGAGTTTCCGCTCCGATGCCGCTGCCGACCTTTGGACGCCGCTGCGCCCTTCGACTACGGGTGAGGGCGGCGGCATGAACTACGCCATCGTGGCGCGATTGAAGCCGGGCGTCACTTGGGCTCAGGCGAATAGCCAGATGGAAGCGGTGGGTGCGCGCGCCATCGAGCAGATGCACCTTGGCAAGGATGCTTCCGGGCGGATGCGCCTGGAGACTCTCCAGCGTTTCGAAACACAGGACAACAGACTTTCGCTCTTCATCGTCTGGGCCGCGGTCGGGCTGGTTTTATTGATCGGCTGCGCCAATGTCACGAGCTTGCTGCTGGCTAGAGGGAACACGCGTTCGCGGGAAGTTGCGACGCGTCTCGCGCTGGGCGGAGGACGCCGGGCGGTGGCGCGCCAGCTTCTTGTGGAAAGCCTCGTTCTGGCGGCTATTGGCGGCGTTGCGGGATTGTCGGTCGCCATTGCGAGTCTGCGTGGCTTGCAGGCACTGGCAGCGAATAGCTTCCCGGTTGCCGAGGTGAAGCTCGACGCCCGCGTGCTGGTGGCGACCGCATGCCTGGCGCTGCTATCGAGCCTGATGGCCGGGATTTTTCCCGCGCTCGAGGCCAGCGGCGTGGACATCCGCACCGCCCTGACCGAGGCGGGTACGCGCGGTGTTGCGGGCGCGCGCAAACGCTGGACGCGACGGGTGTTGGTCTCGGGCGAGGTCGCACTGGCCGTGGTGCTGCTGATCGGCGCCGGCCTGCTCGTCCGCACCCTGGCGCACCTTTACCAACTGCGGCCGGGATTCGACCCCGCCAACGTGAGCACGGCCAGTTTCTCCCTCCAAGACGCACGCTACGCCACGGCACAGAAGGTGAATCAGCTCTTCGATTCCGGTCTGGCGCGCATGCGTGCGCTGCCGGGCGTCGAGTCAGCAGCGGTCGGACTGAGCTTGCCATACCAGCGCGGCCTGAACGATGGCTTCCGGCGCGTTGACGGGCCTCAGGCGAGCGCCGAGGATCTCATCACCGACGTCAACTATGTTAGTCCCGACTATTTCCGCACTCTCCGCATTCCCCTGCTGCTCGGCCGCGATTTCCGAGCGGGTGACGGTCCTAACTCCGCACCCGTGGCCATAGTGAACCATGCGTTTGCCCGGAAGTACCTCTCGAAACAGGAAGCGCTGGGCAGCCATGTGGCGATGGTTGGGGGCACGCGTGAGATCGTCGGGCTCGTGGGCAACGTACAAGAGACAGCCGGATGGGGCGATTTCGGTCCGCTGGGAGCGGTGCCGATGATTTATATTCCGGCTTCGCAAACCGCGGACGATTACCTAAAAGTGGTGCATGTCTGGTTTTCGCCGAATTGGGTTGTCCGCTCGTCCGACCCCGCGGAGAATGTAACGCGCGCGATGCAGCAAGCGGCGTCGTCTGTCGATCCGTTACTTCCGATTGCAGGCTTTCGCACAATGCAGGAGCTTCGCTCGCGATCTCTCGGCGAGCAACGGTTCCAAGCTACTTTGCTGGCGACTCTGTCCGGTCTGGCTTTGCTGCTGGCGGTTGTCGGACTCTACGGTTTGATGTCGCAATCGGTGGTGGAGCGGACGCGCGAGCTGGGAATCCGGTTGGCCTTAGGCTCCAGCGTCACTCAAGCCGTTCGTGACGCTGCTCTTCCCGGCGTTTGGCTAGCACTGGTAGGCGTCGCAGCGGGCTGCGTGGCTGCCGCTCTGTCGGTCCGGGTGCTGGAGCATCTGCTGTGGGGCGTGAGCACCATGGATCCGCTGACATTTCTCAGCGTGGCGTTCGGATTGGTGCTCGTGGCAGCGGTTGCCAGCGTCGTTCCCGCTCTGCGCATCACGCGGCTGAATCCCGCTGACACGCTGCGAGACGAGTAAACCGGCCGCGCCTGTCATTCAGCGATCAGGAGATTTTCGGCGAACGGCCACTCATGATCGATCCATCGAGCCTCGCAGCGGAATCCCGCGTCGGCGGCCGTGGAGTTCACTTCGTCGAGGGAATACTTGTGGCAGCTCTCGGTCCAGATGGTTTCGTTCTCCAGAATCGGGACGGAGATGCCGGCTTCCCGAACCTCGACCACCTGATCTCGCGTGGACCGCAGATGCATTTCAATGCTGCGCGTCTCAAAATTGAATCGGGCTTCGTGCTCGAACTGTTCGATCACAAAATCGGCCCCGAGTTCGCGATTGATGCGTGCCAGAAGATTGAGGTTGAACGCAGCGGTGACCCGCAGCGGATCGTCATAGGCCCGAATCAACTTGTAGATTGGTTTCTCGATATCAGTGCCAAGCAGCAGCGCGTCGCCGGGCTGTAGGATGAGACGGACCTCACGAAGAAAACGAATATCCGCCGGCCGGTCGAAATTCCCGATGGTACTTCCGAGGAACAATACCAGGATGCGCTGCCCTCGCTGCCGGCGCGAAGCCACTTCCAGCAGTCCATCCAGATATTCGCGCTCGAAGCCAACGATGCTGACGGCATCGATGTCGGACAACTCTCGCCGGCACATGGCGAGCGCGGTGGCTGAGATTTCGATGGGGTAATAGGACGTCGGCCGATGGCGCGAAACCGCCTCCAGGATCCATCGCGTCTTTCTGCCGCTGCCGCTTCCCAGTTCCGCCACCACCATTGGTCCCGGAATATGCGCCACCATTTCGTGCGCGTAACCGTGCAGCAGGCGCTCATCGGCACGCGTCAGGCCATACTCAGGAAGTTCGCAAATGGCCTCAAACAGCCGCGAACCGATGGAATCGTACAGATATTTTGAAGGCAGCTCTTTCTGCCCGGGTCTCGTCAATCCCCGGCACACATCAACTGCAAAATCAACGGGCGCACCTGCTATAGTGGGGCTCATTCCGGCGTCTCCTCATTCGCTTACGCAGCGAAATCCCGCGTAAACGTACTGATAGTGCGGCTGAAACCAATTGCGGAACGACCGTCGCAGCATACACGCTTCGGTGCGCGGGGAACCGCCCTTCATCACATAATGTCTGCCATCGAAGAAATTGGCGGAGTAGCCCGGGTAAAACGGGAACGGCTGGAATCCGTCGAAGGGCGCGAAGACTGTCGAAGTCCACTCCCATCCGTTTCCCAACAGGCCGGCCACGCCCAACGCGCTGCGGCCCCGTGGAAATGCATCCACGGGAGATGGATCCCACTTGAGGAAATCAGAATACCCGTAAGGGCGGCGCGGCGCTTCCGATCCCCATGGGTATACTCGCTCGGATTCCTCTTGAAATCCGTATGCGGCACGGTGCCATTGCGCCTCGCTTGGCAACTTCTTTCCCGCCCAACGAGAATAAGCGCTGGCTTCGGCGTGGCTCACGTAGACGGGCCATTCCGCAAGCAGGGGAATTTCCGCGAACATGGTTCGTTGAAACCAGTTCCCATCTCGCCGAAGCCAGAACACCGGCTGCGTAATATTCTGCTCGGTCTTCCAAGTCCAATCAGCTGGTGACCACAACGACTTGTTGTCGTACCCACCGGCGTCCATGAAACGCTGGTACTGGCCGTTCGTGACCTTGTATTGATCGATGGCGAACGCGGGAACCGCGACCGAGTGAGCTTCATACTCGTTGTCCCAGCCGAACGATACCGAGTCGTTGCGCGAGAGCCCAAGCGTCGCTGAACCAGCCGGGATTTCGATCATACGGAACTCGACAGGCCCCGCCGAAGACACTGGCGGCCCATCCTGATGCACCTTGTCTTTGAAGGGCAACTGGTGCAGCATGTACGCCAGCGTCTCCGCGTGCATCAGCCGGTGTTCAATCGCCACGTTCAATAGCGTGGTTTCGCTGACGCCATCTAGCGCCGCATCCAGAGTATTTCGCACGCGGCGTACGTAACCGCGGACCTCGGCGAGCGAAGGCCAGTCCCCGGGCTGATCGGAAGGCAGCCCACCATCCACCGGATCGATACCAAATGCAAACAACTGATCGAACGGCGGGTGAAATGGCTTGAGGCCAGGGAGGCGGGGATGGAGGAGATTCCAATCGAAGGCCTCGAGGTGGCCAATGTAAAAAACAATCCGGTGCCTCTCCGGAATCGGCCGCTGGTAGAGCGCTTCCGGCCTGACGATTTCGAACAGTTTATCGGTCTGGCTCCGGGCATCGCCCAGGCGTGTCAATAGGTTATGCTGAACTTCCACTTGTGGTTGGGTAGCGAGCATCGATATTCTCCGAAGCAGCAGCGATTGATTATAGATGACCGTCGGGCTGCGCCGGCGTCACAAAATTATGAGGACTCGCGCGGAATAGTACGGTCACGAAGGCCAGACAAATGTGCCGATTTGATGAAACCATCTGCCGTAACCTGGAGGCGGCCTGCCGCCGCGAGTGGCTGGAGACTGATGGAATAGGCGGTTTTGCGTCCTCGACCATCGCTGGGTTGAACACTCGACGCTATCACGGGCTGCTGGTGGCAGCCACGAGACCACCGGTCGGGCGCATGGTTTTACTCTCAAAAATCGAAGAAACACTGGTCATTGACGGGCACCGGCTGGAACTCTCGTGCAACCAGTACCCGGGCGTGATCCATCCGCATGGCTACCTGCATATGAAGGAGTTTCGCCGCGATCCCTTTCCGACCTTTGTCTATGAAGCGGACGGATGCGTGGTCGAGAAGTCGATATTCATGATCCACGGTGAGAACAGCACGGTCATCCGCTTCAAGCTCATGGGTCTGATGCGGCGAGCTTGCATACTCGAATTGTCTCCGCTAGTCGCATTTCGCGATTACCACAGCTTGACGCATGAAAACGGAGCACTAAATGCGGCGCTGGAGATGGAGACCGGGAGCGTGCGAATCGCCCCGTACGCGGACCTGCCTTCGCTTTACTTGGCTCATTCGAACGGCGAAGTGCGCCCATCTGGAGACTGGTACCGCAATTTTGAGTACACCCGGGAGCAGGAGCGCGGTCTGGATTACCGGGAAGACCTGTTCCAGCCGTTTGTGCTCGTCTTTGAACTCAATGGTGATTCGCAGGTGGCACTGATCGCGTCCACCGAGCGGCGCAATATTGAATCGGCGGATGCGGTTCGCACGGGCGAGATCGAACGCCGGCAGAAAATTCTGGCATCCGCACCGTCTGGCAATCCGTTTTTCGCGGAATTGGCACTCGCTGCCGACCAGTTCATTGTCGAGCGAGGGACGCACCATTCCGTGATCGCCGGCTACCACTGGTTCAGCGATTGGGGGCGCGATGCGATGGTTTCCCTTCCGGGGTTAACCCTGGCCACCGGCCGGCCCGAGATCGCGAAGAGCATCCTGCTCGCCTTCGCTGCCCACGTGGATCACGGCATGCTGCCGAATCGATTTCCCGATGCCGGTGAAACGCCGGAGTACAACACAGTGGATGCGACGCTGTGGTTTTTCGAGGCCGTGCGAGCGTACGCCGCATACACGAACGAATACGAATTCATCCGCACCAGGTTGTACGAAGTGCTCGCGGACATCATCTCCTGGCACGAGCGCGGGACGCGCTACGGTATTCGTGTGGACAGCGACGGGCTGCTGCTGGCCGGTGAACCCGGCGTGCAACTTACCTGGATGGACGCCAAGGTCGACGATTGGGTTGTTACTCCGCGCCGCGGCAAGCCCGTCGAAATCCAGGCGCTCTGGTACAACGCGCTAAGGTTCATGGAAGATCTGGCAGGAAGGCTTGGCCAGGACGCTGATCGCTCTCATTTCAATGCGTTGGCGGATCGCCCGCAACAGAGCTTTCCAGGGTTGTTTTGGAACGAAACCGCCGACTGCTTATATGACGTGGTGGATGGAGAAACGCGCGATGGCTCGATACGGCCGAATCAGATCTTCGCTGTCAGCCTTCCTCACAAGCTGCTCC
>Ga0335081_10009992_pt1 | contig 15303 bp, 9 predicted proteins | sample Lox_Sample_35_FD_206713 | JGI IMG/M metagenome (GOLD analysis project Ga0335081, IMG submission 206713) | Soil microbial communities from Loxahatchee National Wildlife Refuge, Florida, United States - Lox_Sample_3.5 | ecosystem: Environmental > Terrestrial > Soil > Wetlands | place: USA: Florida...
CACCGATAATAAAGTGACCTCTGGTTCTACGTATCAGTATGAAATCCAGAGCGTATCGATTGACGGAACGACTAAAGACTTATCCACACTTTCCGTTACGGTAAATGTACCGAAGACCTATGCTCTTTACCAGAACTATCCGAACCCGTTCAACCCGAGTACCACGATACGATTCGACCTCAAGGAGCAATCGACAGTGGCCCTGGATATTTACAATGTACTCGGACAGAGAGTTCTCGAGAGCAACTACGGAACAATGAGCGCCGGAAGATACGACGAGAACATAAACATGGATAGATTTGCAAGCGGAGTTTATTTATACCGAATTGCGGCTCAGGGAAACAACGGAGAGAAGTTCGTCTCGATAAAGAAATTGATGCTGATAAAATAATGGAACTATGGAATGGTGAATTCGAGGCATGATTACCGAGGTAAGAGCGCGTGCATTCGATAAAGTTGAACCCCGCACGGGCGGGGCGAAATCCCGCTCAGCGGGAAAGCTGATGTTGATGAAATAGACCACGAATCAATCATGGTAAGGTTACAGACTTTCGCAAGGATTGTAAAATGGAGAAGAGATGAAGAAGAACAGGTACTCGATCATAATTGTTGCTACATTTTTCATAATAGTATTCGGAAATATGTCTCTGCCAACGGCACAAGCCCAGACCGCCGCCAAGCCCTCAGGCAGCGGCACACTCGCTGATCCGTACCAGATTGATTCACTCGCAAACCTTCTATGGATCAGCCAGGATTCAAGTTCGTGGGGGGATACATTGGTACAGACCGCCGACATAAATGCGGATGAGACCGTGAACTGGAATTCAGGTGCCGGATTTACTCCGATAGGACATCCAACGGGAACCATTAATTACTTCACCGGCTATTATGACGGCGAAGGCCATACGATCACAGGGCTGTTTATTTCCCAGAGCAGCGGCAATGCCATCGGGTTGTTCGGAGACGCCAACGGTGCAGTAATAAAAAACCTCGGTCTCGACAGTGTGAATATAACCGGCGGCTATCATACCGGCGGGCTTGCGGGAAGCAGTACACTGTCAACTATCGACGACTGTTACATTGCCGGAGTCGTCGATGGAAACGGCGACAACGTCGGAGGACTAGTCGGAGACATACACGGAGGCGTATTGAGTAATTCTCACAGCACCGCAACCGTTAGCGGCGGCAATAATGTAGGCGGGCTCGCCGGTACTAATTACAGTAGTGAGACCGGCACCGGGGGCAACTACGGAACAGCGTCCTCTGTCACTAATTGTTATGCGACCGGTAATGTCACCGGCACCGGAAATTACGTGGGTGGGCTCACGGGGGTAAACCAGTATTATACTCAAATGGAAAAATGTTACAGCTCGGGTAACGTGAGCGGCGCGGAGAATGTCGGTGGGCTCGTTGGTGAAAACATCGGTGTAAACTCAGGTCTGACATCGACGATCGATAGCAGTTACAGCACGGGCTCAGTAATCGGAACTTTAGCTGTCGGCGGCCTGACAGGACAGAATGAACAAGCGGCAGTGATAACGAACAGTCACAGTTCGGGAAATGTCAAATGCACCGGCAACTACTCAGGCGGCTTTGCCGGGGACAACGACGCAAGCAGCACCATTAGCGATTGTTATTGCACGGGCATCGACAGCGGCGCAAACTATGCCGGCGGTTTTACGGGCGCTTGCACAAATGGTGCTGTCATTACAGGGTGTTATAGCGCTGGCACCGTCGTTGGGGGAAGTGATGTAGGCGGACTGGCGGGCGAGCTCTCGGATCCAGCCGGCGAATCGCACATTTACAACAGTTACAGTGCAGACAGTGTCGCTGCCACTGGAAGTTATGTGGGAGGATTGGTCGGCTATGTCTATGAATGCACGGTGAACGACTGTTATAGCTACGGCAAGGTTAGCGGAGGCAGCAGTCCTATCGGAGGATTGGTGGGTTACGGTGGGAACATCACGAACTCTTTCTGGGACACTCAGACTTCAGGTCAGTCAAGCAGCGCCGGCGGATATTCGGAGAACACTTCCTCAATGAATACCGAATCCACCTTTACCGGGAGAGGATGGGATTTCACAAATACATGGGCAATCGATCCGGGCATCAGCAATGGATATCCTGGATTACTGTGGCAGTCCCAGTATGTAGCATCCGCGCCGGCAGACACAACCTATGCTGGTACAAATGTAAGTTGGAGCTCCGCGACACTCAATGGGACGGTGATGTCGCACAAAAGCACGACTACGGTAAAATTTGTTTACGGAACGGTTTCCGGAACTTATCCTGACACAGCTGTCGCTTCGCAAAGCCCATTAAGCGGATGGGACGGTTCATCGGTTTCGGCGAATATTTCAAAACTCAATTCAAGTGCGACTTACTACTACAGGGTTCTCGCCTCCAACTCGTACGGTTCCAGAGAAGGAGTTGAAATCAGCTTTACGACAACAGCCTTCGCGGCGGTCCAACCCTCCGGAACCGGCGTATCGAACGCTGATCCATACCGGATCGATTCACTCCAAAACCTCTATTGGATAACGCAGAACTTAAGCTCCTGGGGATCGCACTTTGTCCAGGATACAAATATAGACGCCTCGACGAGCATCTACTGGAATTCAGGGGCGGGATTTTCACCGATTGGCAACAACTCTATAGCGGATTTCACAGGCACGTATGACGGGAAGGGACACACAATCTCGGGCTTGTTTATTTCTGCGAGCGGTTCCAGCCAAGTGGGAATGTTCGGGGACGCCGCAAATGACACGCTGGAAAATATCGATCTTGTAAATGAAAGCGTGACCGGAGGAAGCGAGGTGGGCGGTCTCGTCGGGTTGAGCGCCTTTTCAGTGATCGATTCATGCTCTGCTTCAGGAAGTGTTAACGGAGGAGCGGGCGGCTACGTTGGAGGACTCATTGGATATAACGATTCTTCTTCAATAAATGGATGCTCGAGTGCAGACACCGTCAATGACGCATCGGGTCAGGGTGTCGGCGGACTTGCGGGAATTAGCGAATTAGGTTCGACATTCACTGATTGTCACGCCGCAGGAAACGTGACCGCAAGCAGTGAAGCGGGAGGACTCATCGGCTATAACACACCCCGATCCACAATTAGTGAATGTTATGCGACAGGAAATGTCACCGTAAGCAGCGGCGGTGAAGCTGCGGGCGGACTTGTCGGTTATAACTATCAGGATTGTCCTGTAGATAAGAGCTACAGCACCGGGACCGTCGCCGGCGGCCAGTATGACACCGGAGGATTGATCGGCTACAATTATTCGAATTGTACCATAACCGACTGCTACAGCACCGGGAACGTCAGTAGCAGCAGTGGCAGCTATGAAACAGGCGGCCTTATAGGTTACAACTACAGTCCGGTGAACTACTGCTATAGCACCGGAGCAGTGAGCGGCACCAACTATATCGGTGGATTGATTGGTTATAGCACATCGTCCACGGTGACCGGCAGTGTCTGGGACACAGGGACCTCAGGCCAATCGACCAGCGCAGCGGGCACATCTGAATCTGACTCCGCAATGAAAGTGGAAGCGACTTTTACGAACGCCGGTTGGGATTTCACCTCTACATGGGCGATAAGCAGCGGAGTCAACGGCGGCTATCCCTATTTGATAAACGTGACGGACCATTCGCTTCCCGTCCAGGCAACCGACTTTCTCGCGACTGCAAATATAGGTTCCGTGAGTCTGACATGGAAAACGCGGAGCGAGGTTAACAACGCGGGCTTCAATGTACTTCGCAAGGATCCTGGCACATCCTCGTTCAGCCTCATTTCAAGTTGCACAAGTAATGACAGTCTGAGGGGTCTCGGTACAAGCAGCTCAGGAAGAAGCTACGACTTCACGGACAACCATGTCGTCTCTGGTGCAACTTATCAATACAAAATTCAGAGTGTATCGACAAACGGAACGACGAAAGATTTGTCCACAATTTCCGTTACAGTAGATGTACCGAGAACTTATGCTCTCTACCAGAACTATCCGAATCCTTTCAACCCATCGACCACGATACGGTTTGATTTGAAGGAGCAATCGAACGTGACACTGGATATCTACAACGTGCTTGGACAAAGGGTGCTTGAGAACAATTACGGAACGATGAACGCCGGAAGATTCAACGAGGTGGTGAACATGGACAGGTTCGCAAGCGGAGTGTACTTCTACAGAATTCTGGCGCAAGGAAGTGACGGTCAGAAGTTTGTGTCAATGAAGAAATTAGTTTTGATGAAATAATCTTGGGATAAAGTTCGCCTTCTTCGAGGCTGATACATTGCGGAAAACGACCTTTCGTGTAAAATCGAATCCATCGGTAGCGTCTCATTTTGGTTTTATCTACGACCTACGGCCTCCCTACGGGGTCTACGACTCGACGAGCCGAGCCGTCGGCCTCGTAGAGGGTCATACCTACGGTATCGTAGATAGATCGTAGAGATGCCGTAGGCACGCAAAGCTCGCAGAGGAAGAAACGCAGAGATCGCAAAGTGCCGCCTTGTTGACAACTCAACTCGATGAGCGGGAAAAACTTACTTTTTTCTCTGCGTGCTTTGCGATCACTTCGCGTCCTTTGCGTGAAACATATTCAAATCGATACACCACCAATCCATCTTGTTTTTTGCGGTAGTCTAAGCTATTATGTGCCTGTAAAATGATTGCGCGATATGCTCCAAAATAATTTTCCTTTCTATGTACAGTTCCCAAATAGATACTTTTCCGTCTCCATTGGTTAAAGGCGGAGTTTAGCAGCCTTAAGGCTTTTTATATAGATTCTTGACATAGTCCCGAAAAAGTAGATTGAGCAGCACTAACTGATCCACCTGCTTTAGCGGGTATCCGAAATTGACGAACCACATTTATGTCATTTCCGCTCGGGGGCGTCCGGAAAGACAGTAATGCTTTTTTATAAAGCCGTGACACAAAGTCGGGGAGCGAAACCAGGAACTTTGCGACGTTAGAAGTCTTCGGAAGGCTAACTTCGCCTGCTTCGCTGTTAGGAAAATATTATTCATAACAAAGAGTCCGGAAGAAACATCATGAGATATTTTCGTTACATTAAGTCTTTTTCCCGACTGAAACATTCGGGAATGACGTTATTAGCCCTGTCGCTGGCATTTGTCTATTCCATGGCAATTGCGCAGACGACAAATGGCACATCCCCATGGATGATGCGGCAAACCAAGGAGGATTCCCTTTGGGGGTACCACCATCACTTAAATAGTGCTTACGAGGCGGATGGAAAATTTCAGCGAATGCCTTCCGCGAGTAAGTCAGGCAGCGGCAAATTGGTATCCACCATGATTTCTCCGGGGAACAGGAAAACGGTTGATGATGGAACAACCACACTTCAAACGAATCTTCCGATTACAAATGACCAGGTGTATGAACTGCTTTTTGATGCAAAACACAACCTCATCTATCTTGGCGGGGTGTTCAGTTACGTCGGACCCAATACCGGCTATGGAGTTGCTCTTGATACTGCAACAGGAAATGTGGAATCGGGCTTCCCGTATGTAAGCGGAGAAGTTTTTGCTGCGGCACCGGACGGGTCAGGGGGATGGTATATCGGCGGAAGTTTTACCTCTGTTGGTGGCATAAAACTCTTCAATCTCGCACATATCAACGCGGACAAAAGTGTCGACGCAAGCTGGGATCCGAATCCGCACGATACAGTTTGGGCGCTTAAAGTCTCCGGATCAACAGTTTATGTGGGTGGAGAATTCAATGACGGTGGCGTTCCTGGAGTGACCATCGGCGGTGCGGACAGGAATTACATCGCAGCCATATCCGCATCAGGTACTGGCTCAGCGACAAGCTGGAACCCAAACGCGAACGGTTGGGTCTATGCTCTTGCGACCTCCCCCGATGGTGATACGGTTTATGCGGGTGGATGGTTCACGGCTCTCGCGGGTGGAACGGTAACCAGAAATCATATAGCCGCTATAGACGCATCCACGGGTAATGCGACAAGCTGGGATCCCAATGCGAACGATGATGTCTTTGGGCTTGCGGTTTCCTCCGACGGGAAGACAGTTTATGCGGTTGGACGTTTCAACGGTACTGGCAGCATTGGCGGTGCCGACAGAAATCACATCGCAGCGATAGACGCATCGACGGGTAATGCGACAAGCTGGAATCCGAATGTGAACAATATTGTAACTGCACTTGCATTTTCTGCTGATGGCACGATTATCTATTGCGGTGGAGGATTCACGAAAGTTGGCGACTCGACGAGGAATCAACTCGCAGCTATAAGCTTATCTACAGGTAATGCGACAAACTGGGATCCAAATGTGAACGGCCCCGTATTTTCTCTTGCCGTCTCTCCCAATGGGACAGGCGGGTCAACCGTTTATGCGGGTGGAGATTTCACGACTCTTGCGGGTGGAGCAGTAGCCAGAAATCGTATAGCAGCTATAGATGCATCTACAGGTACTGTGACAAGCTGGAATCCGAATGCGGGCGGTGATGTCGGGGCTCTTGCAGTCTCTGGCTCAACAGTCTATGCCTGCGTAGCTTTCCCGAGTGTCGGCGGACAGACGAGAAATAATATCGCAGCCGTGGATGCATCAACAGGAAATGTGACAAGCTGGAATCCGAATGCGAACAGTACTGTTTCTGCTCTTGCGCTTTCTCCCGATGGCAATACGGTTTATGCAGGTGGAAGCTTCACAAGTGTTGGGGCACAGACGAGAAATTACATCGCAGCAATATCTGCGTCAACTGGTAGTGCGACACCATGGAACCCGAATGCGAACGCCGACGTCTATGCACTTGCGGTCTCTCCAGATGGCACAATTATCTATTGTGGTGGAGGTTTCTCGAACGTTGGCGACTCGACGAGGAATTACATTGCAGCCATAGCTGCAACAGGCACTGGCGCAGCCACAGGCTGGGATCCGAATGCGAACGGCGGTGTCTTTGCGCTTGCGCTTTCTCCCGATGGCAATACGGTTTATGCGGGCGGAGGCTTCGGGGACTTTAGTGGTTTCTTGGGAACGGGGACCATTGGCGGTGCGATGAGGAACGGCATCGCTGCGATAGATGCAAATCCGAGCAGCATAACCTATGGAAAAGCCATCACAACTTGGAATCCGAATGCGAACGGCGATGTTTTGGCACTCGCGGTTTCTTCCGATGGTAACACGATTTATGCGGGTGGAGACTTCACGATGCTTGAGGGTCTAACTGTGACGAGAAGTTACATTGCAGCGATAGATGCGGATGGCACTCTGAAAGGATGGAATCCGAATGCGGACGGTTCCGTACTTGCTCTTGCCGTAGATGGCTCGACAGTCTATGCGGCTGGATGGTTCAGGACTCTCGCGGGCCTAACTGTGACGAGGGGCTGCATTGCGGCGATAGATGCATCAGGTAATGCGACAAGCTGGGATCCGAAATTGAATCCGAATGGAGACGATTACGTCGATGCTATTGCGCTCTCATTCACAAATAAGAGAGTGTATATAGGCGGACTTTTCCAGTCGGTTGAAGGAACAGACTCCTACAATTTCGCCGGCATGGATAACCCGGGAGACGTTTCACTTCCCGTTCAGGCGACGGACTTCAATGCAACATCCGATGTCGGTTCGGTTACGCTTTCATGGAGCACACAATCGGAAGTCAATAACGCGGGATTCAATGTGCTAAGGCAAAGCATTTCGGATGTCGGATTGCGTATTGCGGATTGGGAAACAATCGCAAACTACAAGACAGACGACGGTTTGAAAGGACTTGGCACAAGCACGACTGGGAGAGCGTACCAGTTTGTCGATACGAAAGTGAAGTCGGGAGCCGCTTACAATTACAAGATCCAGAGCGTCAACTCACAATCAATGGCAACGAGTGACTTAACGACTCTTTCCGTGACCGTTGACGTTCCGAAATCTTATGCTCTTTACCAGAACTATCCAAACCCGTTCAACCCAAGTACCACGATACGATTTGACCTAAAGGAACAATCGAGTGTTGCCCTGGATATTTACAATGTACTCGGACAGAGAGTTCTCGAGTACAACTATGGGACAATGAATGCCGGAAGATACGACGAGAACATATACATGGACAGATTTGCGAGTGGAGTTTACTTTTACAGGATAGCAGCGCAAGGGAATGACGGAGAGAAGTTCGTTTCGATAAAGAAATTGGTGTTGATGAAGTAGGGTCTTACTCACCCCCTTGATCCCCCTCTCTAAGTTTAGAGAGGGGGGAAACCGACCGCACACGAGTTATATGCGGGGGTAAATTCCATCGGAGAGGGTGAGTATATCCGGACGCAATGTATTTCTACAGCATCGCAGCTGAAGGAAACAACGGAGAGAAGTTCGTCTCGATAAAGAAATTTGGCACTGGCTCAGTTTCGTTCTCGTGGTCATTCCGGCGAAAGCCGGAAACCAGTCTTTAGCTCTGGATGCCAGCTTTCGCTGGCATGACAGTCGTTGTTTTGTTTGTGATTTTCAGATTGCGGGGCAGAATAAAGGGTGGGATTGTAAAAAAGGAAATTGAAACTCAGAACTGCGAGAGGAGCTTGTCATAGTCCGAATGAGAGCCGATCCAAAACCATGTAACTTTATCCCCATCTCTTAAGCCGAGGGCTCTCCATTGCTTTCCTATCCTCACAGATCAAACCTCTTCTTCCGTATGAACCTTCTTGAATTGCAGACTCTTGTGAAAAGGATCAGTTGCCCATATGTTGTAGGTCTTCCTTGCTTGACTCTTAACTTACTCAGGAAGCTGGTAAAAACATTTGCGAAAATCCTCAGTCAGAGAGGAGATCACAACTCATCCCAACCGGCCTTTGTCGTTCGCCCTCCGGCTATATCTTCTTTGACTTTTTTTGCTATGGCAGCGAGTTTGTCCTGCGAATTAGCAAACTGTTCGTTCCACAGCTTTTCGTCATCGAGTTCTTCCAGGATGATCTGCGCCATGCTATCCTGTTCGTCCTCAGACAGCCTCTTTATCCTTGATATTGCATTTTCAAGCAGTTTTGTCATCCGGCGATCTCCTTTCGCTTGAAAGATAAAATTCAATTTTAAAATGTTCAAACCCTCCAGGCGATGGTGTTGATGAAGTAGGCGAAGAGGAAAAGGCGGACCGCCACTTCGCAGGCGGCGATGGCATCGAAATGTTCCTTCCTGTCTCGCTACCAACTCACCTCCTTAGTCCCCCTCTCTAACAGGTTAGAGAGGGGGACAGGGGGCATCTAGTTCCCACGCGGAGCGTGGAAACTAGAAGAGAGTTACTTCGTCCCTGCCGCCTGAGGTTTGGTCGTCGGCTGCGGCGGGTGCTTGTGTCTTATCCCCGTCGCTTTCACAGGCCTGAGCAAATTGTACTCGTTATAGAAATCGGGGTCGGTACTTTCGTATGACCGCATCGTGTCGTCCATGTCGTCGAGAATAGCGTCTGCTTGAACGAACAGGCCGTACAGGGCTTGCCTTATCGTTGACGCTTCAGACGACCCGGCTTCCCGCGAACCTATCATTCCTCCGAATGTGTCGATGCGGCTCTTCAGGTCCGCAAGCATCGCGTCGTCCACGCCGTAGGCTGTCAGCTTCGAAGCATTTGCCACCGCAGCCTTTAGTATCGCGTTCGCGAAATCACGCTGCTCCGTGTCTCTTTTCATGGCTACCCTGGAATCGGATATATCGGTCAGGTCTTGCAGCGCCGAATCGCCGGTTTTCCGCGCGATCGATCTCAGGTTTGCAATGATCCGGTAGAGCAGGTTGAGCATCGAATCACGTGCACTGGCCTTTGCCTCCGTCTTGCCGCCTTTGACCGCCGCAATAAGTTCTTCGTCCTTTGACTTGATGCTGGCCACGACATTGTGAAGCGCGGTGATCTCATCGGCAAGCGCCGTGATCATTGGCCCCGCAGGTTTCTTCTCGATGAAGAATTGATCCACCGCCTCGTACATCGTGTTCCTGTTTTCGTGCTTTTTGTCCATAGTTTGTCCCTTCTGTTTGATGGTTGGTTATTGAGTTTGATTGAATATTTCAAAACGGTCGTCAAAATGGATCGGACGACCGCCGATAATTCTCCAGCGATGGTCAATATGGAAGTGACGATTACCGATATGGCCGCGACGAACCTCAATATGGCCCCGACGATTGTCGATATTATCCCGACGACTACCAATATTACGCCGTCGAACGTCGATATCATCATGACGAATGCCGATATCGACTTGGCGATCATCGAAATCAGCGCGGCGACACTCAATATTGCAGAGTCGGTGGTCGATATGGCCCCGGCGATCGTCAATATGGCCCGGACGAGCGGCGATTTCTTCCGTACTAACGGCTTCCGGAAGTGTCCGTTCCTCAATATCTCGGTTCAGACGCGCATCCAGGCGTATCCATGTATCTATATCAAGGTGCATCATAGCTTACATGCATTCGTCGCCATGCAAAAACGCACGGCGGCGCTTCATTTCATTTGGATGGTGCTGTGAGTCCCTCTGACAGGACTGCGCTCGATCTCCTCGCAGCCGAGACGGTTTGCCCAAACAGCAAACTGCTCAGGCTTAAAGATGGTATTTCGCGAAAGAGGATCCCGCCCCTGGCGGGATTACAATTGGTTCAGTCTTAAGTTTGAGGGGTGGCACGACCTCTCGCCTCTCGGTTTAAATGTATATCATGGAGATGGTGAAGTCAAGAAGAAAATGAAGGCCATGGCATTTTTTTGCGAGAGAGGTACGCGGGGAATATGCTCGGTTGTCGTGAGTAACTCAGTAACGTATCACTGCACGCGATAGCGCCACCCTGCGGGGTGGCGGTCACGGGATTTAATGAGAACGTAAAAGAGGAATGAATAGGATAAGCGAAAGCGACAGCGTTTTTGAGCTTACTAGGCGAGGTAAATCTACAGAATCGTTTGTCGGGAAAAACTTAAGCGGACTCTTAGTTCCCGCTATTGAAGTGTGCTAGCTTGTTCCAGTCGATTTTGCCATCGGGCGAGCAAAATTCTTCTACGAATTGTTGAGTAAATATGTTGACTATTCGTGAATACACTTCCAGGAAGTTCTTGTGCTTTCTTAAAACTATTTTGTTTGAGGAGAGATAAGCGTAGAGTAAATACTTCACTATCTGTTCTGCTGTAAAGACTTGCGTAGATCGAAGGACGTAAGGATTTATTTTTTTCAGGACATCGGATAATTGCAAATCCTTTAGATGAACAACTCTTTTTTGAGAAGAAGTACTCTCAATCAAATTAGCTCCCACGTTTACCAAAAGAGTTATTAAATTTTGAAAAGTAATTATCAATTTCTGGGCGAAGTTCTATTCCCGCTGTTTCGAAGCAATCGAGTAATTCGTTATATGTCCCTTTCCCTGCAAGAAAATCCCAGAACTCGTCCGCAACTTTAACTTCATTTTTTAGATCTAACATCCCTTTCATTGTCCACCGTTTATATGGCTCTGGCTCATAAGGATTATAAGGTATTGAAATAAGAGTGTTTACTTTTGCTTGCGGATTCTTAAAGAAATAAATTGCCAACCATTCTAACATATTTCTCTTGTAAGAAATAAAATCGCCTTTGTTTGGTTTAACCGTTTTAAGGTCAAACATAAAAACTTCGTTTGATTTAGAAATCAAGAACAAGTCAACTTTTACAGACCGTAAACTATTTTGTTTTCCTTTTTGAGCTGCGTTTCTAATTTGTTCTGTCTCTTCTTTTTTATTCACATCACCCCCTACCGATAGATTGTTCATAATTTTTTGAATTTCATTTTGGGCACCAGAGGTAATTGTTTTACCTAATTCATATTGACAGTGAACTTCCTTAAAAGTTGGACGTGCTAATTCGAGGGCAACTGGTTCATATATCGAAGCACCAAAAGTAGTATTCAATGATTGAATAAATGAGAACAACGCCATCCTATCTTTTCCAAGCAACCGGTAGTGAAACGGCATGTTATCAGTCTCGGGTTTGTAATTTTCAAACTTACTACGAAGACAAACTTTTATGACCTCCACAATTCGATTCTTATCATCTTTTGATAATGCCATCTATTTTCCTTTCAAATGGAAAATTGTTTCCGCATATGCAGACTTGTCTCTCTCAGTGCGATTTAAAACTGGTCGTTTGAAACGTTCCACTATATGCATCCCCGCATTCTCAGCAATGTCAGGATATAGATTCCATTTGTCGTTTGCCACCAAAAATACATCGTAATCCTTTGCTAAAAACTGCTTGCAGTTTGTCAGAACTTCAGCGATGCCTTTTGCATAATTCTCCTTTGCTTCCCGACCCTGCCCGTTCGCCATACGACCGATTTCTAATTCATCTTGCCGTTTGAAACCAAACAGATCATAAGCATAAGCGTGCTGTTCATGATAGTCAATTAATCCCACATACGGTGGACTGGAAAATATGCCTCTGATCTTTTCTTTCTTGATAAGCGCGGCAAATGTCTGATCGTGTTTTTCAATTTCCCCCAAAATGTCAATGGCCTTGCTATCTCCTGTTAGACAATATTGGAATGTTTCTGTTCGCAGCCTCTTGAATTGCGCCAAACGCATCGCAGTATCTTTGGTGTATGTCTCCCACCATTTCAAAATAGAGAAGAGCGGCTTGCATATTTTACCATGCTTTGCACAATAATAAGTGCTTGTAACAGGCTCAAGAAGTGTCGCCAAATCTGCATGGGTGGTGGCACGACAGGAACGAATCGTTCGGCTTAGGATAATGCTGACAATTTTCTTGGTGTCGTGGTTCTTGATCTTTTTTATTTCACCAAAGACAAACTCGATTTCATTGCGAATATGAGGAGAATACCATTTATCCAAGAAAGTGTCTTCCTTGTCCTGCCGAACTTTGATATGGTACTCCTTTACGAGATTCTGGAAGATCGGTAGAAATTCTTTGTCTTTTTCCGCTCCGTATGATTCTTCGTCAATTTCTTCCCGTTTAACTTTGTATTTGTATTCCGGCACCGGAAAGAATTCATTGTTAAACTTATATAGCTCCTGTAATAGTCTTTCTTCAAACTCTAAGGTATGGGAGTCGGCAAGAAATTCCTTCAATGCGATGGTTATTCGTTGAATCTCTTTATGAACGTCGATAAGATCGAATTTCGTGATCTTACAATTGCTGATTAGTGCATTAAATGCGGAAACATCGATGCCGACGGCGTGCATGCCAAGTTCATTTGCTTGTACCAGCATTGTTCCGCTTCCGCAAAACGGATCGAGAATAATGTCTCCTTTATGAAAGTACGCTTTCTTCTTAAAAGCGTCGGTATGTTCGTCCAGAAAGTACTCGACCAATTGCGGAATGAATTTTCCTTTGTACGGATGCAACCTGTGCACATGCTTCGTCGTCTCCGCTTCTGTGTATTGGTCGAATGAGAGTGCCCAGTTTAAATCTTTTCCGAGTTGATCTTTCCATGTTATTTCTCTGCGACCGTTGAAGGATTGATAATAATTTTTCAACTCCTGCATCGAAATTTGCGCGGTGCCATTCTCGCCGTGTTTTCGCACCCGACCGTATTGAATCAAATACGAGATATTTGATGGTGTTACTTTCTTTCCAAGGTGGTTGGTCGCCCATTCCGCAGCTTCTTTGATGCTTAACAAATCAGATTCTGTTTCAAATAAACCGAGAACAGGATGAGCTTTGTATTTAGGTTTTTGTTCTCCAACCTTCGACTTAACAAGATTATATTTCTTGTCGGTCAGGTCGATTCTTTTTTTTGTTCTCGATTTGGGCATGGATTATTCTTATTGTGAACAAAGATAGCAAAACATGATAGGAGATTCCATTAAGGCAACCCGACATTTCCAACATGTTATGGAGAGTATCACATGTTTGCTTTCTTACTGCAAAGCACATTTAAAATTATGATTAGCGGAGGAGAAATAAAAACTGTTTTCCCGCAACAGCCTCCGGAACAAGGTATGAAGCTGCGTCAGGAACGGAGGGTATATGATAATCGAGCATCTCGTTCCGATCCACGTTTCCTTGCTTTTTGTCCGATAATGATCGAAGTACGACATATATTAGTGAGAGCACAATTGTACCTTTATTTCATTAATTTCCTTCAGTACTTCCTTATCTGGTCGGAGTCTTTCTACAGGTAACTTATCAATCATTTCATTATAATACTTCTTAGCATTATTGATCTCATGCTTTCTTAATTTGTCGTTGATCAGATCTAAAAATATTCCATAGTAGAAATTGCCTATGTCCAAAGAAGCATCTTCAAGATGAACTGAATTGTTATCGTAGCCTTCGAGGTTGTATTTGCGAATGTGATCCTCGACAGCCTCTATATTTGTCTTTGTAGATGAATCTGGAACAAGTTTGAAGACCAATCCCTCATCGACTAGATAGGTTCTTAGCCATTCATTTAATTCGGCATCAAGTCCTAGTTTGATGAAATAAATTGGTCGTCTCCATCTATTCGCTCTTATAATATCGAACAACGCTATGTCTTGCGGCCAAACAGAACTGTCATTTCTGATCGCGGGCAAGGAAAAATTAACCAATCGCGTACTCGTGTGATATTCTCTTTGTACGGATGAATCCAATGGTATTTCACAATTAGCGATCTTCCATTTTGGACGAAAAGCATTACATGTCTCAAGCTTCTTCCCAACAGATGGAAAATTCTTATCATGTCGCTCTTGTTGTTTAAGATACCAATCCAAATTTAATAAGGATAAATTGCATCCTGTTATATCAGATCTGAATCCTTCGCCAATTTGAACATATAGTTCAGGAAAAAGGTTATTATCCCCGTTACTAAATAATATACCACCCCTATCAACGGATTCCAGAATGTTTCTTGCATGGTTGTATGCTATCCTATTATTTGAGTTATTTCGAGACGGTAAATTTCTGTTCAGTTGAACCAGGAAGGTAAAAACCAGAACGAGAATTAAAATCGACGTAGTGACAACTTTGGTCTTACCATTAATTTTCTTAAGTAGTTCGAACAAAAAGCAAACCCCGGCAAAAATAAAGACTGCGAAAATGACAAAGGTAGGAAGATAATGACGGTCAATCGTTCGAAAGTAATTCTCGGGAACGTTGAAATTTATTATAGAAACTGCAACTGTGAGGACGAAAAAAATTAACAACGTCCAACCCAACTTTTTATTCAGCGTTATGAGGTAAGCGATACCTAATATTCCTAAAATTGCCGGGACGAATCCAAGTACAATGCTTGATTTATCAAGAAAACAAAATTGCCCGCCGAATATTTTGAAATAATAGGGCACTTGGTAAGACCAGAAAGGGGCTTTGCGTGCAATTATATCCAATAAAAAGCCACCTCCATACTGTATT
>Ga0335081_10009993_pt1 | contig 15303 bp, 9 predicted proteins | sample Lox_Sample_35_FD_206713 | JGI IMG/M metagenome (GOLD analysis project Ga0335081, IMG submission 206713) | Soil microbial communities from Loxahatchee National Wildlife Refuge, Florida, United States - Lox_Sample_3.5 | ecosystem: Environmental > Terrestrial > Soil > Wetlands | place: USA: Florida...
CACATTGGTGAAACGATGAAGCCTTTTCGTGTACATCGAGGGTTGGCTGTGCCTCTCGACAGAATCAACGTCGACACCGATCAGATCATTCCCAAGCAATTTCTCAAGCGCATCGAGCGAACCGGCTTCGGCGAATTTCTTTTTTACGATTGGCGCTACAGGCAAAACGGAGAGAAGAATCTAGAGTTCGTCCTCCATCATCCGCGTTACGAGGGCGCCAGCGTTCTGATTGCGGGCAAGAACTTCGGATGTGGATCGTCACGCGAACATGCCGTCTGGGCGCTGACGGACTTTGGTTTTCACGCGGTGATCGCGCCGAGTTTCGCGGATATTTTTTTCAACAACAGCTCGAAGAACGGTTTTCTCGCGGTGCGGCTCGGCGAAGGCGAAGTCGCGCAACTCATGCACCGCACGCAGGAGGTTCAGGGCTACGAAGTCACCGTCGATCTGGAGCGGTGCGAAGTGCGTGACGATCATGGATTCGGCGTAAAGTTTTCCATGGATGAATTCACTCGTGATTGCCTTCTGAATGGGCTCGACGAAATCGGTCTGACGCTGCAGCAGGAGGCGCAAATAGCGGCGTATGAGGCAAACCATCCTGCACCCGTAAGCGAAGAAAAGGTGCGAGAGTAAAACTACGGTAATAGCGAGTAAAGATTTGTAAAAAATTTCGTCCTGCTCTTGACCGGTTGTGGCAGCGCAGTTGATGCTGGAACGGCAAGGTATTGCATCTATTCCGGTTCCTACCTGAGCCACTCGAGCGGGAGGGTCTTGGCGAGGAAAAGTTCCTGACTCCCCGGGTAGAGTTACGGCAACCGAGTTGAACGGCGTACGTCTAATAATGGACAAGCCTGCCGGTGATGCGAGGGCAGGCACAGTCCGATATCGCACCTATGACCGAATCGAGCTTCACTCAAGCAAAATCAGTGCACGGGACAAGGACAGTCTGGCTGCTCACTGCGACGGTGGCTGGAATGTTGATAGCCGGCCTTTCGGCTTGTAGCGGCAAGCAGCAAGACGCCCATGCCGCTGCGCCGCGCGCCATCTCGGTAGCCATCACAAAGGTGCAAAGCCAGGATATGCCGGTGTATCTGGTGGGCCTGGGCTCGGTGACGGCGTTCAATACCGCCAATATAAAGAGCCGGGTCGACGGCCAAATCATGCAGGTGAATTTCAGGGAAGGGCAGTTCGTGAAGAGGGGCGAGCTGCTGATCGTGATCGATCCCCGGCCTTATCAGGTGCAACTGGAGCAGATGCAGGCGCAACTGTTCAAAGATCAGGCGTCGCTGCGCGATGCCAAGTTGAACCTGGACCGCTACACGGCGCTGATTCCCTCCGGCAGCATCGCCCAGCAACAGGTGGACACACAAAAGGCAACGGTGGATCAGCTCGAGGGGCAGGTTCGTACCGATCAGGCACAGATCGACAATGCGAAACTGCAGATTACGTATTGCCACATTACGGCGCCGTTTGACGGTCGGGTCGGCCTGCGGCAGGTAGATCCCGGGAACATCGTCCACGCCACCGATACCAACCCCATGCTGATCCTTACGCAGCTGCAGCCGATCGCAGTGATTTTCACGCTGCCGGAGGATGTTTTGGACCGGGTGGCCCAGCATATGAAGACGGCCACGCTGCAGGTAGAAGCGCTCAACCGCGATGACCAGACGAAACTCGCGACCGGCAAGCTGTTGACCATCGACAACCAGATTGATCAGACGACCGGTACGGCGAAACTGAAGGCAGTTTTTGACAACAAAGACGACCGGCTTTGGCCCAACCAGTTCGTGAACGCGCGATTGCTGCTCGAAGTGCGAAAGAACGCCACGGTAGTGCCGACGGCCGCGGTGCTGCGCGGTCCGCAGGGTACGTTCGTGTATGCGGTGAAATCTGACCAGACGGTGGAAGTGCGCCCGGTCAAAGTAGCGCTCACTCAAGGCAACACCACGGCGATCGCCAGCGGGATCAACCCCGGCGAGACTGTGGTGACGGACGGCCAGGACAAACTGCAAGGCGGCAGCAAGATTGTGCCTAGGGCTGTGGCGGGAAGTAATACAGGAGCAGGCCAAAGCGGGGCGGCAGCGGGAACCCCCGGTTCATGAGTCCTTCACGCCTATTTATTCTTCGGCCGGTAGCCACCACGTTGCTGATGGTTGGCGTGATGTTGGTGGGGCTGGTCGCCTATCTTCAATTGCCGGTCTCGGCTCTGCCCGAAGTTGATTACCCGACCATTCAAGTGGTGACGTTTTATCCCGGGGCGAACCCTGACGTCATGGCTTCTTCCGTCACCGCCCCTCTGGAACGGCAATTCGGAGAGGTTCCCGGGCTCAGCCAGATGACCTCCACCAGTTCATTTGGCAGTTCGCTCATCACTCTCCAGTTCGCCCTTGACCAGAACATCGACGTGGAAGAGCAACAGGTACAGGCGGCGATCAACGCCGCTTCCACGTTCCTGCCGAGCGATCTCCCCAACCCGCCTATCTACAACAAGGTAAATCCCGCCGATGCGCCGATTCTGACGCTGGCGTTGACTTCGGATTCGCTGCCGCTTTCCAAGGTGGAAGACCTGGCCGATACGGCGCTGGCACAGAAGATTTCGCAACTGCCGGGCGTGGGACTGGTATCCATCAGCGGCGGGCAGAAGCCGGCGGTGCGCATTCAGGCCAACCCCACGGCCCTGGCCTCATATGGACTGAGCCTGGAAGATTTGCGTACAGCGATCCTGCAGGCCAATGTGGATCAGGCCAAGGGCGTGATCGATGGCCAGCGCCAAGCCTATACCCTCGGGGACAACGACCAGCTTCTCTCCGGCGAGCAATACAAGCCGATCGTGATCGCTTATCACAATGGAGGGCCGGTACGAATCAGCGATGTCGCCAACGTGGTCGATGGCGCGGAAAATGTGCAGCTTGCGGCGTGGATGAATCTGACACCGGCGGTGATCGTCAACATCCAACGCCAGCCCGGAGCCAACATCATCAGCGTGGTGGATCGGATCAAGAAACTCCTGCCACAACTGCAGGGCTCGCTGCCGGCGGCGGTCAATCTGCAGATTCTGACCGATCGCACCACGACGATTCGGGCGTCGGTGAAGGATGTGGAATTCGAGCTGATGCTGACCATCGCGCTGGTGGTGATGGTCATCTTTCTATTTCTGCGGAACCTCTCGGCGACCATCATTCCCAGCGTGGCGGTGCCGCTCTCGATTGTTGGCACATTCGGCGTGATGTATCTGCTGGGCTACAGCCTGAACAACCTCACCTTGATGGCATTGACGATTTCCACCGGTTTTGTGGTGGATGACGCCATCGTCATGATCGAAAACATCGCCCGCTTCCTGGAGGAGGGTGATGCGCCGGTGGAAGCCGCGTTGAAAGGCTCCGGGCAAATCGGCTTCACGATTGTCTCGCTGACGGTTTCGCTGATTGCAGTGCTGATTCCGCTGCTGTTTATGGGCGATATCGTGGGGCGGTTGTTCCGCGAATTTGCCGTCACGCTCTCGGTGACGATTCTGGTCTCGGCGGCGGTATCACTAAGCCTGACCCCAATGATGTGCGCCAAGCTGCTGCGGCATCAGCGACCCGAAGACGAAGGGCGCTTCTACAAGATTTCCGAGGACTATTTCAACCGGGTTATCGCCTTCTACGGGCGCACCGTAAAGTGGGTTTTGAAACATCAGACTGCCACACTGCTGGTGACCTTTTCCACGCTGGTTCTTACTCTGATTCTCTACGTGGTGGTGCCGAAGGGGTTTTTCCCCGTGCAGGATACGGGCGTAATTCTGGGCATCTCGGAAGCGCCGGATAGCGTTTCTTTTGATGCCATGGCGCAGCGCCAGCAGGAACTGGCAAAAGTGATTCTGAAAGACCGGGATGTAGAGAGCTTATCGTCGTTTATCGGCGTGGACGGGACCAACACCACGCCCAATGCGGGGCGCATTCTGATCAATTTGAGGTCGCTGGATGTGCGGAAAGACAGCGCGTCGGAGGTGATCCGGAGGCTGGAGCCGCAGCTGGCCAAGATTGATGGCATCACGCTTTATATGCAACCCGTCCAGGATCTCACGGTCGAAGACCGCGTGAGCCGCACCCAGTTCCAGTACTCGATTGAAGACGCCGATGCAGACGAACTGGCGGAGTGGACGCCGAAACTGGTGGAAAAACTACGCCAGTTGCCGGAGTTGACCGATGTCGCGACCGATCAGCTGAACAACGGCCTGCAAGCCAACATTTCGATTGATCGCGACACGGCTTCGCGCCTGGGCATCCTGCCGCAAGCTATCGATAACACGCTTTACGACGCATTCGGGCAACGATTGGTTTCGACGATCTTCACGCAGCTTAACCAGTATCACGTGGTGCTCGAAGTCGCACCGAACTTTTCGCAGAATCCGGAAGATCTCAAAGATATTTACGTTCGCCCCAGCAGCAGCCTGCCCACGACCGGCGCGCCCACAGCCAACGTTCCTGGTGCGGTGACCAGCGGTTCGCCAGTGCCAATCTCTGCCTTTACCACGGTACGTTCGGCGCGCACTTCGCTTTCCGTGAACCATCAGGGGCAGTTTCCGGTGGTGACCTTGTCGTTCAATCTTGGCCCGGGGGCTTCCCTGGGCGACGCCACGCAGGCCATCCAGCGGGTGGAAAAAGAAATTCAGCTGCCGCCAAGCATTCATCCCTCATTCCAGGGAACGGCTGCGGCGTTTCAAAATTCGCTTTCGACTGAGCCCTACCTGATTCTGGCGGCAATCATCACCGTGTACATCGTGCTGGGAGTTTTGTACGAGAGCTATATCCACCCGATAACGATTCTTTCCACGCTGCCATCGGCGGGCGTGGGAGCGATCCTGGCTCTGCTGATTACGCACAACGATCTGAACGTGGTGGCGCTGATCGGGATCATCCTGCTGATCGGTATCGTCAAGAAGAACGCCATCATGATGATCGACTTCGCGCTGGAGGCCGAGCGCGACGAACACAAACCTCCCGAGGAGGCAATCTATCAGGCCTGCCTGCTGCGCTTCCGACCTATCATGATGACGACCATGGCGGCTCTGCTGGGCGGCTTGCCGCTGGCTCTGCTTTCGGGGACGGGCGCCGAGTTGCGGAGGCCGCTGGGCATCACGATTGTGGGCGGATTGCTGCTCAGCCAGTTGTTGACGCTCTATACCACCCCGGTGGTTTATCTGTGGTTTGACCGGCTGGCGCGTCGATTGGAACGCTACCAGATTGGCAACCCTATTCCCCGGGAGCCCATGCCAACGGATTGAGCGATGAGCATTTCCGCACCATTCATCCGCCGTCCGATCGGGACCTCGCTGCTGGCAGCGGCGCTGCTGCTGGCCGGGATTCTTGCCTTCAATTTTCTGCCCGTGGCGTCGCTGCCGAATGTGGACTTTCCCGTCATCGGCGTAGGCGCCGCGTTACCCGGGGCCGATCCGGAGACGATGGCTTCGGCTGTGGCTACGCCGCTGGAGCGGCAATTCGGCCGTATTTCCGGGGTGAATCAGATGACCTCGTCGAGCCAGCTCGGTTCGACAGGGATTACTTTGCAGTTCGATCTGAACCGGGACATTAATGCCGCCGCCCGCGACGTGCAGGCGGCGATTAATGCGGCGCGGAGCCAGCTGCCGGCGAATCTGCCGGGCAACCCGACTTATCGCAAAGCAAATCCGGCAGATGCACCCATCACCATCGTGGCGCTGACTTCCGATACGATTCCGGTTCCCACGCTCTACGACACTGCCGATTCCATTCTGGCGCAGAAGCTCTCCGAAGTGGATGGGGTGGGCCAGGTGTTTGTATTCGGCTCAGCGCCTCCCGCCGTACGCGTCGAGGTGAACCCCACGCTGCTAAACAAGCTAGGCGTTGGCCTCGACACGGTGCGCAATGCGCTCAACGCCGCCAATGCAAACCGGCCCAAGGGCAGCTTCTCCGGCGACACGAGAACTTATGCAGTCACCGATAACGACCAGCTTTTCACCGCCGCCGAATACCGTCCGCTGATCGTGGCTTATCACAACGGGGGCGTAGTGCGGTTGGAGGACGTCGCCCAGGTGGAGGATTCGGTCGCCGACGTACACAATGTTGGATTGGCAAATGGCAAGCCGGGGGTTTTGATTGTTCTATTCCGCCAACCGGGAGCCAACATCATCGATACGGTCGACCGCGTTCGGGCCCTGATGCCCTATTTGCAGTCTTCGATTTCCCCAGCCATCAAGCTGGATATGGTGCTGGACCGCACGGTCACGGTGCGAGCCTCGGTCAAAGACATTGAACGGACCCTGTTGATCTCGGTCATCCTGGTCATCCTGGTAGTGTTTGCCTTCCTGCGTACGGTGCGGGCCACGATCATCCCCAGTATCGCCGTGCCGCTTTCTCTGGTGGGGACGTTTGGCGTGATGTATCTGCTGGGCTACAGCCTGGACAACCTGTCGCTGATGGCGCTGGCGATCTCCACCGGGTTTGTGGTGGACGATGCGATCGTGGTGCTGGAGAACATCACGCGTTACGTGGAGCGCGGCATGGATGCGGTGCAGGCTGCATTCAAAGGCGCAGCTGAGATCGGCTTTACGGTGCTCTCCATGAGCACGTCTCTGGTTGCCGTCTTCATTCCGCTGCTGATGATGGGGGGAATTGTAGGCCGTCTGTTCCGCGAGTTCGCGGTTACCCTGAGTGTGGCAATTGGCGTGTCGTTACTGGTTTCGCTCACCACAACGCCCACGATGTGCGCCAAGTTTCTGCGAGCCCAGAAAGAGGATGAAAAACATAACATCTTCTATCGCACCAGCGAGTGGGTCTTCGATAAGGCGCTGATTTCGTACCGGCACTCTTTGAAATGGGTGCTTGCCCATCAACCCATAGTGCTGGCCGTCACCATTCTGGTGGCATGTCTTAGCGTATACCTCTACATCCAGGTGCCAAAGGGCTTTTTCCCCCAACAGGATACTGGGCGGCTGATGGGTACGGTGCAGGCCGATCAGGACATTTCATTCCAGTCGATGCGTGACAAGATGCAGGAATTCGTGACCATCGTTCTCAAGGACCCGGCGGTGAGCACGGTCGTCGGTTTTGCGGGGGGAAATACCGTTTCAAACCAGGGCCGATTTTTCGTCATGCTCAAGCCGCAGGACGAGCGCGGAAAGTGTCAGGCAAAGCATTTCTGGCAATCGTGCCCCACGATTACCGCCGACGATGTGATCAATCGGCTGCGTGGAAAACTTGCGGTGGTTCCGGGGGCAACCTTACTCCTGCAATCGGCGCAAGACCTGACGATTGGCGGGCGATTCGGCGCCGCGCAGTATCAATACACCCTGCAAGGCGCGAACCTTGAAGATCTGGACAAGTGGGCGCCGCTGCTGCTCGAAAAAATGAAGGCCTTGCCCGAATTGCGCGATGTCAACACCGACCAGCAGGATCGCGGCCTGGAAGCGAAGCTCATCATCGACCGCGACACCGCCAGCCGTTTGGGAGTGGATCCGCAGGACCTGGACAATGCTCTCTATGACGCATTTGGACAGCGGCAGGTCTCGACCATGTACCGGCCGTTGAACCAATACCACGTGGTGATGGAAGTTGCGCCGCAGTTCCAGCAAACCACCGAAGCCCTGCAGAATATCTATGTCCGTTCGTCGGCCGGCGCCATGGTGCCGCTCTCGGCATTCACCCAGTCCGCGACGGTCAACGTGCCGCTGGCGGTAAACCATCAAGGGCAAGTACCGTCGGTGACGATTTCTTTTAATCTGGCGCCCGGGATTTCTCTCGGTCAAGCGACTCAGGCTGTAGAGAAGGTAGAAAGCAGTATTGGCCTGCCTCCGAGCGTTTCGGCCAGCTTTCAGGGGACGGCCGCCGCTTTCCAGAGTTCTCTCTCGAGCGAGCCTATTTTGATCTTTACGGCGCTGATCACGGTTTACATCGTGCTGGGCATGCTTTATGAGAGCTACATTCATCCGATCACGATTCTTTCCACGCTGCCCTCTGCCGGAGTGGGCGCGCTGTTGGCTCTGCTGCTGACGCACAACGAGCTGAATGTAATCGGCACCATCGGGATCATCCTGCTGATTGGCCTGGTGAAAAAGAATGCCATCATGATGATCGATGTGGCGCTCGACGTGGAGCGTACGCAGGGAAAGAAACCGGTGGAGGCCATATACGACGCCTGCATCCTGCGCTTCCGCCCTATCATGATGACGACGATGGCTGCGCTGCTGGGTGGACTTCCGCTGGCTCTAGGCCATGGCACGGGATCGGAGTTGCACCGGCCGCTGGGTATTACAATCGTGGGCGGGCTCATCGTCAGCCAGGCGCTGACGCTGTTTACCACGCCGGTGGTTTACGTCTATCTTGATCGGCTGCGACTGGCTCTGCGCGGTGGCGAAGATACAACTTTGCCGTCCACGACTTCACCAGCGCCAGGGCAACCGAGCCCTGCCCATTAAGCGCCGCCGAGCAAGCCCACGGCAAAACCTGTAAGATTGGGCCTTGCCTGCGCACCGGAACTCGAGACTGACCGACCCCGGCCGCTGCCGATCGTGCAACCTGATCTGATCGAGGCGGCATCGCAGGGGTAGCGCAGGGAGCAGGGAGATTCGTAAACCAGATTGTTCTGTGCCCGGAAGCTTCCGGCAGGACGCTTCTGGCGACCTGTATGATCGTTCTTCTATTATTGGTCTTCGCTGTCTCAGATTCTCTCAGGAGTTACGGATGCTGAAGAAGGCAGTCGTGTTGATTCTTGTGTGTGGGAGCATCGCGGGCTGGACCGGCTGCCAGGAGACCTCCAGCCACTATGTCTACGCAGCACTACCCGGACCGAGCGAGATTGCCGCCTTTCGCGAAGACCCCAACTCGGGCGTTCTGACCGCGCTTTCAGGAAGCCCATTTCCATCCGGGGCTGGTCCGGAATCGATCGCCATTCATCCCTCAGGAAAGTACTTGTATGCCCTAAACGCTGCGCAAGCTCAAGCCGACGTGTCATTGTTTGACATCGCGGGCGACGGCGCGTTGACGGAAGTGACTCCGCGCGCACCCGTCGGTTCAGTCCCCAAAGTCCTGGCCATGGATGCCGCCGGTAGTTTCCTTTATGTGGCCAACGGCGGATCGAACAACGTGACAGTCTTCTCCATCGATTCCAGCGACGGAGCGCTTACCGAGGTTTCCGGCTCGCCCTTTCCCGTGGGAATGTCTCCCCTGGACATGAAATTGAATCCCGCGGGAAACGTCCTGTATGTCACCGGTTCGCCAAACATTCTTGCCGCGTTCGGCATCACAGCCAGTTCGAGTGCGGCAACGCTCACGCTGATTGCCCGGTCCGATCCAAGCACTTCCCCGGGCAACGGCCCTAACTCAATCGCCATCGCGCCCAGTGGAAACTACCTCTACACGGCCAACACACTGGATAGCTCAATTTCGATTTTTCCACTTGATCCCTCGGGTACATTCGAGCCGCCAACCGTCTTGTCCGAAGCGGCGGGCGCGCGCCCGCTTTCGCTGGTGATTGACCCTACAGGAACCTACCTTTTTGCAGCCAATAACCATGGGAATAACATCGCGGTGTACACGATTGCCTCGGGTTCGGGAGCATTGGCTGCAGTGAGTTCCTCGCCGTTTGCTTCCGAAACGGCGCCCAGCTTTCTGGCCGTCGATCCCAGCGGAAAGTATCTGTTGGTGGGTAGCCAGAACGCGGCCGGAATCCAGACGTTTGGCATCGCAGGCGGCACCGGCCAACTGAACTCGATTGCTACCTTTTCTACGGCAAATACTCCAAGTTCGATCGTCGTCGTCAAATAGTCTTTTCGTGCAGCTGGCCGCAGGGTTCCACCGCGGGCAGAGCGGCTTGGTAAGAGTGTGCCTAGATTTTACTTGCCGGTGACAAACGGGAGCTGATTCGCTAGAGACAATCAAATCGTCTGGCGGAGCACTCGCTGATTTTTTTGCGCAGAAGAGTAGACTTATCGGGCATGACTGATTGAACTCCACGACAGATTTACGGGATGGACGCATGAGGATCGCAAGCGCAGCGAGCGCGTTTCCAGAGCATTACTATTCCCAGAAGTATCTTTTGGAACAACTGCAGCAGTATTGGGGCGACCGCCTGGAGAATCCCAAGCTGCTGGAGCGCTTACATCGCCACGTCACGGTGGAAGGCCGCCACCTTGCCCTGCCCACCGAGGATTATTACGGCATTCACACCTGGGGCGAGGCTAACGATGCGTGGATCAAAGTCGCCCGAGAGCTGGGCGAAAAGGCGCTTTGCGTGGCGCTGCACAATGCCGGATTGCAGCCGAGTGATCTGGGTGCGCTTTTTTTTACCAGTGTCACGGGAATCTGCAGCCCTTCGATCGACGCGCTGCTGATCAACCAGATGGGACTTTCGCACAACATTCGCCGTGTCCCAATCTTTGGTTTGGGTTGCGTGGCCGGCGCGGCGGGGATTGCGCGCGCGGCGGATTACGTTCGCGCTTATCCTTCCCAAGCTGCGGCACTCGTGTCGGTAGAGCTTTGTTCGCTTACGCTGCAACGGGAAGATCTCTCGACGGCGAATCTTATCTCGTCCGGCCTTTTCGCCGATGGCTCGGCCGCGGTGATCGTCACTGGCGAAGGGCGCGAGTCCGCTGGGCCGAAGATTCTGGCTACACGCTCCGTTTTTTATCCCGACACGGAGGAAATGATGGGATGGAATGTGTCAGAAAAGGGTTTTCGCATCGTGCTGTCGGTCGAGGTACCGAACCTGATTCGCAAAAACCTGGGCCATGACGTGGATGCCTTTCTTGCCGACCATGGATACCAGCGCAGTGATCTGCATAGCTGGGTGTTGCATACCGGAGGCCCGAAAATCCTGGAGGCCACGGCCGACGCGCTGGATCTTCGTAACGGTGAACTCGACGCCTCCTGGGATTGCCTGCGCAAGGTCGGCAACCTCTCGTCGGCGTCTGTACTCGTAGTTCTGGAAGACGTGATGAAAAAACGCCGGCCCGAGCCCGGCACACTGGGCCTGCTGGCCGCCATGGGGCCGGGATTCTGCTCCGAGTTGATTCTTCTGCGATGGTGAGGTTAGGCAGTGGCAAGTTCGACGGATGTCTTCATTATCGGAGGAGGCCCGGCCGGGCTGGCGGCGGCAATCGCGGCGAGGCAGGAGGGGTTACACGCTGTGGTGGCCGACGGCTCGGAGCCGCCAATCGACAAACCTTGCGGCGAAGGACTCATGCCGGATGCCCTCACGGCTCTTGAGAGGCTGGACATCCGCGTCCCGAGGGCCGATGCGTTCTCATTTCGTGGTATTCGCTTTCTTGGTTCGGGGATGTCCGTGGAAGCGCCATTTCCGTCGGGCAGTTGCGGGGTGGCGATTCGGCGCACCGAACTTCATCGCCTCATGATTGAACAGGCTGCCCGCCTGGGTACGGAATTGCTGTGGCAGACTCCGGTCACGGGAATTTCGGGCGACCAGGTTCAGTTGGCAGGGCGGACCCTCCGCGCCAGATGGATTGTGGGCGCCGATGGCGCCAATTCCCGTGTCCGGCAGTGGGCTGGAATTGAGGCTCGCCTGCGCTCGAGATTTCGCTACGCCTTTCGCAGGCACTTCCGGGTACCGCCGTGGACCGACCACATGGAGCTCTACTGGAGCGAGCGCGGCCAGGGTTACGTTACCGGGATCGATCGTGAGCATGTATGCGTCGCGCTCGCTTCGCGCGATCCGAAACTGCGGATGAAAGAGGCGTTGTTAGCATTCCCCGAGCTGAACGCGCGGCTGGGCGGGGCTGAGCCGACATCCGCAGAACGGGGAGCGGTGACCGCTAACCGCACACTGCGGCGAGTTTGGCGGGGAAATGTTGCTTTGATTGGCGACGCCTCCGGCACTGTGGATGCCATCACGGGAGAAGGGCTTGCGCTCTCATTTGCTCAGGCCAGGTTTTTGGCGCGATGCCTGAGATCGGGCAATCTCACTCGCTACCAGGCCGAACACCATCGCGGGTCCCTGCGGCCTCGATTCATGGCCAGGCTCATGCTGACGCTGGATGGGCGTCCCCGGCTGCAACGCCGCACGTTGCAGGTTTTTCGCAACCATCCCAACATTTTTCGTAAGCTGCTGGCCTTCCACATTGGAGAATTGTCGCCTGTCCATCTTGCCTTCGACGGGCTCACTCTGGGATGGGGGTTGCTGACCGCCTGATCCGATGAGAAGACCGGGGCCCTTTCGGGACAGGCTGAGCTGGTTGTTTCTGGCATGCGCGATTTTATCGATCAACCATCAGGCGGCTGCACAGGATGCGGTGCTCACCCTGGATCCCGTACGAACGGTGGTTCAATACACCCTGGGCGATGTGCTGCATACGGTCCACGGAACGTTTCAGCTTAAACAAGGCACGCTCGATCTCGACCCGGCGTCGGGTAACCTCTCGGGAGAAATCATAGTGGACGCCACCAGCGGGCAAAGTGGCACGGCGATGCGGGACCGCAAAATGCATCGCGAGGTGCTGGAAAGCTCCCGTTATCCGGAGATTACGTTTCGCCCCGATCGCGTGGAAGGAGCAGTTTCGCTTCAGGGCAAGTCATCGGTGAAGGTACACGGGATTTTCAGCATTCACGGGGCCGATCACGAAGTAACCGTTCCAGCCGAGGTAGAAATGACTCCCCAGCAATGGACGGCAACGGTTCACTTCTCGGTGCCGTACGTTGCATGGGGTATGAAGAATCCAAGCAATTTTTTCCTGCGTGTGAGCCCCACCGTCGAAATCGATATCGAGGCGGCAGGTAGTCTGGCAAGGCGCTGATCCGATTGCGATTGTCTTCCCCTCGATCTACTGGTCGACCATGATGCCTTTCCCTTCGACACACTCGTAGGATCGTCCGGCGACGACATTCCTGAATTCTTCGGTCGCGCCGCTGGGCCACGTGATCGACACATTGTCGACGCGGTCGAGTTTGCCCAGACCGAAGGTAAGCGGCAATTCCGACTGGGATAGATAGCTGGAGCCGGTCTTCACCATACGCGACTGATTCAATCCCCCGATGGAGATGCGCACAGTCGCGCCGATGGCATCGCGGTTGGATTTGGTTCCGACAAGGCGAAAGCGGATGCTGCGATTTCCTTCCAACTGGTCATTGCGATAGAGATAAGCGGGACCGTTGTTGGTGGTCAGCAACAGGTCGAGGTCACCGTCGCGGTCAAAGTCGGCGTAGGCCAGTCCGCGGCCCACCTTGGGTTGATCGAATCTGCCGCCAACCTCTGCCGCCACGTCGCGGAAATCGCCCTTTGCATTGTTCAGGAAAAGCTGGGGCGGTTGAGCATAGCCGACGTTTCCCCGAATATTGCGCACGGTCTCATCGATGTGGCCGTTGGCGACGGCGAGGTCGAGCCAGCCATCCAGATTGCAATCGACAAAAATGCAGCCGAATCCCAGGCTGTTTTTTGAAGCGAGTCCTACACCGGCCTGGGCCGCGACATCTTCATAAGTCTTTCCGGAGAGCTCATACAGGCCGGTCATCTCGTTATCGAAATTCGTAATCGCCACTCCAGAATGTCCGGAATTGCGGAAGTCGGCCGCGTCCACGCCCATGCCCGCACGCGCCCGTCCCTCGCTGCTGAAGGCCAGGCCCGCTTCCACCGCGACGTCGCGAAACGTACCGTTGCGCTGGTTGCGGTAAAGCTTGTTGGGCTGAGTGTCGTTGGCCACCAGCAAATCGGGCCAGCCATCCTCATCGTCATCGAGCATGGCAACGCCGAGAGATTTCGAGCTGCTATCGAAAATGCCGCTGGTTGCGGTGACGTCCTCAAACGTTCCATTGCCGCGGTTGCGGAAGAGCCAGCAGGTTTCGCCGCGATAGGCTTCGGGCGTGCAGTAAGATTTGTGCTTGCCATCGAGACTGCAAAAGACATCGTGCTCGGGAGACCATTTGACGTAGTTGCAAACGAAGAGATCGAGCAGGCCGTCGCGATCGTAGTCGAACCAGAGTGCCGAGGTGCTGAATGCCTGGCGCTTGCCCAGGCCGCTGCGGTTGGTTACATCAATGAAAGTTCCCCTGCCGGTGTTGTGAAAAAGCCGATTCTGCCCCACGCAGGTGATGAAGATATCGGGGAAGCCATCGTTGTTATAGTCGCCGACTGCCACTCCCATGCCGTACATCTCGACATCGAGTCCGGAATGCACGGTTACGTCGGTGAATGTGCCGTCGCCATTGTTGTGATAAAGCCGCAAGGTGGTGCGGCGGCGTTTGTGGCCGGGCCAGTCCATGCCGTTAATGAGCAGGATGTCCTGCCAGCCGTCGCGATCATAATCCAGAAAGGCGCAACCCGAGCCCAAAGTCTCGGGCAGAAACTTGCCGCCGAAGGCTCCGCTGTTGTGCTGGAATTGAAGTCCGGCCGAGGAAGTAACATCGGCGAGCCGGAAACCGGGAGATTCCGTTGGTCCCGCTGCAAGAGCGCGCAGCAGGGGAAATTGCGATAGTGCCGTCAGGCCGGCTCCGGCTCGCAGAAAGGCCCTGCGATTCACCGTACGTTCACCAACCCGGCACGAATGGCGTAGACCACAAGCTCGGCGGTCTTGTGAATCCCCAAGGCATTCATGATGTTGGCGCGATGCACAGCAACCGTATTCGAACTTAAGTCCAAGGCGGTGGCAATTTCCTTGTTCGACTTGCCATCTACGATCATCTGCAGCACCTCAAGCTCGCGCGGCGTGAGGCCGCCATCACGCTCGCCCTTGAGCGTGGTCTGGCGTTCCACCTGGGGATCAAAAAAGGTTTCTCCTCCGGCGACGCGCCGCACCGCCGGACCCAGCTCCAGGTTCATGGCGTTTTTCAGAATGTATCCTTTGGCGCCGGCGCCGATGGCCTGCCGCACCCAGGTATTTTCCGCGTGCATGCTCAACATCAGTACGCAGGTTTCGGGTGCATCTTCCAGAATTTGGCGCGTGGCTTCGAGGCCGTTCATTTTCGGAAGAGCGCAGTCCATCACCACTACCTGAGGCCGCAATTCGCGGACCAGCTCGATGGCCTGTTCGCCGTCGCCGGCTTCGCCCACGACTTCCATGTCCGGCTCATCTTCCAGCATGCGCCGGAAGCCGCGCCGCACCAGGCTGTGATCATCCACCAGCAAGACTGTGATCTTCTTTGCCATGTTTTTCTTTTTCCCGGTTCTCCTCCCGAGACTCGACTTTCTCGCGCGGCACGGTGAGCTGCAACAACGTCCCGCCCTCGGCGGGGCGTAGAAACTGGATCCGTCCGCCCATCAACTCCGAGCGCTCGCGCATCGCCACCAATCCGATTCCCTGCCGGGCCCGCGGTTCGGTGAAGCCTGTGCCATGATCTTCCA
>Ga0335081_10009994_pt1 | contig 15302 bp, 9 predicted proteins | sample Lox_Sample_35_FD_206713 | JGI IMG/M metagenome (GOLD analysis project Ga0335081, IMG submission 206713) | Soil microbial communities from Loxahatchee National Wildlife Refuge, Florida, United States - Lox_Sample_3.5 | ecosystem: Environmental > Terrestrial > Soil > Wetlands | place: USA: Florida...
TCGGCGGGATTGGAGACGAAGGGGGAAAGCCCCATGGCCTCGATGCCGGCGATGAGGGCGTGCTGATTCTGGCGATGGCGCTCAAAGCGGGCTTCGAGACCTTCCTCGACGGCGAGACGCAGCGCTTCGCGCAGGCCGTAGATGAGCGAGATGGGGGGCGTGTGGTGATAGGTGCGCTCGCTGCCCCAGAAGCTCATGATGGGAACGAAATCGAAATACCAGCTCGACACCGGGGATTTGCGCGACTTGACCATTTCTTCCACGCGGGTGTTGAAGGTGATGGGGGCCATGCCCGGAGGGGCGCTCAGAGTTTTCTGGGAGCCGGAGAAGCAGATGTCGATGCGCTGGCGGTCGACGTCGAGAGGGACGCCGCCGAGGGTGGCCACGGCGTCGACGACCAGAATGGCGCCGAGCTCATCGGCCACTTTGCGAAAGAGATCGAGATCCTGGAGGACGCCGCTGGAGGTTTCTCCGTGGGTGAGGCCGAGGAATTTGATCTTGCGGCCCTTGGCGGCGCGGCGGACGTCGCCGGGATCGACGGTGCGGCCGTACGGCGCTTCGACGCGAATGATTTTGGCGCCGGTGCGCTCGCCGATGACGGCCATGCGCTCGGAGAACCAGCCGTTGACGCAGACGATGGCCTCGTCGCCGGGCTCGAGCGGATTGACGACGGAAGCTTCAATGGCGCCGGAGCCGGAGGCGGAGACGGGATAGGTCATGCGATTACGGGTCTTGAAAACCTGACGGAGCAGTTCCTGCACGTCACCCATCATGGCGGTGAACCACGGGTCCATGTGGCCGACGAGAGGAGTGGAGAGGGCGCGGTAGACGCGCGCGTCCATGTTGGATGGGCCGGGCGTCATCATCAGCCGCGGCGGGGGGAGAAGTTCACCGAATTGTGCGCTCATAGATGCCTCGATCTGCGGAGAGTAAAACGGAATCGGCTGCGGGCGGCCCGGAGGCCAAAAGCCAGGGAATCGCGAGCAGCGAACCCGCCCCTTTGCACCCCTAGTGTCCTCAATTGAGGGCGGGGAGGTCAACTTCCATAATGGCCGAGTGGGGGGCGCGGGGCCAGTGCCCCGCCGACCGGTGGATTTGCCGTGTTCCGGCAATACGCTCTCGCAATACATGCCGTGAGGAGTCCGGAGCATTCGGGACCACGGCCCTTAGGGCCACTGACCTAAGATTTCTTCCCGGTCCGCCGATATCATACGCGGGTGCAGATTCGGAGCCCGGCAGGTGGGCTGGCCATGCTTCCAGTAGGCATGAGTAGAGACAGGAAAGATTGTCCGCGGGATCAGTTGCCATCTTCCAGATTCAGGATCAGCTCACGTTCTTATAGCCAGCCAACTCCCCCTGCGAGAATCCGGGCCAATGGAATCGCCGCCGCAGGGGCACAGCCCCCCGCGGAGCGCGACAAACGGATGTGGGCAAATGAAAGAAAACAACGACGAGATACAGGATCGGCTGCAGGTATTTAGCCAGGTTTCGGCACAGATCTCGGTGTTGATTGCGGCAGCCGTGCTGATGGGCTGGGCCCTGGACGCGCCGTGGCTGGAGCGACTTTCGCCGCAGTTCGTGAGCATGAAGCCGCTGACGGCGATCTGCTTCGTGATGTGCGGGTGCGCGCTGTGGCTTGGGCGCACGGCCCGGTTCGCGGGATCCGCGCGCGGAATCGCAGCCCGTGTATTCGCGCTTGTGGCCGCGATGGCCGGCGCCGCCACGATCGTCGAATTCGCCTCCGGCCGGAATTTCGCGTTCGAGGAGTTCTTCTTTCGCCGGGCGCTGCTGGCTTCGCAGACAGTGCACCCAGGGCGCATGTCGCTGGCTACCAGCGTGGCGTTCGTGTTGCTGGGGATGGCGCTGGCGGCCATGAATCCGCGGAGTCATGGGGTGGAGTGGATAGGGCAGGGCCTGGCCCTGCTGGTCGTCTTCCTCAGTCTTGTGCACTTCCTGGGGTATCTGTACGGCGTCTCAGACCTGAATCGCACGTTTCACAACAACACCATGGCCGTACACACGACAACTCTCTTCCTGATGCTGGGGCTGGGGGTTCTGGCCGCCCGGCCCCTGGCGGCGTTTGCCGGCGTACTGAACAGTTCGCAGGCCGGGGGCTGGATGGCGCGTCGAGTGCTGCCAATAGCGATTGTGCTGACGGCCCTGTTCGGGTGGCTGCGCCTTCGAGGCGAAGACGCCGGGTACTATGGGCGGGATTTTGGCTCTGCTGTGTTCGCCAGCCTCACTATCGCAATTTTTTTCGTGTTGGTTTGGGCCAGCGCACGGAGCCTGAACTCCAGCGCCGAGGTTCTCGACGCGGCCAAAGGCGAATTGGCCACCAAAGAGGAGAGATTCCAAAGGCTGGTGGAGTCCTCGGACGACGCGATAATCGGAAAGACGCTGGAAGGTGTGATCACGAGCTGGAACTCGGGAGCGGAACGAATCTTTGGCTACACGGCCGCCGAAGCGGTAGGCGAGCCAATGTTGATGCTGATTCCCCAGGAACGGGAGGAGGAGGAAAAAGTCATCCTGGAGCGGTTGGCGCGAGGGGAGAGAGTGGACCATTTCGAGACCGTTCGCCAGTGCAAGGACGGCAGGCGAATTTACATCTCCGCCACGATTTCACCGCTGAAGGACAGGAACGGAAAGGTGGTGGGGATTTCCAAGATTGCGCGCGACGTAACGGAGCGCAAGCTGGCGGAGGAGAAGGCCGTGGGGCAGTTGAAGCGCCTGTATTTGCTCAATCAGATCACGCGTGCCATCGGCGACCACCTGGACGTGGCCAGCATCCAGGGGGTTGTGCTGAGCTCGCTGGAGCGAGACCTGTCTCTCGGTTTCGGTTGCATCTGTGAATATGATGTGGTGGGAAGGCAGTTGAGGGTGGCCAAAATTGCGGGGCACAGCCTGGATCTGGCGGAAAGGATGGAGCTCGGCGCCGGGGCGCGGATCGAGGTGGATTCCAACGGTCTGCAGCGGAGCATAACCGGACATCTCGTCTATGAGCCGGACGCAAGCCGCGTGGATGCACCCTTTCCCCAGCGGCTAGCCAGGGCCGGCTTGCTCTCGCTGGTGATAGCCCCGCTGCAGGTGGAAAGCAAGGTGTTCAGCGTGCTGGTGGCGGCGCGGCAGGAACCGAATGCCTTCAGCAGCGGCGAGTGCGAATTCCTCCGGCAACTCTGCGAGCACGCGGCATTGGCGGCGCATCAGGCCCAACTGCACGAAGCGCTCCGGCAGGCTTATGAGGAGCTACGCACGACCCAGCAAGCGGTCCTGCAGCAGGAACGGCTGCGGGCGCTCGGCCAGATGGCCAGCGGCATCGCCCACGACATCAACAACGCCCTGTCACCGGTGGCTATCTATATCGAATCCATCCTGGAGGCCGAGCAAGGGCTGAGCGCGAAGTCGAGAAAGAGGCTGGAGATCATGCAGCGTGCGATTGAAGACGTGGCGCAGACCATCTCGCGCATGCGCGAGTTCTATCGCCAGCGCGGGGAAGAGGTTCGCTTAGCAGCCACTTCGATCAACGCGCTCGTGGAACAGGTGATCGAGCTGACGCGCGTGCGCTGGTGCGATATTCCGCAGCAGCGAGGCGTGGTGATCGAGATGCGCGCCGAACTTTGCGCGGCGCTTCCGTGCGTGCGTGGGGACGAGAGCGAGATTCGGGACGCGCTGACCAATCTGATGTTCAACGCCGTGGACGCGATGCCCGACGGCGGAGTGCTGACGGTCCGGACCCGCGTGGCCGAGGGTCCTCCGCCGCCCTCCGGCACGCGTCCGGAGCGCATCGTTGTGGTGGAAGTCAGTGACACGGGTTGCGGCATGGACGAAGACACGCGCCGCCGGTGCATCGAGCCCTTCTTCACCACGAAGGGTGAGCGCGGGACCGGCCTGGGCCTAGCCATGGTGTTTGGAATGGCCCAGCGCCACGACGCCGATCTGGAAATTGAAAGCGAGCCGGGAAAAGGGACGACGCTTCGGGTGAGTTTCCCCGTGCCCAGTGATTCTCCCTCCGGCTCCGCCGAGCAGAACGTGCTGCGCAGGCCGGCGACGCGTCTGCGCATCCTGATCGTGGACGACGATCCGGTTCTGCTGCATTCGCTTGCCGAAATTCTGGAGTCCGACGGGCATACGGTGGTGGCGACTGGCGGGGGAGCGGCAGGAATCGAAGCATTCCGCTCGGCGCTGGGGAACGGGGAACCGTTTGCCGTTGTGCTCACCGACCTGGGCATGCCGCACGTAAGCGGAAGGGAAGTAGCCTCCGCCGTGAAGAGCGCGTCACCCAGCACCCCGGTGATTCTGCTGACGGGTTGGGGGCAGCGTCTGTCCGCTGAAGGAGGGATTCCCGCGCACGTGGACCAGTTGCTCAGCAAGCCGCCCAAACTGGGCGAACTCCGCGAGGCACTGGAGGTGTGCCAGGGCAGACGGGAGAAGGGAGCCGCGGCGCCCTCCGGCAACAGCCAGCCGCTGTAGCAAGCTACCAACGGGGAAGCAGACAATAGACTTGACAGGGCGAGCCCGGTGCGATGGAATGCTGTGGCCAGTTGAGATTGGTTTGCAACTAGGGGAATTTCCGGAAAACCCATGGGGCAGAGAGTGCGAGGCGGCGAAGAGCGGCGGCCAAATGCAAAACGTTTGCAACTGGATAGGGGGCGCGGGGCTGCGTTCTCTCCGCGGTCCCGATTCCGGTCCATCCTTCTTGCAGCATGCGCGGCGGCTGCGGCGGGAATGATCCTGTGGATGGCCGTGCCGGCCGGGTGGAGTCCGAACCCGCTGGCGCGGGGAGCCGGCGCGGGCGCGGCGACGCTGGACATCGCGGTGCTGGTGTTCCGCGAAGGGCTGGAGTGTGTGCTGGTGCTGGCGGCGATTACCGCGGGGGCGGCGGGAAAGGGAGGTGCGGAGCGGAACCCGATCGCGATGGGAGCGGCGGCAGGGCTGGCCGCGACGCTGGTGACCTGGGCCGTGGTGGTCCGGGCGCTGGATGACTTGAGCGAGAGCGTTCCGGCGCTGGCGCTCGAGGCGGCCACGGGACTGCTGGCCGTGGTGGTGCTGCTGGTGGTGATGAACTGGTTTTTTCACCGCGTGTACTGGACGGGCTGGATTTCGCTGCACAACCGGCGGAGGCGGGAACTGGTGGAGCACGCAGGCACGGGGCGGAGGTCGCGGGCGGCGTTCCTGTGGGGAATGGGACTGCTCGGCGTGACTTCGGTGTACCGTGAGGGATTCGAGATCGTGCTGTTCCTGCAGAGCTACCGGCTGAAGCTGGGGAATGAAATCGTGTTCTGGGGGGTGTGCGCGGGAGCGCTGCTGACGGGGGTGGTGGCGGTGCTGACGTTTGTGGCGCACCGGAAATTGCCGTACCGAAAAATGCTGGTGCTGACGGGAGTGCTGCTGGGGATGGTGCTGGTGGTGATGGCCGGGGAGCAGGCGCAGGAGATGCAACAGGCGGGGTGGATTCCCACGACGCGGATTGGGCCGCTGGCGGGAGTGATTCCCGGGTGGATGGCGCTGTGGTTTTCTGTTTTTCCGACGGTGGAGACGCTCGCGGCACAGACGGCGGCGGGCGCGCTGGTGCTGGGCTCGTACTTCACGGCGAACCGGAGCGCGCAAGGGCGGCGGGCTGCGGAGCCAGGCGTGGAATTCGAGACGAACGACTACTGGGCTGAGCGGGATCTGGAAACGGCAAAGCAGCCATAAGAGGCGGAAACGCGAGCCGGCGGGGGCCGCGGGGCATTTCCCTCGAAGCAGTCCCATCCACACTTGTTCCCTCAGGGGTGTGAGCCGCAGGGGTTAAGACCCCTGAGGGAAAGCCACTTTTCGGCGCGGCTAAAGCCGTGAGCAGACACAGAGGGCGAACGGGTTGGGCTTTTGCGGGCGGAAGCGGCCTGCCGCCGCTTACTTCGTGTGCAGATATTCCATCAGATTATCGAGGTCGTCTTTGCTGAGCGTCTTTTCGAACGGAGGCATGATGCCGCGGCCGTGAAGGATGACATCGCGGACGGCCTGGTCGGTGAGCGGTCCGCCGCTGGGAAGCGAGGAACGACGGAAGAGGCCGTCGAGCCTGGGAGGCTGCTTGACGAGGTGGAGGTCAGAGGCCTCATGGCAGGGCGCGCACTGGTTCTCGTAGATGTGCTTGCCGGTCTCGACGGCGGCGGGCTCCATGTAGGCGCCCTCCGAGCCCGTCCAGAAATGGACGAGGCACCAGCCGAGCAGGAGGACGCCGAGAAGGGCGAAAGCGATTCTCGGAGCTGCGCGCGGCTTTTTGGTATCGGTCACAGATCACCCGGACGACGATGAGAGCGCGAGCGCACCTTTCGCTCTATTTCTTCGCGGCGACGGCATTTTCGAGCGCGGAGAAGACGTCGGCCACCTTCCATTCATTGCCGGGCCAGAGCTGCTGGACGGACCCGTCGGGCGCAAACAGAATGGTGTTCATGCTGTGGGTAATCTGGTTGTCCTGCTCGAAATAGACGAGGTTGAAGGCATGGGCCAGGGTGCGCAGGTCGGCGGGCGAGGAGGCGACGAAATCCCAGTTGGAGAAGCCGGCGGCGCCATCCTTCATATAGGCCAGGCCGTATTTGCGAAGCACGGGCGGTTTGTCGTAGCTGGGGTCGAGGCTGACGCTGATGAGGTGCGTTTTGGCGGAGAGGGCGGGCTGGGCGGCGAGCTGATCGTGCAGGGAGGCGAATTTGCTGCTGATGAGCGGGCACATGGTGGGAAACGGGCAGCGCGTATAGATGAAGGTGAGCAGAACGGCTTTGCCCTTGAAGTCGGCGAGGTGGATGGTCTTGCCGTCCTGATTGATGAGGGGCACATCGGGAATTTCTTCGCCCTGCTGGAGCTGGCCGGGAGAGGTGGCGGTGACGGAGCCGCGGCCGCTCTGGTCGATGATGCGGAGATGCTCGAGCCAGTACTTCTGATTGTTTTCGACGACCACGTCGGCGGTGATCCGGTCGCCGGGCTGGACGTCGTGGAGGCCCTGGGGATCCTTGACCTGATAGTTCATGGTCATGGCGGGCATGAAGCCGGGGATGTCGTCGTGGTCCACGGTGATCTCCGCGACTTCCGCCTTTTTGGCCAGAACCTTGCCCTTCAGCTCATAGTGGCGGATGGCGGGGCGGCAGGAGACGGCGAAAGCCAGCAGGGCGAGGACGGGAATGCAGGGGACTGCGGAGCGAAGGGCCCCACGGAATCTCCCGCGCGTGCTGTATGAACGAGCTCTGACGGCTTCTGGCATTTCGGCTCCTCAGCCGGCCGGAGGGGAAGATTGACTGCCGGCGGCGCTCGCGAGGGGGAGGACTGCTCGCCGGAACGGTGGAAATGCGAGGAAGCGGTTCCCGGGGGCTTCACACCACGCGCGAGGGGAAATTCCCAGAGATATTCCAAGTCATCACGGGGAGGATGTCAAGGCGCACCGGACAGCCGGGGATGCAGGGAGAGCTGTGGCGGCGCGGATGGGCGGCTGAACATTTCCCGGGGCGTGCACGTACCAACGACCAGGCGCAGGTGCGCGGGGATGGCGGAGAAGCGGGGAGGCGGGGAATGAACCAACTGTGGAGAGACGTGGTGCAGGGCGCGCGCGGACTGAGGAAAGACCCGGGCTTCGCGCTGGTGGCGGTGCTGACGCTGGCGCTGGGAATCGGCGCGAATACGACGGTGTTCAGCTGGATCAACGCCACGCTGCTGGATCCCATTCCGGGAGCGACGGAGCCGGGGAAACTGATCGCGATGGCGCGCGGGCACGCGGGGTCGTTTGCGTATCCGGACTATCTCGATCTGCGCCAGGGCTCGAAGGAGTTCTCGAGCATGGCGGCGGCCACGCTGTGTCCAATGAGCTTCACGGGACGGGACCGGCCGGAACGGGTGTGGGGCTCGCTGGTATCTGCGAATTACTTCGACGTGCTGGGGGTGCGGCCAGCGCTGGGACGCGGGTTTGCGGCGACGGAGGAGGCGCCGGAGCGGGCGCCGTCTGTGGTGATCAGCTACCGGGTGTGGCAGGACCGATTCTCGGGGGCGCGCGACGTGCTGGGACGAACGCTGCCGATCAATTCGCACGAGTACACGATTGTGGGAGTGGCGCCGGCGGAGTTTCAGGGCAGCTACACGGGTTTGCGCATGGATGTGTGGGTTCCGCTGGCGATGACCGCGGAAGTGGTGCCCGGCGCGGCGGGCCAACTGGAGGCGCGGAACGACCAGTGGCTGAACCTGTACGGGCGATTGCGGCCGGGCGCGGATGTGGCGCAGGCCCAGGCGGAAATCGGCGGCCTGTTCCAGCGGCTGGCGGCGGAGTATCCGGATTCGCACAAAGGGCGGGCGGCGGTGACGCTGTATCCGCTGTGGCGATCGCCGAACGGGGCGAACGGGGTGTTTTCGCAACTGCTGCCGTTGCTGCTGGGGATTGCGGGAGTGGTGCTGCTGCTGGCGTGCGCGAACCTGGCGAATCTGGTGCTGGCGCGGGGGATCGGCCGGCACCGGGAAATGGCCATCCGGCTGTCGCTGGGAGCGAGCCGGGGGCGGCTGATCCGGCAATTGGTGGCAGAAAATCTGGTGCTGGCGGCGGCCGGCGGGGCGGTGGCGCTGGGGGCGACGGTGTGGGCGGCCGGCTCGTTCATGAAATTCGCGCCTGTGTCGAACCTGCCGGTGTGGCTGCCGATCCCGGTGGACCATCGGGTGTTCGCGGCGACACTGGTCGTGTCGCTGGTGGCGACATTTCTTTTCGGGAGCCTGCCGGCGCTGCGGACCTCGGCGATGGATCCGGTGAACGCGCTGAAAGAAGAGACGGCGAGCGTGACGGGAGGGAGGAGGGGCCGGCTGTCGCGGGGGCTGGCCATCGCACAGATCGCGTTTTCGCTGCTGCTGCTGGTGTGCGCGGGGCTGCTGGTGGAGAGCTTCCGCGCGGCACGCAACTTCGATCCCGGATTCAATCCGCGCAACGTGCTGCTGGAATCGTACGACTTGTTTCCCGCGGGGTACACGGAAGCGCAGGGGGACGCCTTCAACCGGCAGGTGCTGGAGAAGGCGCGCGCACTGCCGGGCGCGAAGAGCGCGGCGCTGGCGGACTGGGTGCCGCTGGGATTCGGGAGCAATGAGGACGACTTCGTTCCGGAGGGCTACGCGGCAGGAAAAAACGAGGCGGTAGCGGCCGGGATCGCACGCGTGAGCCCGGGCTACCTGGCGACCATGGAAATCCCGCTGGAGGAGGGCCGGGACTTCTCACCGGCGGATACGGGGGAGTCGGCGCCCGTGGTGATCATCAACCGAGCGGTGGCGGCGCGCTACTGGCCGGGGCAGGAGGCGGTAGGGAAACGGCTGAAGATCGAGGGGAAATGGGCGACGGTGGCGGGCGTGGCGCGGACGACACATTATTACGACCTGGTGGAGCCGCCGCGGCCGTTTATCTATCTTCCGCTGGAACAGTTCTACACGCCGGGGGTGACGCTGCACGTGCGGCTGGCCGGGGAGCCGCTGGGCGCGGCGGCAGAAGCCACCCGGATGATCCACGAACTGAACGCGGGACTGGCTGTGTTCGACGTGAGCACACTCGAAGCGCGGATCACTCCGGTGACGTACGGCCTGCACATGGCCGGGACGTTTTCGGGAGCGTTCGGGTTGCTGGCGCTGGCGCTGGCCGGGGTGGGGATTTACGGAGTGGTGGCCTGCAGCACGCGGCAGCGCACGCGGGAGTTCGGCGTGCGCATGGCGCTGGGGGCGCAACGGGCAGACGTGATGCGGCTGATCCTGCGGCAGGGCCTGACGATGCTGCTGGCGGGGACGGCCGCGGGACTGGCCGCGTCGCTGGCGGCCACGCGGCTGCTGGGGGGACTGCTGTACGGGGTGACGGCGACGGATCCACTGACCTACCTCGGGGTGACGGGGCTGCTGGCGGCGGCGACGCTGGTGGCCTGTTACTTGCCGGCGCGGCGGGCCGTGCGCGTGGACCCGCTCGAGGCGCTGCGGCACGAGTAAAAGAAATCAAAACTGCGATCGAACGGAGAGTTCGCGGCAGTTCCGATCCGGCCCCTCGGCAGGGGGACGAGTGAGTCGTGCCCCTACAACCCGGCCCCCTAGATTTTCCTTACTATATCGAAACGCGATGTAGTAGTCTTGCGTCTGATAGAGTGGGCCGCCGCGCGGCATCCGGCCTGCGGGCCGGGACCGCGCCGCGGAGGAGCGAGCCATGAGCGCCAAGAAACGCGAGACCACACCGTATCTGCCGCTGACCAGCGCGGAATTTCATTTTCTGCTGTCGCTGGCGGACGGGGACAAACACGCGTACGCGATCATGAAAGACGTGTCGCGGCTGACGGAGGGGGCGGTGCGGCTGAGCGCGGGGACGCTGTACGGGCTGGTGCGGCGGTTTGTGAGCGAAGGAATGATTGTGGAAAAGATGGAGCGGCCGGCGGCGGCGCTGGACGACGAACGGCGGCGGTATTACCGGCTGTCGGAGTTCGGGAGGGAAGTGGCCATCGCGGAAGCGGGGAGGCTGGCCAATCTGGTGTCGCTGGCGCGAGCGAAACGATTGCTGGCGCGGACGCGGCCGGCGTAGGGCGGGGAGGCGGAAAGCAGAGAGGAGAAGCGGCCATGGGAGAAGGCAAAAAAGAAACGCGGCAGGACCGCATGTTCCGCTCGCTGCTGCGGCTGTTCCCGTTCGAATTCCGGTCCGACTACGGGCGGGACATGGAGCACACGTTCGCGGACCAGCGGAGAGAGGCGGAGCGGGAGGGAACGCCGGGAATCCTGCGGCTGTGGTGGGAGACGATCGCGGGAATCTTCAGGACGGCGCCGCGGGAGCACTGGGAAATGCTGCGGCAGGACGCGGGATTCGCGGTGCGGATGATGCGGAAGAATCCGGGATTCACGCTGGTGGTGGTGCTGACGCTGGCGCTGGGAATCGGGGCGAACACGGCGATATTCAGCGTGATCAACGGGGTGATGCTGCGGCCGCTGCCGTACGCGAACGGGCCGCGGGTGGTGCGCCTGCGCCAGATGGCGCCGCTGGCCGGAATCCAGAGCGCGGGGTTTTCGCCGGTGGAGCTGAACGACTACCGACAGATGAGCAGCACGTTTTCCGAGATCGTGGAGTACCACTCGATGTCGTTCACGTTTTTCGGGCAGGGGGATCCGCAGCGGGTGGTGACCGGAGTGGTGTCCGCGAATTTCTTCCAGGTGCTGGGAGTGAAGCCGGTGATGGGGCGGCTGTTCCTGCCGGGAGAGGACCAGCGCGGGGCGGAGCCGGTGCTGCTGCTGACGTACAGCTACTGGAAAAACGTGATGGGGAGCGATCCGAAGATCATCGGGAAAACGTTCCAGATGAACGACCGTGTGCACACGGTGGTGGGAGTGCTGCCGCCGCTGCCGGGCTATCCGGACACGAATCTGATCTACATGCCGATTTCGTCGTGCCCGTTCCGTTCGGCACCGCGCATGGACACGGACCGGGACGCGCGCATGCTTGCAGCGTTCGCGAAACTGAAGCCCGGAGTGACGTACGAGCAGGCGCAGGCGGACGCGGGGCGAGTGGCCGCACAACTTGCGGCGGAATATCCGGCGAGTTATCCGCCGGGACAGGGCTTCACGGCGACGGTGGCGCCGCTGGCCCGGGAGCTGACGGAAGGAGCGCGGCCGACGCTGCTGGTGCTGTTGGGCGCGTCCGGGCTGGTGCTGCTGCTGACGTGCGCGAATGTGGCGAACCTGACGCTTTCACGGCAACTGAGGCGCGAGCACGAGCTGGCGGTGAGGGCGACGCTGGGGGCTTCGCCGGGACGCGTATTCCGGCAGCTCATCACGGAGAGCACGCTGCTGGCGGCGGCGGGGGGAGCGTTTGGGCTGCTCGTGGCGGGGGCGTGCATGACCCCGCTGGTGGCGTTTGCGGCGCGATTCACACCGCTGACGGGCGACATCCGCATCGATGGAATCGTTCTGGGGTTCGCGTTGGGAGTGTCGATCTTAACGGGTCTGCTGTTCGGCTCTGTGCCGGCGCTGGGAACGAGGCGCGGGCTGGCAAAAACGCTCAACCAGGGCGTGGGCCGGGCGACGGAAGTGGCGGGCCGGCACCGGGTGCGCAACGTTCTGGTGACGGCACAGGTGGCCATCTCGTTTGTGCTGCTGATCGGGGCGGGGCTGATGCTGCGGACGCTGGTGAAACTGCAGACGGTGGACACAGGATACCGGACGGAGAATGTGCTTTCGAGCCTGGTGAGCCTGAACTTTACGAAGTATGCGGAATCCCCGGCGAGACTGGCATTCTTCCAGCGCACGCTGGAGCTGATCTCCCATAAACCCGGGGTGATCTCCGCGGCGTTTGCCTCGCCATTTCCGCTGGATAACCAGGCGAATCCGTGGGTGGGGTCGTTGAGCGTGGAAGGACATCCGCTGCCCAAAGGGGCGCCCTACCCGCATGCCAACCTGCACGTGGTGAGCGAAGACTACTTCCAGACGCTGGGGATACCGCTGGTGCGCGGGCGGTTGTTCAACGCCGGGGACAAAGAGGATGCACAAGAGGTGGTGATTATCAGCGAGTCGCTGGCGAAGCGGCACTGGCCGAACGGGGATCCCATCGGACAAAGAGTTTCCACGAACGATGGGAAGCAGTGGAACACGGTGGTCGGGGTGGTGGGAGACGTGCGGCAGTACGGGTTGAACCGGCCGCCGGTGGACACGCTGTACGCGCCGCTGCTGCAGAACCTGCATATGGGAGGCGTGCTGCTGGTGCATACGACATCGGATCCGCGGCAGATGGCGCATACCATCGTGGCGGCGGTGCACGAAGTGGATCCGCAACAGCCTGTGGTGCGGGTGCGCACGCTGGACGACGTGCACGACGAGTGGCTGGCCTCGCCGCGGCTGACGGCCACGCTGGTGGGACTGTTCGCCTCGCTGGCGCTGATCATCACGCTGGCGGGGATCAGCGGGGTGACGGCACTGGCGGTGAGCCAGAGGACGCACGAAATCGGGATCCGCATGGCGCTGGGGGCGACGCGCGGGCGGGTGCTGCGGATGGTGGTCGGGGAGGGACTGGTGCTGGTGACTCTCGGCCTGATTTTCGGGGCGGGGAGCGCGCCGATCGTGACGCGTCCGATGGCGGACCTGCTGTTCGGGGTGAAGGCGACGGACCCGGCGACATACGTTGCGGTGGCGCTGGTGGTGCTGGGAGTGGCCGCGACGGCCTGCTTCATTCCCTCGCGGCGGGCGGCGAGCGTGGATCCGCTGCGGGCGCTGCGCTCGGAGTGATGGGGCCGGGGAAGGGAGGAGCTATGAACAGGATGAAGAGGATTCTCGCATTGGGCGCGTTGCTGTGCGCCGCATTCGGCGTATCGGCCGCACAGACTCCGCCGCAAAAGGCCAGCCGGATCAAAGAAAAGCCGCCGCGGAATCTGGCGATCCTGATTTTCGAAGACGTGCAGATTATTGATTACACCGGTCCCTACGAGACGTTCGGCCACGTGTACTCGGCGGCGCAGCCGGTGCCGTTCAACATTTACACGGTGGCGGAGACGACGGAACCCATCACCACGGCCATGGGAATGCGGGTGATTCCGAAATATTCGATCGAGAATGCGCCGAGGCCGGACATTCTGGTGGTGCCCGGAGGCGGCGTCGAGTCGGCGCTGAAAAGCCCGGCGGTGATGAAATGGCTGGAGGACTCGGCGAAGGGCGCCGAGATCGTGGTGTCGGTGTGCAATGGCGCGTTCATCCTGGCGAAGGCGGGCCTGCTGGACGGGCTGGAAGCGACCACTACCGCGTTCCTGATTGAACGGTTCAAAGAGGCAGCGCCGAGAACGAAGGTGGTTTCCGACAGGCGCTATGTAGACAACGGAAAGATCATCACCACGGCGGGATTATCTTCTGGCATAGACGGCTCGCTGCACGTGATCGAAAGGCTGTATGGAAGGGGAACGGCGGAGATGGCGGCGCTGGGGATGGAGTACAACTGGGACCCGGAGTCGAAATACGCGCGTGCGGCGCTGGCAGACAAATATTTGCCCAACCGGTACGACGTAGAGGCGGTGGTGAGTTCGTGGGTTCCGGCGAGCCGAACCGGCGACACGAAGCACTGGGAAAGCAGATGGACCGTTAGCAGCGATGTGAAGGCGGGCGAGATTCTGGGACGCATGGAACCTTCCTTCTCCAATCCCAAGTTTTTCCCACGGGCGCCGGGCACCCACTGGGTAAGGCAGGGCGGTGAGAATTCCAAGGAGCAGGCGAGCAGTTCGTGGAAGTTCACGGATGAGGCAGGGAAAAGCTGGAGCGGGGAATTGCGAGTTGCCGCGGTGGCCGGACAGCCGAATTCCTACCTGGTGAGCGTGAGAGTGGACCTGCAGGAACAAAGCGCAGCGGCGACGAAGCAAAATTGAATTCTGTCGGGGTGCGCAGGAAACCTCCCTGCTGGGTGGTATGACGACCGCGTTCCGTGAGAGATAACAGAGACGTGGGCCCCGCCGCGGTATGTGTACTGCATCCAATAAGTGTATGGGCATCGCCCTGTTCCTGGCACTGAGTCTGCTGCCGCTTCCGGCCGCGAGCGCTGCGCAAACCCCCAGTGCGGAGACAATCATCGAGCGGTCTGTGGAAGCCAATCAGCGGGATTGGAGAGTGGCGCCTCGATTCGATTACAAGGAACGCGACCGCGACGCGGCCGGGCACACGCGCACGTATGACGAGCTGATGGTGCTGGGATCGCCGTACGAACGGCTGACCGGGGTGGACGGCGAGCCCATCTCCGCGTGGCGGCGAGAGGCAGAGGAGCAGAAACTGGAGGCGGTGATTGCCCGGCGAGAGGCGGAAACGCCGGAGGAGCGCGCCGAGCGCATGGCGAAGTACGAGAAAAGCCGGAAGCGGGACCACCTGCTGATGGAACAACTGGCCGTGGCGTTCCGGTTTCAACTGGAGGGGGAAACGAAGCTGGAGGGCCGCCCGGTGTACGTGCTGAAGGCCACACCGCGGCCGGATTACCAGCCGCCCAACATGGAAGCGAAGGTGCTGACGGGGATGGAAGGCACACTGTGGATCGACGAGGCGAGCTATCAATGGGTGAGGGTGCAAGCGAAGGTGATCCATCCGGTGAACATGGCGGGAGTGCTGGCGAGCGTGGAGCCGGGGACGCAGTTCCTGCTGGAAAAAGCGCCAGTGGAGAAAGGCATCTGGCTGGCGAGCCGGTTTACGATGCGGTCAGAGGCGAGAGTGTTCTTTTTCTTCAGGCGGCGGTCGCAGAAGGACGAGATGTATTACGGCTACCGGCCAGCGGTGAAGGCGGAGGGGCTGATTCCCCTGTCGCCCGACGGGAAGCATTGAGGGCGGGTCGAGCTCCG
>Ga0335081_10009995_pt1 | contig 15302 bp, 12 predicted proteins | sample Lox_Sample_35_FD_206713 | JGI IMG/M metagenome (GOLD analysis project Ga0335081, IMG submission 206713) | Soil microbial communities from Loxahatchee National Wildlife Refuge, Florida, United States - Lox_Sample_3.5 | ecosystem: Environmental > Terrestrial > Soil > Wetlands | place: USA...
GTAAGCAGCGACGTTCATCTCTTTGGTGTCATCGCCTGCAAAGGCTTCGGTGAGATTGAACACAAGATCGGCTCCGCACTTCGCGAGAGACGTCAGGCACTGCGGTGTTCCATCCAGCACCTGATAGGAAGGCTCGTGCCCGAGTTTCTGCAGAGCCTCGAAGATTTCTTCGCGATCTTCCTTTTCTCTTTTCTTCTTGCTTCCCGGCTTTTTCTTCTTTTTCGCGGAGAGCTTCTCTTCGAGCTTCGGGGCGTCTTCTTCATCGCCCCAAATGTCATAGAGCACCGCGACTTTCAGCTTTGCGCTGACCATTCATACCTCCAAATCAAGGATGCGCGCCAGAGGCGCATTTGATTGCGTCGCTGTGACCGCGACGCTTTGCGCGGCGCGCCCAGATCCCTCGTATCGCAAAAACCGCTCACTCGCGATGACAAGGTTGGTTTTCTCTTTCACGGCTGCACCGACTTCCCTCTTGTCATATTGTTCATCGCCAGTGCCGTCGCATACACCGTGATCTGCACCAAATGCTCCGCCTGCCGGTTCGTATCGACATACAAATTCAGTTCACCCAGCCTCTTCTCAATTGATTCCACCAGCCTTTTCACGAACGGACGTTGCGCGCCCGTCCAGTACGTCACCTTGTCGGTGACCGTCTTGCGATGTTCCCGCAGAAATTCCTGCGCGGGCTTAGCGTTCTTACGTTTCTTCGATGCATCGAAGATGTCCTGCAGGTCCGTATCGTGGAGCACATCGCCAAGCTGAAACTCTTGACCATCGCGGTGGTAAAAATCCGCAACTGTCATCTCCATTTCATTAACCGTAATGTCCGTCTCAGCACGACGACGAATTGGATCTGAGTTTCCCAGTTCGCGCGCGATGCGATCCATGTAGCGCAGCTTCGCCATTGCACCCCAACCGCGATAGCGATTGCGCCAGCCGGAGCGCGGCGTCAACCAAACGGCAAATGTCTCAGCAAAATCTTCATCCGGATGTTTTTGCGCATACCATCCCGGCAAATAGCGCACGTGATTTTTCGAAAAAAGTACCGGACGGTAATTGTCGTGATATGGCCGACGAAATGGGCCGAACAACTGCTTCCATTCCGGCGTGCGATGCAGTCTGTAGGCGTAGTTAAACGCGTGCCCGGCTTCGTGTCGCAAAATCATCATTACTTCTTTAGCGTCTTCGAGATCATTGGTTTCTTTTTCGAGTTGGGAGAGTTGTGGATCCGCAAGATAGAAAGGAATGCCGATGATCGGCTCCCCGGACGGGCAGCCCCATTCATCGGTGAGATAAACCGGCGGGTGAAATTTCATCAGCTTCTTGGATTCCAGTTCGCGATATAACTGCTGCACGAACCGCTCCAGTGGCGATCCCTCAACTTTCAGTCCCAGTTCGCGAATGGGTTTGTTGAGGATCTCGTGCAACTCGGGCCGTGATAATTCAACTTGCGGCATGTATTACCAGTAAACACCAATCAGGTGGAGAAGAGATGCGCGAGGAAGGAAACACTGCACCAAGGTTAATAATAGCGATGCGAGGCCACAAAAATGCAGATCACTGCAGATCATGCACTGAAGACAGTGCAGCATATTCGATGCGACTTGGCCCGCGCGAGTTGGCGCGCGCGGAATGTTTAGTGCCGATGTCCTTCGGCGTTCAGAGCTTTCTTGAATTCGCGCAGCAGAAAATTCACGTTGTCTTCGGTTGCGAGCGGACCCATGATGCCGACACGAAATACTTTCCCTGCGAGCGGTCCGAAGCCGCCCGGGATTTCGATGCCTTGCTCGTCCAGCAATCGCGTGCGCACTTTCGCATCATCGACACCTTCGGGAACGCACACCGTGTTGAGCGTCCAGATGCGATGCCCTTCCGCAACGTGCATGCGCAGCCCCATGGCCTCGATTCCCTTCACAAACATTTTGTGGCAGCGAAGGTGCCGCTCCCAGCGGTTCTCAATTCCCTCTTCTGCGATCACCGCGAGCGCTTCGCGCAGAGCGTAGAACATCGATATCGGTGCGGTGTGATGATAGCGATGTGACACCGTTGTGTAATCGCGAATGAGCTTGAGATCCAAATACCAGGTGCGCGGAGTGCTCGAGCGCTTGTTGAGCCAAACCATCGCCCGCTCCGACAGAAACATCGGCGATAGTCCCGGCGGGCAGCTCAATCCTTTTTGCGTGCAGCTGTAAGCCACGTCGATCGCGGTTTTATCAGCGTGGATCGGCATCGACCCAAGCGACGTCACGCAATCGGCGATGACAAGTGCACCAACTTCATGCGCGGCGGCGCAGATCGCATCGCCGGGTTGCAACGCACCGGTTGATGTTTCCGCATTCACGAAAGCGACCACATCCGGCTTTTCACGACGAATAAAATCCCGCGCTTCCTGATCAGTAAACGTTTCGCCCCATGGTTTTTCGAAGCGCACCAGGTTCGCTCCCTGGCGTTTGCCCATTTCGCTGATGCGATCGCAAAAATATCCATTCGCGAAAACCGCAAACTTTTTTCCTGACTCGACGAAGTTCGCGACGGACGCTTCCATTCCCGCACTGCCCGTGCCGGAGATCACCATCGCGATCCCGTCTGTCGTGCCATAGGCCATCTTCAGCAATTGCTCGATCTCACCCATGATCTGAAAGAAATAAGGATCGAGATGGCCCACAATCGGCTTGCCCAACGCCTCATACACGCGGGGATGCACCATGCTCGGCCCGGGACCGAAGAGATATCGCTTAGGGGGCTGGAGGGGAGACAAGGCAGCGGTTGGAATTTCCTGAGTAGTGCTCATGGCTAGACTCGCTTTCCGTGCGTGGAACTCGAAAGAATTAGTGTCCCAGAGTGTGTGGGAATTATGCAACTGCAGCCCATCCCACCTTAGTTGTCATCCTGAGGCCCGAATTACCGACAGCTGAGTTTTGATTGCTGACGGCCGATACGGCACTTCCGATTCCCTCCCCCGTCTCCCATTCCCGTACCGCACTTTATAATGTGGCTCTGGGATGCAAGCCATCATGAGATCGCGGCAGTGGCTGATCTCGATCAGCCTGCTGGTGCTGGTCCTCGCAGGACTGGCGGCGCTGTTCCTTACGCGAGATCTCGGGACCGCCGCACAGCTAGAACAGACCCCGCAGGAAGAATCCGGACCGCCTCCTCTGGTTGATGAAAGTCCGCTGCAGACCGCGCGAGCTATGGGGAAACTCGCCTCCGAAGGCGATCAGCAACGAGTTGCAGCCCAGGCCGAGCAGCTTGCCGACAACGAAGTCGACCTCGCTTTCCGCGACGCTTCGCGCGACGCTGCCGATCATCCTCCGCAAGCCAAAGCGCAATTTCGGCCGCTGTTCCAGCGAGTCGGAGAAATTGAAATTCAGGTCCAGGCCGATCAGGCGCAAGTCGATCAGTTAAAGAAGGACGCGGCCAAGGCGACCGGAACACACGCGGCCAGCTTGCAGGAACAGTTCGACGTGGCGCAGGCGCAACTCGAGCTCGATCAGGATGAACTGAACGATGCCAAGGAAGACCTGATCGAGGCGGGTGCCGACCCGGGAGCGCAGATCCAGCGGCAATTCGAACAGCACCAGAATGCCGAGCACGGTGAGAAGAGTGCGCAACAAGCGGCTGCGCCAATCAATTACCAGGCTCGCAATCTTCTTGGTCAAATCGAGGCTTGGCGGGCTTTGCGCGACAAGCTAACCCGGCTGCGACAAGCGCGTGGCGCCACCAAGACGAAGATTGAAACCCTCAACAAGCACCGTGGCGATCTAGTCAAACAAATTGCCGCAGAAAAAGCCGAGCAGCGAGCGGCGATCTCATCCCAGGTTAGCTCGCCAAAACCGCTCGCAAACCTGGGCCACCAAACCGATCAAAATGCGAATCCCGCTCCACCAGCGTCTTCAACCCAGGTTAGCTCGCAAAATCAGGTCGGGAATCCGGGGCACCAAACCGGACTCAGATCCTTGCACGTGATTACCGATGATCAGCAGAACCTGGCAGACATCGACAAGCGCATCCAGGACGAGTTCGAACTGGGCAAAACCTATCGAGCGTGGATGGGGCTGGTGCATGCGCATCAGCGCGCCGCATTGCACGGGATCTTTGAATCGTTGTTGTGGATCGTGCTAATCGTGCTCGGCATGTATTTGGCGGGACTCGCCATTGATCATTATTTATTGGGAACACGCCAGGAGCGCACGCGTCTGCACACGCTGCATGCGGTCATTCACTTCTCGCTGCAGGCTGCTGCAGTACTTCTGATCCTGCTCGTCATCTTTGGCCCGCCACAGCAGCTGGCAACGATCTTGGGCTTTGCCGGCGCGGGAATCACGGTCGCGATGAAAGACTTCATTGTGGCGTTCTTCGGATGGTTCGTATTGATGGGCAAAAACGGACTCCGTGTTGGAGATTGGGTGGAAATCAACGGTGTGGCTGGCGAAGTGATCGAAATCAATTTACTGCGAACCGTGCTGCTGGAAACCGGCAATTGGACTGACAGCGGCCATCCCACCGGCCGCAAGGTCGCCTTCGTGAACAGCTATGCAATCGAAGGTCATTTCTTCAACTTCACTACCAGCGGCCAGTGGCTGTGGGATGAACTGCACACCACGATTCCAGCAAATCAGGATCCTTATCCGCTGCTCGATGCGATTCAGAAAGTCGTCACGGAGGAAACGGCAGCCAACGCCCGCGCCGCTGAGCAGGAATGGCAGAGCACAACCAGCCACTACCGCGTGCAGTCCGTTTCAGCGGCCCCGGCGGTAAATCTGCAGCCCACCTCCGGCGGTTTCGAGGTACGCATCCGGTATATCACCCGCGCCAATGAGCGCTCTGCCATGCGCGCCCGTTTGAATCAAGCAATCGTGCGTCTGCTTCGCAGCGAACAAGCAGAAAAGCAAACCGCTACAACCGCCCGGTAGGCTCGATCAGCGCACCGCGGAGTATATGATCTTCCCACCGCGAATCGTGTAGGCCACCTTGGCAAAATTCTGAACACCCAAGGCGAGGGATAAATTGTGCCACCCATCCAGGCAAGGGTTTGGGGTTGTGCTTCAGTTGCTATAGAGGCACATAGAAGTAAAAGCAAATATCGAACCAGAATAGGATTTTGGTTAGCATATTCATGTACTTACAGACGCTCCAGTGACAGGCCTTGACAGCGACAGGTTCGCCTTTTTACAATTAGCACTCGTCAGCAATGAGTGCTAACACAATGGCTTGGCCCATGGCCTGACGACACCCAGCAAATCTAAACCCAAATTTCATTCTGAACGAAAGGAGTCTGCAAATATGGCGAAATTCACCCCACTCCACGATCGCATCCTGGTGCGACGCGTGGAAGAAGCTGAAACCACCCGCGGCGGGATCATCATCCCGGACAGCGCAAAAGACAAGCCACAGGAGGGCGAAGTTATCTCCGTTGGCAAAGGCAAGATCAGTGAAGAAGGCAAGGTCCGCCCCCTCGATGTAAAGGAAGGCGACCGCATTCTGTTCGGCAAGTATTCCGGAACCGAGATCAAGCTGGATGGCGAAGACTTCATCATCATGCGGGAAGAGGAAGTCCTCGGGATCATCTCCGGCGCCGCCAAGAAAGAAATGGCCGGAAGCCGCAAGTAAGGATGCGGCCTGGACGCGCCGCTCGCGTTTTCCGATCGCGTGCGCGATCGGGCTCGGCGCAGGCCACCCAGATCCTTCGGCAACGAAAAGCATGTTGCCTCAGGATGACCACCTTTTAACACTTCATAAGGAGATAAGAAAATATGGCAAAGCAGATCGTACATGGAGAGGAGTCGCGGCAGGCGATTCTGCGGGGCGTTAATGCCCTAGCAGACGCTGTCAAGGTGACTCTCGGCCCCAAGGGCCGCAACGTAGTGATTGAAAAGAAATTCGGCTCGCCGACCATCACCAAGGACGGCGTCACCGTTGCAAAAGAAATTGAACTGAAAGACGCGCTTGAGAACACCGGCGCCCAGATGGTGCGCGAAGTCGCTTCCAAGACTTCCGACGTTGCCGGTGACGGCACCACCACCGCAACCGTTCTCGCTCAGGCAATCTATCGCGAAGGCGTGAAGACCGTCGCAGCCGGCGCTAACCCGATGGCCATGAAGCGCGGCATCGAGAAAGCTGTCGAGACCATCTGCGGCAAACTCAACAAAGAGGGCGAGCGCGAGAAGGGCGAACTCGACAAGTTCTCGAAACCCGTTTCGGGCGAAATGATCGCCCAAGTCGGCACGGTTTCGGCCAACAATGATGAGACCATCGGCCGCATCATTGCGGAAGCGATGAAGAAAGTCGGCAAAGATGGCGTCATCACCGTCGAAGAGTCGAAGACACTCGAAACCCAGCTCGAAGTCGTGGAAGGCATGCAGTTCGACCGCGGCTATCTCTCACCTTACTTCGTGACCGACCCCGAGCGCATGGAAGCCGTGCTCGAGAACGCCTACATCCTGATCCACGAAAAGAAAATCAGCTCGATGAAGGACCTGCTTCCACTGCTCGAGAACATTGCCAAGAGCAGCAAGCCGCTCATCATCGTTGCTGAAGACGTTGAAGGCGAAGCGCTCGCCACTCTTGTGGTCAACAAGCTGCGCGGCACGCTGCAGGTTTGCGCAGTGAAAGCGCCTGGCTTCGGCGATCGCCGCAAAGCCATGCTGCAGGACATCGCCATTCTGACGGGCGGGAAGGCCGTCACCGAAGATCTTGGCATCAAGCTGGAGAATGTTCAGATGAGCGATCTCGGCCAAGCCAAGAAGGTCACAATCGACAAGGACAACACCACCATCGTCGAAGGCAAGGGCAAGCACAGCGAGATCGAAGGCCGCGTGAAAGAAATTCGCAGCCAGATCGACAAGACCACCAGCGACTACGACCGCGAGAAGCTGCAAGAGCGGTTGGCGAAGCTGGTTGGTGGCGTTGCTGTGATTAAAGTCGGCGCTGCGACCGAGACTGAAATGAAAGAGAAAAAGGCTCGTGTCGAAGACGCGATGCACGCCACCCGCGCGGCAGTCGAGGAAGGCATTGTCCCCGGCGGCGGCGTGGCTCTGGCCCGCTGCGTTGCTTCGCTCGACAAGCTGAAACTCGAAGGCGACGAGCAGATCGGCGTCAACATCGTGAAGCGCGCGATTGCTGAGCCGCTGCGCATGATCGCCGAGAACGCCGGCGAAGAAGGCGCAATCGTGTTCGGCAAAGTGGTGGAGGCGAAAGACGCAAACTACGGCTACAACGCCCTGACCGGCGACTACGAAGACCTGGTCAAGGCGGGCGTGCTCGATCCGACCAAGGTAGTGCGCACCGCACTGCAGAACGCCGGCTCGATCGCATCGCTGATGCTGACCACCGAAGCCCTGGTTTCGGAGATCCCGGAAGAGAAGAAGGGTGCTCCGATGCCCGGCGGCCACGGCGGCATGGGCGACATGTATTAATTTGAATTGTCATCCTGAGCGAAAGGCGCGCACTTTGCGCCGGAGTCGAAGGATCTGGGCGGCCCGATTGGCGTGCGAGCGAAAGCGAGTAATAAAGCGCCAAAGGGCCGCTTCCTTATTAGCGGAAAATCAAAACCGCAGGATGCCCCACCCTTACCAAGCGCGGTTTGCGAGGTAGGGTGGGGATTTTGTTTGGAATCAGCAATGCCCACGTACGGACAGCCGCCGTCGGTGTAGCAATTCTCCGTCGCGCGGGTGATCGTCTCGCTTAGCACGACATAGAGGCCTGCGAGTTCACCAGATGAGGATACTCATCGTATGTGCGGCCATCCAGGCTTCTGCCATGTTTGTGTTTTCTGATTCCACCCCACTGCTTGAAAAAAAACGGAACCCGCTGTTCCAGGCACTGGTCACGGATCGATAGCACCCACTCCTTCCTCATCGGCCGCGCTCCGGGTCCGCTCTCCCCTCCAACAATCACCCAGTGAATTCCTGAAAGATCGATTTTGCCGAGGTCCTCAAGCAGCGGCTCAATTGAGAGGAAGCGAATCTGCGCTTGGGCCGATCGAAGGTGACCGATTCTAGGCAGGCCATAATTGCGATCTTCGACGCTAACCCCCCACCAGATGTTCTCGCAGTCGCCAGCGAAACGAAGCCGGCCATTGAGCAAATCCCGTAGCCTTTCGGAACGCTTGGTGAGGACTTGGTAAGTGTGCCAATTTGCAGACTGCATGACGCGCGAAACAGCTTCCACGTAGGTGTCGGGAACACCATCGTGGAACAAATCGCTCATGGAGTTGACGAACACGAGTTTCCGCGATCGCCACGTGAACGGCTCAGTGAGTTTGTCGGGAACAAGTCGCAGGTCGAATCCCTGCTCGTAAGGATGTCCTTTCACTCCGCGGAACCGTTCGGCAAACGTCTCGGCATAGCAGTGCTTGCATCCGGGGCTGATCTTGACGCAACCGCGCACCGGGTTCCAAGTCGCGTCTGTCCATTCGATTGTGGAGTTCAGCGACATGATTACTCCCAGAAAGACGTTTGGTCGGTACTGTACTTCAGTACCTCATCCCAGAACCCGTAGGCTCTGTCGTGCCGAGAAAACAGTGCCAATCGGTACAAGGGCCAATTCTTGTCGGGAAACATTATCTCTTTCATCTTGTATATCGGCTGGTATATGTAGCCCAGTGCCTCCATGCGTCTTGAGAACGCCTCCGCCAAAAACTTTGGGAATGGTACGCCCTCAGCTTCAGCCTTTGCCCAATCATCGCGCCAGCTCCGAACACCGAGAAATTCGGCCACTTTAGTTGAACGTGGATTTACATAATTCTGGTTGTTTCGATTTGCGTCCATGTACAAGGCCAGGAGTACCAGATAATCGACGTACCGTTTCGTAGACAAGAAGCGGATGGTGCTGAACTTGAGGCCGATGTCGCACGGATCCACAAAGCACAGCGATAGCACCTTGTTCTCTTTCGATCCGAGGGGAATTTCTTGTGTGATTTCTCCGATCTTTTCGTCGCAGTTGCCGCGTATGCAAACGACGTCCGCGGTCGGAGCTAATTCCCTCGCACGAAGCTCCAGAGCTCTGAGCAAGGCTGGTTCCTCTTCGCAAAAAATGTACTTATCGAACGGATCTGCCAAGGATAGTGCGCGCAGCGGCGACCCCATGATGATCTTTGACGTGTCCCGAATCCTGCTGTAGCCCGCTCCGGAATACAATTCAATATATATCCGTTTGTCCCACTTCCTTTTCATTCCCGTGGCAAAGAGCTTGGCATAGTAAGAGACCATGTTGTGTTTGGTCTCAGCCCATGGCCCTACCTCAGGAACTGGGCGCCCATCATCGAACGCAAGAACTGTGTCAACTGTCGGCATTAATGTTCGTGTTTTCTTCGCCTAGATATGCTCGCACTGATATTGTTGCATACGCTCGCAGGGGGCACAATGGTCATTGATGTGCGAGGACTGGTGGCCCAAGTTCTGCGCCCGGTTTTGGCACTAACGTGGGTAATTCAGCTCACTTACTTTGACGTTGCGTAAAAATAGTAATCAGCGGTGTAGGCGCTTTTCATCTCGTGGTTGACCTTCGAGGCGTCGCAGTCATTCTTCGGCGGGAGCCCGCCCTTCGTATTTATGCGCTGAATGCTGTCGACGCGGCTGAGGACGCCATCTCCGGAGTGACCAACCGCAGTTAGCAGCAGCCAAGGGATGGAATCCACATCCGGCGAATCACTTTTCGCGACCAGCTTTCCCGTGACTTCACTCCCATCCTTATTTTTCCATGCCGGTCCCGCGTAATGTCGTCCCACGACACTTCCCTGCTGATCATGAAGCTCTGCGTCGGGCGCTTTCAGTACCCAGGCATACGTAGCGTCAGTTTGTTGGCAGACATAAATCTGGAATCCGACGGCGTGCACTTGCAAGATAACTTGCGCATTCTCCGGAGGCTTGATTTTTCCCGGCACATCAGGGGAAGGAACTGTTTGGCTCATAACTTTCAGAGCAATGGTAACGAGAATCAACGTCAGTTTAGTAACCACGGGCAGAAGTGTAACACTGGAGGAATTGAGCGTGGGCGGCGTTGCGTGACTAGTCGTCGTGAACTGGGAACGCTCAATATCGATCGATATTGTTGGTGGTTCGGATTTTGAACCAGTCATAGCGGAGATTATTCATGGTCAGGCCGTTACGGACCTTCATAAATGCATGTTGAATGCGAACAGTTAAGTTATTGTTACGGTTGATTTCCGCCTGATCGCTGCGCGCCCCTCTTGCCTCGGCCCTCTGGCGTGCTGTGCATTGTTCGTAATCCTGGTTCTGCTGACACATCTCGTATCCGTTGTTCACGTTGGCTTCACGCAGTGCTCTGATATCAAGATTTTCCTGAATGGCAGCGGCTAATTCCTGGTCGTATTTTTCATACCAACGCCGAACTGCGTCCTCGGTCTCCGCAGGCGTGTGAATCTCTTTATAGGCCTTAATTGCGGCAACCACATCGTCAGCGTTTTCCGCACCGTCCATAGTGAGCTTTGGCAAAGGACCGGCGGATGATTCCAGATCGTCGTCGCCGATGACCTTTTTGGCGTGCGAGGCCTTGTGTGCTTTGCTATTACGTACGACATTGGCCAAAGATGTGCCCGAGTCGGAGGATGACTGCGGCGGCGGTGCATTGTTCTGGGCGGAACTGGCTCCACAAAGCGCTACGACTATCGCAAAGGCGCAGCAGCAACTCTCGGCACGGAAGAGGAAACACCTCAGCATTATGCTTACAACATAGTTCGCCACTCGTGAGGACGCTACGTAACCAAAGTTTTGGTTATGGTGGAACGGAGGGCATTTCTGTGTACCGCAAGTCTTGTAGAGATCGGTGGATGGCCCAGCCTCCGCGAGCGCCTTATCGGCACGACTGAAGTCGTGCCCTACCCAAAGCCCCAGTGCCTTCGCGCAAAGGGGCTGGCATACCGCATCAGAATTTCCCCACCCTATCCTCGCAGCGAGCGCTCGGTAAGGATGGGGCACCCGACACCCGCGCCGCATATGTTTCTGGTACCCAGGTTAGCGTCCAAAACCGGGACGCGAACCTGGGCCACCGTCAAATAGTTGACAGCGTGCGGATGAATTGGCTGATCGCTGACAGAGTAGCTTCGGGCTGGTCGCGATGGGGAGCGTGACGGCAGTTTTGCAGAATGACCGTGCACGCAGAAGGAATTTTTGCTTTTATCGCATCGACCTGCTTGAGCGTGCCGTATTCATCCTGTGCTCCTTGCAACACCAATACCGGGCAGCGGATCGAATCCAGAAACGATTCGATGTTCCAGGGCCGAAAATTCGGATCAAGCCAGATGTTGTTCCAGCCCCAGAACATGGAGTCGACGTTCGCGTGATAAGACCCGAGGCGGTGTGGCAGGTCGGTTGTTCGATACTTTTCCCTAGCTTGGGTGATGCTCGCTACCGATAGGTCTTCGACGAACACATGAGGTGCTTCGAGAATCAGTCCGACCGCAGAATCGGGAAACGTCCCCGCGTAGATGATGGCGATGGATGCGCCATCGCTGTGTCCAAACAGCAGAGGCCGTTCAATTCCAGCTTGTCGCAGAATCTCCGGGAGCACCACTTGCGCTTCGCGATGCATAAAAGAAACCGATCGAGCCTCTTGCAAAGCGTCAGATGCGCCGTGTCCATATCGCGAGTAAACGAATACGCCCGTTCCGGTTTCTTGCGCCAGCCGCAAGGGAAAATCCTTCCAGTGAGTTGTGGAACCCAGTCCTTCATGAAGCATTACGATGGTCGGAAGGTCGGCCTGGCGCGCCGCGATCTTGACCGCTTCCAATCTGCGGCCATCGACAAGGTAATTCGTTGTGGTCGTTCGCACGCGGTTGTGGCTTCCGTGGAATGGTACAGCATGCGCGAACAACTGGGTGATTTCGGGTTGCATCCCTCGGGATTCCGAGGAGCGCAACGATGACAATCTGCTTTCGGCTAGAACCGCAGATTCCTCGGCGCTGAAGCGCATTCGGAATGACAATGGCCCCACCTCTACGAGGATTTGTATTCGCCCTCTATCACTCGACCTTCGTCTCGATCTTCTTCTTCGACGATGGTCTGCTTCCATTTGCGATAGACGCTTGCCACTGAAAGGGTCCAGAACGGGACCAAATCGACTCCGGGCACGAGCTCGCCCGCGAATGCGGGCAAAAATTCCCAATGCCAGCCGAGCAGGAGAAACAAGATGGCTGCGACCGCGACATCGAGCATGTCGTCGGCGGGCGAGAGCGCACCTTCAGCAAACAATGGAAAGGCAAAAATCTGTAGCGCATCAGCTGCTATGGCGAGAACCATCGCGGCTCGAAAGCGTAAGCGCGGCGACATGGTGTCGAGCGAATTCATTGCTTGCATGACTCTATTTTGCCTGAGGAGCAGCCCAGGCGGCTGTTTTCTTCGGGGATTTGCGGCTTTGCTTGCGAACGAACGCAAGTCCACGGTTCAGTTCGGTGCTGAGGTCGATGGTGTCAGTTGGAGTCTGAACTGGTCTTTCCGTAGATTCACGTCCCACCTGGCTACAACCGCTAACGTCTCAAGTTTGCGCTTTGCCCGGCATTCCTGATACACATTTGAGTTACCTCGAATATTGCATTTGCGCCTTGCCTTCGCGAGAAAAACGATCTCCTGCCAAGGCGTGATTGGGAGAATCAACAAGCGATGAGGCTTTGCTTCCGTGTGTTTTTGCTGCTGGTCGTTTTGTGTGCCCTGGTGGCTTGCACCACTCGAACCCTTGCACCGGGCCCGGTAGGTACCGCGCTACTGTATCTGGTCACTCAAGGAAATTCCTCGATTCAGGCCTATACGGCTAGCACAACCTCAGGAGTGATTGATCCTTCTGGCAACCTGCTTGCTACCGGGAGCATGCCTTACGCGATCGCCATAACACCCGCACTGGATGCGCTGTTCGTGGACAACAACAACTCGGATGACATCTACTCTTACAAGATCAATTCCGATGGCTCACTGACCGCAGGAACTAAAGCACCGGATAAGAGCGGAAGCATAGCTTCGATGCCCACAAGCATGGCCATTGATCCGACGGGAAAGTTTCTTTTCGTGGCCAACCAGGGCTCCAGTACAGTCGCAGTTTATTCGATCAACGGGACTACTTTGACCGAGGTCTCGGGATCACCATTCACCACGAAGACGCCGGGCAATCCCACCGACACACAGCCCACTGCGGTTGCTGTCAGCGCCACCGGAAAATTCCTTTACGTCGCGAATAACTTTACAAACACAGTTGGGGTCTTCAGTATCGGTTCTTCGGGCGCGCTCACGCAGAAGGGATTTTCACCCTACACCGTGGGACTTGCACCGAGTGGGCTAGGCATGGTTCCAAGCGGCGGTTTTCTCTATGTGACCAACAGCGGTTCGAATAACGTTTCCGCTTTCGCGATCTGCGATAAGGTCGTGACCAGTTGCGCCGATCCTAACCACCCGGACGGTACGCTGACCGCAGTGACTGGTTCGCCCTTCTCGGCCGGGCTTGGCCCGATTGCAATCGCTGCCGATCCAAGCTTCAATTTCCTTTATGTGCTCGATAAGCAATCGAGCGAGATTTCGGAGTTCTCCTATGCTCCCGGTAGCGGCGTTCTAACTGCGCTCAGTAGTCCAAGTATTTCGACTGGCCTCACACCCTTCTCACTGGTTATTATCGCGGGCACAACAGGCTCGAATGTCGGTAATACTCTGACAAATCCCACTGATTTTGTTTTCGTCTCCAATAACGGAGCGTCAACGGTCTCGGAGTTCAGCTTGAATACCACGAGCGGAGTGCTGACGTCAGTAGGCCAAGCCACTACGGTCTCCGGCGGCAACCCGTCTGCGGTCGCCGCACAATAGGGTCCTGCGCTACTCCGTGAACCTCTGTGCCCTCCGTGGTTTAAGGTGGACCACCGAGGCCAGTGAGATCCACAGAGAGAAAGCGGGCGTAGGTTACGTAGGAACCCTCAGAATCAAATAGCCCCCCAGCAAGGCGAATATAAGATCTGGCGACCAGGCAGCCAGGAACGGCGGCAGCTCGCTAATATTCCCCATCGCCTCGAATAGACCGGAAATTGTCCAGTAAACCAAGGCAATGCCCACTGCGATGGCCACCCCTGTCACTGTGCTGCGCCGCCCTGCCTGGAGCGAAAACGGAATAGCGAGTACCGCCATGATCAGCGCCACCGCTGGAAATGCAAATTTCTTTTCCAGTTGCACTCGCAAGCGCACCACTTCAAATCCACTCTGCTGCAAGTCATGGATGTATCGCCGCAGTTCCTGGTAATTCATCTCCGACGACTGTTTTACTTCTTTCTTAAAATAGGTCGGCGGCTCGCTGACTGCGGCAAAGGTCGCCACATCAAAGGTACGGAAATTCTGAATTGCTGGGCCGCGAAAATCGCGCTCCCATCCTTGGGTGCAGACCCACTTTTCAACCGTGTCCTCCCAACGCGCACGCGCAGCATAAATCCTCTGCTTCAATTGAAACGTCGCCGGATCGAACTGAAATACTGACAACCGGCCAAACTCGTTGCGCTCCGAATCAAATAGTTGGTAGTAGTAGATCGTGAAGTGCTGTCCGAAGATCCACTTCCGGTCCGGGTTGAGATAGGTTTGCGCCGGCTTGCCTTTGATTTCGTTCCGCAATGCGTCCTGACGTTTGTTGGAGTAAGGTAAATAAAATTGTTCCGACACGAACAAAGCTACAGCCAGTGCCGCACACACGACTAATACGGGTGTTACCACTCGATAAATGCTGATGCCAGTTGCCTTGATTGCCGTGATCTCGTTTGAACGCTGCATCAGCCCCAGCGTGATCAGAACCGCCAGAAGAATCGCCAGAGGAGCGACGTTGTAGAGAAAATACGGCGTGACGTTGAGCAGATATTCCCCTACCTTCAAAGAGGAAACCTGGTTTCGCACGATGTCGCCCAGCAGTTCGAAAACGGTGAAGACCAGCAGAAGCACCAGGAAAGCAGAGAGCACAAGCGCAAGATTGAGAACGAAGTCGCGCAAAACATAATCGTCCAGAATTAGAGGGAAATGTGCACTGAACATCCGCCGTCGAGTGGCCGCGCGGCGCAACACAGTTTCAGCACGGCCTGAGCGAGAAAAAATGCCACCATTGGTCAATCGTGCTTTGAATGGATTCCGAAATCGAGCGAAGTGGGAAAGGTCGAGCGGTTTGCGCTCAACACGCCAGATCAGGATTACGCCGGCGACCAGAAACACGATGTCGGCTAGCCATGCCCCCAGCGGCGGCGGCAGCTTTCCTTGGCGCGCCAGAGCCACGCCCACAAGCGAAACCGAGTAATACGCAAATACGAACAGGATAGTTAATACGAATCCGGTTGATTT